>Ga0209955_1000635_pt1 | contig 11951 bp, 11 predicted proteins | sample SalPonA_A_H2O_MG_FD_185716 | JGI IMG/M metagenome (GOLD analysis project Ga0209955, IMG submission 185716) | Water microbial communities from South San Francisco under conditions of wetland restoration - Salt Pond MetaG R2A_A_H2O_MG (SPAdes)... | ecosystem: Environmental > Aquatic > Non-marine... | reverse complement strand
ACAAGAAATATTAAAGGTATCTATACCTTTATAAGTTTTTATTGATAATTATTTATTTATTATTTTGCTTAATTTTTATTTAATTATTGTTAAGAACCTCACAATTTTCTAATTGTGGGAGTGTCAGACTAATCTCTGTTAAAAATATATTCTCAGTAGCTATTTCAAAAAACTCTCTTTGTTCTTTTGTAGGTGTTTTTATAATATCTTCTTCAATTAACTTCCATTTATCAAGAAGTGATTGTGTTTTATTTAATCTATTTCTTAAAAGTTCTTTTTTTTGAGAAGAAAACTTGTTAAAATTATTTTCAATTATTTGTGAATAATCTTCAACAATTAACATATAATTTCTAAACATTTTTTTTAACTCAATAAAGGTTAATGATTTAATAGTAAGTCTAGTTTTAATTAATTTTTCTTTCAATAAAGTTTTCCTAATAATGAATAATACCCATTATAAAATGGATATTATAATTAGTTTAGTTTTTTTGAAACTCTTCAATTAATGAGATATAAAGTTTGTTAATTTTTTCAATTTTTTTATCTAAGACTTTTTTATCTTCTTCAGAACTATTTTTATAGATTTTATTTAGAGTTTGATTATAAGTTTTACTTGCTCCTAAACCTCTTTTAATGATGATTTTGTCATTACTTTGATTTAAAATATTTTTAATTTCTTCTCTTAATTTAGAAACAGACATTTTATTGTTTTTAAGAATGTCAATAATCTTAATAATATCTTCATCTTTATATAAATTAGTTTTAATTACTTTTGCTTGAGTATATCCAATAATTTCCTCTTTTAATGCTTGAATAATTAAAGGATTTAAGTTTAATAATCCTAATCTATCAGAAAAAGAAGCAACATCATATTTTCCACTTTTTTCAAAGATTTCACTAATATTCTTATATAATGTTTGTTCTTCTTCATTTAAAGATACTTTACCAGAAGAGTGGTTTTTAATTTTATTAATAAAAGATTTAACATTATTAATAGTTTCAAAACCACAAGCCATTTTAAGATATTCTAAAACAGAAACAGTTTCATCATATGGATTTAAATCACTTCTATTCATATTTTCACTAGTTCTCATTTGTCTTGCAATAATATCAGATACATTATCTAAGATAACAGCAGGAACTTGTGTTAAACCAGCCATTTGGGCAGCTTGTATTCTATTAGAACCATGAATTCTTTCTAAATTACCATTATTATTTCTTAACATTACAGGGTTTAAGATACCTGTTCCTAAAATACCAGTGTTTTTATTATTTAAATCTTTGATATCTTCTGATAATTCTTTTAATTTATTAGAAGGATATGTAATTCTATTATACATGATTGTCCCATCTTCACAAGTTAGTTCTTTAATATCATTGATATCTACAAGAGTTATTGTTTCTTGTGCTTTTCTTATCTTTCTTTGAATAATATTTTCATTAGAAATAGTTTCTTCATAAACAGCAGCTGCTACTCTATTTTTTCTTTGTGGTTTTGCTTTTGCCATAATACTTCCTATACTTTTTGTTTTGTAGGAGTAGAAACTTCAATTGTATTTAATTCAACAATATCATCTTCAACTTCATAATCTAATAAATCAGTTGCTAAAGTAGTTATACTTTTTAATAAATCTTTATGTTGAGATCTATTAGTATAATCCATAATGTATGGAACTAAGAACATTTGATAAGAAGGAGCAGTCTGGACAACAGAACTTTGTTTAATAGGTTTAGCAACTTCACAATCAATATTTCTTAAATGTCTTTGTGCTTGAACAAGGTTAGGGATACCTGCAATATCTTTTAAAGTCTCTTTTGAATCATTAACAATAGATTGATACATATTAGGAACAACTAACATTTTCTTTAAGTTAATATTGTCACATTCAGCAACAAAATGGTCAAATAATTTAAAGAAACCAATCATACCATCTGTATCAATAGATTTTGTAGCAACAGGAATAATAATACTATCAACAGTTCTTAAGATACCTTTTGTAATAACACCAAAGGCAGGAGGAGAATCAACAATAATTTTATCATAAGTTCCTCTTAGATCATCTAAAAAGTTTTGAACAATATCAATCTTTTCTTCAGTTGAGTATTCAGAAGATTCAATTTTTGTAGTTAATTCATAATTAGAAGGAATAAAATCAATAACTAATTTTTCTTCAACAAAACTTTTTTCACCAAATTCACCTTTTTTAGGATTATCAACATATTTAACTGTTTTATGTTTAATAGGTGCTACTGTTTTATCTTCTGAAAAAATATTAGCAATATTACTTGGATCTTCACCAGTAAAAGAACCAAAACTAAAACCAAAAAATGCACTTGTTTGAGTAGATTGAGGGTCAAAGTCAACTAAAATAGTTTTATAACCCATAACTGCATATTCATATGCCATCATAGAAGCAATAGTAGACTTTCCTACTCCACCTTTTTGAACTGTAATCCCGTGTATAGTTCCTCTTGTTGTTTTTTTCATTTTCATCCTTTTACCCTTTTTAAAAAGGGTATTTTTATTTTTGTATTGAAATTAATGATTAATCATAATTTTTAGTAAAATGATTACTTGAAATGTATTTTAACATAAAGGATTTTTTTTGAGATTGATTTTAGGAATTTTATAAAGGTTAAAAATAATATTTAATTTTTATTTTATAATAATAAAAAAAGAAAAAGGGAAAAAATGTCTAAGAAAAATAGTGAGCATTTAATAGATATATTTAAAACAACTAAAAGTAATTATGGAGTATAGAGAAATTAGATAATTCATTTGACAACATAGAATTAGACCTTGATTTTCAAAGAAGAGGACCTTGGAATGAAACTCATAGAGCAAACTTTATTAAAAGTTTATTTGATGGTATAGCTATGTCAAATATAACTATAGTAGATATAGGGAGTTGTTTAGAGGAAATAGATGAAAATGATATAGAGAGTAGAGAGTATTATGAAAGATTAGAAAAAGAAGGTAAAAAATATGTTTCAATAGATGGTAATAATAGAAGTACAACTATTAAAATGTTTTTAAGAGATGAAATACCTTTACCTAAAGGTATAAAATTAAAATTATCAAATGAAACTGATTTTATAATCCCAAAAGATTTTACTTTATCGCAATTAGAAAAAATAGATTCAGCACTAGTTGAAAATATGAAAAAAAAAATAAAGGTTTCATTTAATGTGTTGAAAAAAGCAAGTAGAAAAGATTTGAATGATTCATTTATTAGAGTTAATGAAGGTGTTAGTATTTCAAAACAAGAAGAAAGAAATGCTATAGATTGTCAAATATCAGAAAAAATAAGAGAATATGGGGAAAAATATAAAAATTTATTTTTAAAAATAAATAAAATGACACCAAATAAATTAGACAAAAGAGAACATGAAGAGGTTTTAAGTACTTTTTTATATTTAGAGACAATTGGTTCATATAATGGAGTAAGTCAAGGAGGTTTAAGTAATTTATTTTCATTGAATGAATTAAATGAAAAACATTATAAATATTTAGAATTGACTATGGATATAATGATGGAAACAATTTCTAATGAAAATCAAAAAAAAATATCTAAAACAGACCTTTTTAATTTTTATTCATTTTTACATATTTTAATAAAAAAAGGTTATAGTGTTAAAAATAAAAAAGGATTATATGAAGTGTTTTTAGATATGAATAAAACATTGAAAAATGAAAAAGACCAAGAAGGAAATGTAAGTGAATATAAAATTAAAATGAACAATCTAAATAAAGACTTAGAAATTAGAATGGACTGTATAGAGAATTATGTAGAAAATCAACTTAATATAGAACAAATGATTAAACAAGAAATATTAAATAAAAAAAGAGGTCAAACAGCAAAAAAAGCAACAACTCAAATTATAAAAAAAACCAAAGAAGAGAAAAGTTATGAAATAACAAATGGTGAAGAAGAATACGGGAAGTCAAAACCAAAAGAAAAAACAAAGATAGAAGACTTTGAAACCTTTGTAGAAAAAACAAAATTAGACTTATCATTTCAAAGAAATTCTATTTGGACAGCAGAACACCAAAGAAATTATGTACTAAGTTTATTAAAGGGAACTACTTTTACAGATATAATTGTTGCTAATGTTGAAGAATGTTTAAAATATTCAAGAAAAATAAATGATATAAGAAGTATAGAATATTTTACAAAAATGGAGGAAAAGGGTTACAAAAATGTATCATTAGATGGTAATAATAGAAGTACTTCTATATATAATTTTTTAAATGGAATATTAAAGTTAAAAGATATAACATTAATAGATGATAATGGAAATGAAGAGTATTTTAATGTATTTAGTTATAAAGATTTAGAGAAAAAGAATTTTAAAAAAGTAAAAGAACAAATAGATAAAATAGAAATAAACACAACAGTTATGACAAAATTAACTAGAAATGATTTAAATAATACTTTTTTGATGTTAAATGAGGGTGTTGCAGTTAATGAGCAAGAAAAAAGAAATGCATTAGGTACTAATATGAGTAAATTTGTAAGAACAATAAGTGAAAAATATCAATATATTTTAGAAACAAAATACACAAAAAAAGATAATAATGTAATAAAAAAAGAAGAAGGTGTTTTAGAAGAAAAAGTTTGGAAAATTAGAAGGGATGACCAAATAATTTCAACATTAATTTATTTTGAATTAAATACAAATGCAAGTTTAATAAATATGAATAATGAAAAGTTAAATAAAATGTTTAATGAATATAAAGAAGACAAAACAATAAGAAAAAAGTATAATCAAAACAATGGAAATAACACCTGAGAATACTCTTGTAGTTGAAGTGTATTCAGTTTCATTAAGAATACCTAATGCACTAAAAATAGTTGGTGCAGTTCCAGTTATTGAAATATAAATATTCATAATAATTATAAATGGGAAAAAAGTATATTCAAAAATACCTAATTTATATTTTTTTTCTTTTTCTTTAAAATGTATTTTTATTTCTTCTAACGTATATTTATTAGCTATTTCTTTTAAAATTAATTCAGCAGCATCTTATCTTGCTGTTTTATATGTTAGAAAAGGAATAGCATGTTTAACTCTAATTTCTTCAATTAAAATATGTATTTCTTGATTCATTTTTAAATAATTTTCAGAATAAGTATCACCTTTATAATTAAAAACTAAATCTTTTAATAATTGTTTATTATCACATTTTTTTATTTCTTTGTATTTATTAAACCATTCTAATGTATTGTTCATATATAAACCTTTTAGGTGTATTATAAATAATGATAAGAATAAATAAAAGTTATTTTTGTATATTTTTAATCACTTAATATATATTAAAACAAATAATCACATGTGAGATCTTTATATTTATATAAAAATATTAGTGAAATATAGAGAAGTTCACATAAAAAGTGTGATTTATGTGAAAAAGATCTCACATCTTATTCACTTCTTATTTTATTGTATTTAAAGGCAAAAATAAACCAGTCCACATCTTTCACAACCTCTACTACTTCTTCTACTTTTTTTAAAATTTAAGAGAAAAAAATTAATCATAAATAAAATCAAAAGAAACTTTAATAAAATCAAATTAATACTATGTGAAAGAAGTTTGTTTTTAAATTAGATAAAATAATTTTTAATAAAAACAAATTGAGTATTTTAACTTCAAATTAAACATAATGATAAATAAAATATTTTTTAATAACTTAATTAATAAATTTATTAATTAAAAATGATTTATTTTAAATATAAAAGGTTGAATATATGGAGAATATATTTTGGTTTGATTTATATATAAAACTTTTTTTAAGTCAACTAAATCTAATTCATTTTTCTTAAAATGAAATTAAGGTTATTTAGCAGAAGAAACTGAAATAGAATTAGAGAAAACAATTCAAGAATTATTAAAAGAAGTTACAAAACAAGTAATTAATAAGTTTAATTTTTAAATGATTTTTCAAATAAAATTGTAAAACTAATTTATATAAAAAATTCTTCTAATAAAACCTATTAGTAAATGTGTTTAAGTTATTAAATGAAAACCTTAGTTAATTAAATGTTAATTGTTTAATTTTATTTATTATTTTATTATGTTTATATTTTTAGAACTTAATTAATAAGATTAAACAATTAATATTTAAGATATAATATTTAAAATATTAAATATCAAAGGAGAATAAATGAAGAAATCAATTATTACTAGTTTATTATTATTTTCAACTTCATTATTTGGAAGTGAATATATGGATAAAATAAAAGAGCAAGTAAATAAAATAAATACTAAAGAACTTGTTTCTAAATTAAAAGAAAATCCTAACTTAGTTATTGTAGATGTAAGAGATAAAAAACAAATAGTAAAAGAAGGTGGATACATTAAATCAAATAAAAGAGTTAATGTTGAAAGAGATGTATTGGAATTTATGATTGAAAATGAAGTCAAAAAAGAAGATACTTTTGTAGTTCATTGTTACAATGGAACTAAATCATTACTAAGTGCTAAAACTTTACAAGATATGGGGTATAAGAATGTATTATGGTATGAAGGGAGTTATGAAAAATGGAAAGAAAATAATCTACCTACTTCTTCATTAGATAAATACCCTAATTCACTTTTATATAATAAAATAGAAGAAGTATCTCCTGGAGTTTATACTTCCATAGGTGAAACTGCTCCTTATAGATATGAATCTAATGGACATAATAATAATTTAGGATTTGTTGTTGGTGAAGATAGTGTATTAGTATTTAATGCAGGTTCTTCTTATCTTTTAGCAAGTTCTTTACATAGAGAAATAAAAAAGATAACAAACAAACCAGTTAAATATGTTGTATTAGAAAACTCACAAGGTCATGCAATATTAGGAAGTAATTATTGGAAAGAACAAGGTGCAACAATTATTGCTCATAAATTAGTAGAAGGTGAAATAAAACAAAAAGGTGAAAGAATATATAACAGAATGAAAAATGTTTTAATGGATAAATTTGATGGAACAAAATTAGTATATCCAGATAAATATTTTGAAGATAATATGAAAATAGATTTAGGAAACAAAGAAGTAGAATTAAAGTATTTTGGTTATGCTCATGAAAGAAGTGATATAGGCTTATGGTTAGAAAAAGAAAGTGTTTTCTTTGCAGGAGATTTAGCATTTAATAATAGAGTTTTACCTATATTTGAAATAACTGAAACATTAAAGTGGTTGGAAGTTTGGGAAAAGATAGAAGAATTAAATCCTAAGATAGTAGTTCCAGGTCATGGAGAAACAACAGATTTAAAAACAGTTAGAAAATATACACAAGGTTATTTATTATATTTAAGAGAGAAAATAGAGGAAGTAATGGATAATGATGGAGGATTAATAGATGCATATAAAATAGATATGTCTCCATATGAACATTTAGATACTTATAAAGAATTAGGAAGGTTAAATATTTCAAGACTATGGCAACAAATGGAGTTTGAATAAAAATAAATTAAATCATAATTACCCATTTTGAAATGGGTAATTTAATAAAGAAAATTTAAATATGAGCTTTTTGAATTAAAGTATTGATAATAGTAAAATCTTTATCAAGGTCTTCTTTTGAAATAGCAACTCTATATCTATTGAAACCTTTCATATAACCTAATATAGTGAAATCACTATCATTTAATACTTTATTAATTTCTTCACTTTCTTTTAATGTAAAACTTAATACTATATCATTTTTTCTTGGGTCAAAAGAAATGAAATTTGTTGCTTTGTTGTTCTTTTTTAAACCTATATAGTTTTTATTATAATTTAAATCATAATCTTTAATAATAAAAGGAGGTAATTTAGTTAAAAGAGAATTGAATAATTCAATATTGTCCATACCAATTTTATTCTCCCAATATTTTCTATCATAAGTTTGAATTGTTGTTCTTTTTTTTTTAAAACCAAAATCTTCTAATACTTTATTTAAAAGTCTTTGTTTTTCATCTTTATTTTTAGCAACATTTATTTCTATACCTTGTATATCTTTTCTAGCACTTGGTTTATCTGAATCATAGAACTTAGTTAAACCATTTTTAGCAACACTTATCATAAATATTTTGATATTTAGTTTTGCTAATATGTTTAGTATTTCAATATAAGTTTCAACTTGTGTTTCATTATTTATAATTTGATTTTTAAACTTAAACTTTGTTCCTAATGATAGGTTAAATACTTCAAAAATGTTGTATTGATTTTCATTTAAAATATGTTTATTTAATTCTTTTTTATTTGCTGCAGATTTTGCTTGTTCTTGATTAATTATTTGTTGCATAGGATGAACTTTTTCACCAAAGAATTTATTTAGATAAGCATTCATATGAGAATTACTTAAAACTTTATCAAAAGAATCTTTATTAATTTCAGTTTCTTGTTTTGCGGATTTAATTTGAGTATCAATTGCTTCAAAGAAATCAACAAAATCTTGGTTTGCATTAACTTCTAACATTTTCTTTAAATATTCAATATCAATTTCTTCTCTTTTTTTACTTCTAAATAATATTTTAGAATCTTGAAGGTCATCTTTATTTAAAACAATAACACCAATACCAAAAGAAGAATGTAATCTTTTTAATTCTTCAAGAATGATATGTTTTTTGAAAGAATCAATTTCCATAGTAACTAAATAACCTTCATTAGCCCAAGAAGAGTTAGAAACAGCTTGAAAGTAATATTCTCTTAGATTCATTAGATCAAGTTTTAAGTTTAACTGAAATGAGAATATTTCAGGGGTTTCAGTAGTGTTATCATTAATAAAGTTTCTTAAAGTGTTAGAATAATAAAAGTTTTTCTTAACTGCAATAATATTTGGATGTTCCCATTTGTTTTTTGTTGAAGAATGATTGATAGTTTTTGAGAATGCTTTAAAGTTTGTATCTTCTTTGATATATTTAACAAGAAGTGGGTGCATATCTTTTTCTTTAAAGTTGTTTGACATTAAATACCTTTTTATTTTAAAAATATATTATAAGGTATATAGTATAGATTTGATGTAATAAAAGAGATATTTTAAATATTATTATTTATTAACTATTCCTAGTATTTCTTCTACATTATTTTGTCTATTTTCTTTTTTTGAAGTCATGATATTTTTTCTTTCTATAATTTTAAATTCCTTAAAATATTTTTTAATATCATTATGTAAATGATTTGAATATAAATAATTATCAAAATTTTTAAGTTCTTCTAATAATTTTATTTGTTTATCATAATTAAAACCTTCTTGATGATATTTATTTTCAGTAGTATTTTCATTTAAATAAGGTGGATCTAAATAAATAAAAATATCATTTGATTTTTCTTTATATTGATTTAATAAGTCAAAAACATCTAAATTAGTAAAGGTTATGTCAATAGTATTAAATAATTTATTGTATTCTTTTAACATATTTATTGTTTTATTTGTTTCTTTTTTATTGTTCCAATTAAAAGGAGTATTGAATTCACCTTTACTATTTTCTCTATAAATACCATTAAAAGCATTTTTCATTAAAAAAATAAAAATTGTATTTATTTCTTCAATCTCTTCTAATTTTTTATTGTCTTTTAAATTTAATGTGTTAAATCTTTTTCTTTTTTGAATAAAGAATTCATTTGCTTCTTTTAATAAAATTTTAATTTTATCTTTGTTTTTGGTTGGATGTAGAATATAAACTTCAGTGGGATATTTAGAATACATTTCTTCACTTAATTTTGAATAATTCTCAATTAATTTATTAGGGTTATTTTTAACACTAAGTAATAAGTTTATAACAGTTGAATTGATATCATTTAAAATGTATTGATTAATATTTTTCTCTTCAAGTATAGGTAGTATGGCTAAAAAAGAACCCATTCCACCTAGAAAAGGTTCAATGTAAATTTTTTTATTATTTTTGATTGAATCTTTTGAAACTTCTTTTAATGTTTTTGATAGCCATTTTTTACCACCAATCCATTTATATAAATTTTGTTTAGGGATTTTTATCATTCCAAACCTTTTTAAGCTATTTTTAATTTAATTTATTTTATTATATACAAAATAAACTTAAAAGGAACTAAAAAAATGGTAAAAAATGGTAAAGGTGGAGCAAATACTAATAAAAATGGTTTAGAATATGAATCAAAAGTAGATATTGAAAAAGAAATAAAAAAAATATCAAAAATGAATAAAAAATATAAAGATGTTTATGAATATTCAATAAATAATAATAATTATATTTATACAAAAAAACATGGTTTTAATAGATATTTAGAAGAAGAATTTAATATTATCCAAAAAGATATATTATCAAAGCAATTATTACCAGATAATCTTGTAATAAATTTAACAAAGAAAGAATTTAGATTTATAGAAGTGAAATATCAAAATGTTAGTGGTTCAACAGATGAAAAAATACAAACCTGTGGTTTTAAATTAAGACAATTTAATAAATTATTAAAACCATTAGGGTTTAAAGTAACATATACTTATATATTAAATGAATGGTTTCAAAAAGATAGATATAAAGATGATTTAGAATATATAAAGGAGTGTGGTGGAGACTATTATTTTAATAAATGTTCTAAAAATATAATTTGTAATTAAAAATATTTTAAGAAGGTTTCCTAATCCACAACTTTCTTAATTAATTCAACAATTTCTTCTTTACTCATGTTGAAGATAACTTCTCTTTTAAAAGAATTAAATACTTCTTCTTCAAGTGCCATATAATACATTTGTAAATGTTTTAAACTCATATCTTGATATTTCATTAGAACTATGTCTTTCATTACAAATAAATTAAATCTATGGGGTTTATAAGAAGAAGGTATTTTATGTGTCATATAATAATCGTCTTCTTCTTCTCTATATTTGTTTTCAAATACATTTTCACTATAACCTTCAATATCTACAACATTTATTCTATGGTGGTGTTCTTTAAAGTCATTCATTCCACTTTGACAATCTTTAAATAATTCTTCACTCACATGTTCTCCTAAGTCTCCTTGGTATTGTGAAAGTAATTCATTAGATTTTTGAATCCAATTTAATCTAATTTTAGCAAACTCTGCTGATTTATTAACACTACTCAGGTTTTGATGTAAGAAATCAAACTCTTCTTCTAATAGAAACCATTTTGTTTCAAACTCTATTAAAGAGATATTTGAATAATTTAAAGTATATACTTCGGGACTAACTATTTTAGATATTTCTGAAATTAAAAGTTCCTTATCTTCTTTTATATTTGGAAGTAACTTGATACTATGTAAAGAACATAAACTTTTGTATAAATTAAAAACAGTAGTTATATCACAATCTTTTAAAAAAGGTAAAATATTATATACAGTAGGTTTTGAATCAATCCTTGATTCTTCAATTTGTTTTAAATCTTCTTTTACAATTTCTTTTTCAATTACTTCTGATAAAAAAGAAATATAACTTTCAAAATCTTTTTTTAAAACAAGGTTAATATATGGTTTGTAGTTAGAATTAGCTTTTTTAATTCCATTAAATATATCTTGTGAAACTATTTCATTGTATTTTATATCATTTTTCTCTTTACAAATATCTAAAAGTGGTTTTTTTTGTAAGAAAAAATATTCATTTTTATCACTATTAATTAGAATTAAAGATTTTTTTAAATCTTCATTTTTAAGTTTTTCAATTTGAGAATATAATTTCATTTCACTTTTAGACATTTTTTTTCTTAAAAATTCAATTTCTTTCCATTTAAGATAAAACTCTTTTAATTCCATTTTTTAACCTTATATTGTATATTGAGAGTATTATACAATAATTAGTTTCAAATGTGTTTTTAATATAAAGTTAAAAATAAATTAAGGTTTTTTTAAGTTTGTTTAAATAAAATTATTAAACTTTATAATCCAAAAGAAATAATTGTTGAAAGATTAGACTTTACAAGTCCTAAATTATCAAAAAGAATGAATAGACTTTTAAGAAATATGGGACAATCAATTATTAGAAAA
>Ga0209955_1000632_pt1 | contig 11972 bp, 11 predicted proteins | sample SalPonA_A_H2O_MG_FD_185716 | JGI IMG/M metagenome (GOLD analysis project Ga0209955, IMG submission 185716) | Water microbial communities from South San Francisco under conditions of wetland restoration - Salt Pond MetaG R2A_A_H2O_MG (SPAdes)... | ecosystem: Environmental > Aquatic > Non-marine... | reverse complement strand
CCACGCTCTGCTTTCTCAGTACCCTCAGTACCCGCCAATGACAGATACAGCGAAGGTGGCACATTGCGGAACAACGCTTGGATGTTGTCTGACATCACAACGCCCTCGGTATACTTGCGCGGCTCTTTACGCGCTGAAAGCATCATCGCCTTCTCGTCATCGGTCATCTGACGGAAGCGAGCCATCTGCTCAACCTCCTCCGGCGGCATAACCAAGGCCACGAACCACTCCACCATATTGAGGAGCTTCTTCGCTTCGTTCGGGAAATCTTCTAGGTTCTGTGTGGCGAGCCAGTAGGCAACCGAGAGTTTACGGAACATCTTCACGATCTTGACGATGAAGCCGCTCAGAAGCGGGTTGGTGGTGACCAAGTGAGCCTCATCCGTTGCGAAGAAGATTTGACGGCCGCTGTGCTGGAAGCGCTCCGCCAAGTTGTTACAGTTCTGCATGATCGAGGTATAAGCAATCGCAAGCTGTGCCTGGTAGCCATCACGCGCGAAGGTTGCCAGATCCAGAATGGTCACATCAACATCCGGCCATGGCGCTGCCTCGGCATTGAAAACCTCACCCTCGAAGCCATCGCAGTACATACGCAGCGACTGTCCCATTTCGTAGGCTTTAGTTCGAGCATCCGCAGGCAAGTGCTCCTGCCTGTAAATCTCTTCAAAGCCATCAGCCACATCGGACACCAAAGTTGTGCGCCCCTGATCCACGGCTTTACGCGCTCCAAGTAGGATCGCATCACGAATCATGCGGCGGTCAGAACGACGCAGGCGCTTCGCCTCCTCTTCCTCACCCCCAGTGATCATGAGCTTCGCAACAATCTCTGCTTCACCCAAGATATCGCGCTGATCGTCGTTATCATCCGAATCCGTCGACTCGCTTTCATCCAGCGAGCGCTCTGCGATCGCAATCAATTTGGCACGCTCATAGATATCCGCCTGCTGCTCAGGTGACAATTCAGCATACGGCTTTTCTGCACCCTCTTCTTCAAGGACAGTTGGGATGAACTGGCGTACCAGAGACTCAGGGACTTTGATGGCGTTGTCACGTTCAGATTCAATCAGAAGATGAACAGACTGGAACGGCGCCAGCGATACACCCGATCCGGGCTTAATGGAAATATGGTTAACCGTCAGACCTTGTGAGCGATAGTAGTCTGCCAGCAAACCAAATGAGTTACCGGCTTCCACAATAATGGTGCGTGGCCGATGCATCGCGATGATGTGGCTAATCCAAGTCGCTAGGAATACCGATTTACCTGAACCGGTTGGTCCAATCACGATGCCATGCGAGTTTTTGCGCTTATCGTTCGAGAGCGGATCGAGCGTTAGCATCTCGCCGCCTCGGTTATACATCATCATCCCGATGTTATCGGTACCCTTATAACGCCCCATGAATCCCATGAGTGATGCAACATGCTGCGCCCAAGCGGGGCGCGACATTTTGAAGGTGTTGTCATAGGTAGTCTCGAACACCCCCGGCAGGTTTAAAATGTAGGCATCTAGCCCGATCGGGTCGTGCACCACATCATAAGGCTGCAGGCGTGCTGATAGGAGCTGCGAGCGCACTGTGTTGTAGTTGGTCCGCAACTCTTTCATATCCTTACCGCGGATATAGACACCCATCGTAAAGCGGAAGAGTTTTTGCTTGTGCGCCATCAACGACTGCGCAACTTCAACGTCTTCACGCGCATAGGTCGCTTCCATCGACTCACCGCGAGACTTCTCATAAATGCGGTTTAGGTGAGCATCAACCTTATCTTGCGGTGTAATAATCAGTGTCGTTTGAACAATACTGCCGGGTGGCAGCTTATCCATCATGCACCCTGCACGATCGCCACCTTGCTTCACCTCACCGGTAACTGCACCCACCTTTGGCGCAGCGCGAATTTTGTTAACACGCACATATTGGTGCAACATGCCGTCGAATTCCCAGGCATTACGTTCAGCATGGGATTTTGGCAGGGTAAAGAACAAGCTCTCAGCAAAGTCGTCGCCCCATGGGAGTTCATCTTGATCAGGGAAGCTTGCAGCCTCATAAAAGGCGCGGCGATCACCGTTGGTCATCGAAGGCTTGGGGTTAAACCACTGCAGCATGAAGTTGTAGAATTCGCGGCCTGTATCACGCGTTAGAATAACGCCGGGCTCGCGCATCGCGCCGATGAATTTTTCACAGACGTTGTTCAACTCTTCCTCAGGCGTCATATCCTGATCGGATTTCCAATTCTTAGGTAGACGGCGATAGATCACCACTTTCATGCGACGCATCTTGCCGCCCCAGTTGGCATCCATCACTTCGTTATCGTAAAAGAGACCGCCTTCCTTTGAGATACCCAGCAAGTGGTTTTCAAGCGTATCCAAGTACGACTCAGTAAACTGCGTACCCTGCGCGAATTTGTTGGGATAAGCGCGCAGCTTGTCCACGAAATCACTGACGTTTTCATCATCACCGGCATAGGTCGAAATCACCCACTCTGCCTGATGCGACTCATCGAACGTATCAGAGATGATGTCAGCAATTTTGTTGCGCTCACCTTGCAGTAATTCCTCAGCACGCCCCTCGGTCGGTGCGGCGGCGCGAACATCCATGACCGCCATCACACTGATGCCATCATCGAGCAGAATGGTGTTGGAATCGGTTTGCCATTCGACCCACGGTAGCTTATCGATAAATGACGATGGGCGGCCGTACATCCGTTTCACATCGGATACTTTCAGCGGAGTCTTCTTTGCAGGCTCGATACGCGCTTTTGCCGCTTTACGCTGCCCTTTCGATTTTTGTGCCTGCGCTGCAGCTGTTTTATCCGCTTCTTTCTTTAACTTCTTGCTGAAAATACCCATGATTCACTCCTACTTGCTCACTTGGAGAGCAACTTCGCCCGGCATCGCGTAGTGATCACGCGTATACATCTTAAATTCCGTCAGATAACCGGGCACCGGCACGCCATCGGCGGTTGCGAGGTGCGGGGCGACGAACATGTAGAGCGTTGGATTCGGAAGCAGGCTGAACTTGCTTTGCAGTTGGTTAGCCTCGTCGCGCACATAGTTTGAGTAATCCGTATCGGATTCGATCATCCCGCGACGTAACACTGCACGCTCATCCATCAAACGGCCTTCGCCCATTGAACCCATGGCTTGCCCGTAGATGTCCTGCATATTGCTCTCAGGACGGGGGATCATTGCATCTTTGTTCGCACAGCCCGCCAAGGTGATGGCAGCGAGTGCGACTACTGCGAGTTTGTTAATAGTCATCGTAATTCTCCTGCGCTTTAGTCAAGCGAGCTGTAATTTGTGCCTTGGTAATCGATAAATTCTTGGTGCTGAACTTTTCGACCATTACCGTTGATGGCGTAATCAATAGCGACCTGCTGATCCATGTGGACGTGCAACGTAGTGCCTGGTGGTACATACACCGCGTCAAAGCTCTGCTGCTGGCGGTCATCGAGCCAGTCGCTCACTTCATCCAAGCCACCACCAATTGCTTCGTTACGTGCGGCGGTCGTTGCTTCACCCGTGAGCGATTGAATGGTTGTGCCGTCTGCTGAGGTAATGGTGGTACGCTCCGCATCTGCGATTGCTTTGGCATACGCACTCACTGCACCTAAGCCAATCTTTCCACCCAGATAAGACACGGCGTTGGTGATGCGTTTACCCGTGACACACGGAATACCGTACTCATCTGAGAACCAGCCAAAGGTTTGCTTCTGGGCGACACCGCCAGCACCGCCTTCGGTTGGCTTAGGATAGGTAGAGATCGTGCCGTCGTTGAATGTGAAGGTCATGCTGTTGATCTCTCCGGAGACACAGCCGAGCGTCCAATCCCCGCGCGCAATACCAGACATCACAATGCCCTGCACGTTGGGAATATTGATACCGTTGGAGGCTAGGTTTTCTGGACCCACAATCACTTTAAATGGGTAGGGATCAACGACCGATCCGTTAACTGGAATTCGACCCAGCAACGCCGTCATTGATGTAGAGCCGACCAGTGTTGAGTTGGCCGGAATGGTGTACGCCTTCACGGATTCGGGCTCTTTTTCTTTATTGCCGCGCCCTGCCATTTCATCACCGGTAGACAGATCATCAAGCATAGAAACTTGCTGACCCTTAAACTCAGGCATGGTCAGAGTACCCTTGCGCTCATCAACCTGAGCATCCATCGGGTTTTTCCAAATGATGGTGTCCGAGAGTGGATTGCCATTCGAGTCGTATCCCAGTCCATCAGGGATACCAGCGGCTCCGATCTCATATCCGTTCGCCGTCGCCGCTGATCCTTTGCGGCCATTGCTTGGAGTGAGTCCGGCTTCCAATTCTTTCAAACGCTGCTCTAAGCGGTTGACGATGTTGGCGCTGCGATCTTCGTTTTGCTTGATACGCTGGGAGGTCTCATCCGCTTCGCGCTGCGCGTCTTCCACACGGTTCTCAACGCGGTTGGCAATCTTATCTTCCATCTGCAGGAGCTGGTCGATCTTGCGCTGCAGGTTTACATTCTGCTTTTGTAGATCCGCGTTTTCATCTCGCGTCGCTTGAACCTCGCGCGTCAGAGTACGCATAGTTTCAACCGGTGAATCGACATCGACACCCAACTCCCCCTTGAGAACATCATCAGAGAGCGGATCAAAATCTAGCCCGTTGTCCTCTTGCGTAGGTGCATTGAGTACCTTTTCAATGGCCTCGGCCGAATTAATGATGCCGCCTGTATTCACCGCCGCTTCGGAGACTTGAACCTCGCTGCGCTTTCCGGCCATCACAACAACCAGCGCGGTTGTTGCGCCGAGCGCACCCAAGCCCATAAGGATTTTATTTGCTTGCATTATTTACGCTCCTTCTGGTTCGCTGCCGCCAGATCGCTGTAGTAAGTCCATGGCACCAGCGTCTCTTTAAGCGGACGGTCATTCACTAAGTACATGATCGTGCGATCGCCCGGTTGGCCAGCTGGTGCGAGTGAATGATGCTGATACGTTGCGTGCGTAAACGGCACGTTGATGTCCATGTAACTGAGCTTCACTGCGTTTTGCGTGGTATTGCGTACCAGGACCGCAGCGAGGTGCAGATTGCCTGCGCGCCATGCCATGACCGGCATCGTCACTGTATTCACGGAATTCATGCCCTTAAACGCACGAACCTGCTTATCTACCAGTGTCGAGATATTCTCTGGCGAGATTCTAAAGTCTGCTTTGTGGAGACGTTGCGGGGCATACATCTGTTGAACCGCGTAGCGTGTCAGCGTGATCGCTGTTACCGGAGTGGGCGCTGGCGCGTTGGTTGGCTGAACATCCTGCTCGGATGTCACAAGCTCATCCTCACCGGCTACATAAATTCGAATATCTTCGCTGGGATCTTTACCCGCTTCGGCAGCGGCCGTAGAAATAAGATCGACCAGTATCACCTGACCATCGCCGATTCTGCGTAACTGGACGCGCTCACGGTCAAACTCTGCGTTCGGGCGAATATGAACAGCACCCTGCGCACTCTGGACACGGAATAGGCGTTTCATCTCTTGTGCTGGTGTCACACCCACCTGTACGTGATCACCTAACTGGATCGTGCGCTCCACACCTTTTTGCAGATGGATCGTGATCGGTTTGTTGTCGTAGTGAATAATTTCGGTGGCGTGCACTGCGCCAGCACTCATCGCTGCCGCAATTAGTAGTGAAGTCGTAGTCTTCTTCATAGGGTTTTCTCCTTATTTCGCGGCGAGCGAATCGTTGTAAGCATCTGAGCCTTCGAGGCGTTTTGGATCATCATAGAAACCGTCCAGTGCAAGGCCCCAAGGGTTACACTCTCCGTCGGTATCCCAACGGGTCACACGAATGGGGTATCGAACATAGATGTCTTTGACGATCTGACCCTGGTAGGTCTCTTTCACGGCGGTATCCATGTAGGTCACCCATGAATCTCCGCTCTCAATCCAGACACGGTTGTCCTTGTAAGGACGATCAAGCATCTCTTGGAGGTGACGTGTGCGTGTCAGCTCTGAGCGGCGTGATTTTGCGTCGTAGTCGCGCAGTAGCTGCTCTTTAAAACTCGGCGTCAGGTAACACGAAAAACGCTCGATGTTAGCCTTGTAGTTATCTCGACCACTGACGGGCCATGAGTTGATCTGCTGCCACATGTATAGGCTGAATGCGTAGACATTGTAGGGGTGGCGCTCCTCTATCCCACGGCTCGATCCGGTACGGAGATCCGGCGGGATATCAACTTTGATGCGCTCAGGGGCGCTGTTCCAGCCGTGCATCGCATAGGCGACGACACCCGCTAGAACCAAGATAATCATGCGTAATGTGAATATATGTGCGTCTCTACCGTCGAGTGCGCGTTTTACTCTAGACATATCAGTATTCCTCTTTCTCGATGGTCACGCGTTGAACTGTGTTGTGACGACGGATATCCCAAACTTGGCTCTCATCAATGAACCCGAATTTGGCAAACCCCTTCTGCTGGATCTTTTTCTTGAAGTGAACGATGTGAAGTCCATCGGGTTGCTTGATCTTAATTTGCACCAAGCGCTTCCCGGCGAGCACTAGGGTTAGCATGGCTAACCCCAATCCCACGGCGAGGCCGAAGATACCGACCCCAAAGAGCGACAAGACCAAAATTGAGATGGGAATCCAAACGATAGAGGCGATGAGCGTAATGAAAATCACCTCCTGATCTGTCATCCCGCGGAACACCACCGGATCGGCCACAAGCCGATCTGGGATGTGAGTGATCTCGCCGTTGATCATGCCGTCTCGGTCTGCCATGGACTTGCTCCTTCCGACAACTCTGGCTTAAGCAGCCAGAACCTTCGCGGCTTCGTTGAGCATGAATACACAGAAAGCCAAGAGTAGGACCCCCATACCCCCATGCATCGCAAGATCACCCCAGGTTTTCTTGCCGTTAGCGATCTCACCGTAAGTGCCAATCGCATTCTTAGCTACCACCAAGAAAGCGATCGTTCCTAAAATAAGACCCGCAGCAATTCCGATATCAAATGCGTAGCCCTTGATGACAGCTATGTAGTCAGTAGAGTTTGCATCTGTCTGTGATGTCGCAGTGGTTGTTGGAAGGGCTGCCTGAACATTGACAGTAGCCAGTGTGAGTGCTGCCGCAGCAGCCGCTTTTTTGCCGCTCACATAGCGACGTGCTTTAGTGATGATTGACATAGTAATGTCTCCTATTAGCTCACCAGTAGATAAAGAACGACCGAGAAGGTCGCTAAAGCCCGAAGCCACAGGAGCAGCAAGTCCGAGCTGGTTGCTGTGCTTGTAGTCGATTTCAGAGTCCACTCGTTGTAGGACTTGATGACCACGTACACAATCCACAGGAAAAGCGCCGTAGCGCCCACCCCTTGGATGAGGAACGAAGAATCGCCAGCCGACAAAAGGTTGGCTGCGCCTTCGTTAAAATCTGCTTCCCACGCCATACCTACACCCCTTACTTGTTCGTCGCGGTGTAATTGCCAGAGAGCCCGCTGACTTCACTTGGCATGACGGGATTGATCGGTTGTGCGAGGTGATGCGCGATACCTGTTCGGATCGCTTCAAGATCGCGCATGAGCGTGTCGTAGTTAAACTGGACGCGTTCATCTTGAGCAGCCAGGTTTGATGCGTCGTTTACCAAGCGCTCCAACGCGGAGAGTTCCGATCCAATCTTGGCCAGTGCTTCGCGCTCTGCCCAGACATCTGCATGTGCGGTGGATGCCGCGACAGTCATCAACAGAATGGTTGCTAGCTTCTTCATTTTTTCATCCTCGGTTTTCGATGTTTGAAGGATATGAAAAAAGATTCGCTAAAAAGGCCGTAAACGTTACGAACGCGTCCGGAGTGTTTTTTTATGTATTGGCAGGGGGGATTCGGCTACAGCCAGCGGATTAATTGGGTCGGATTGTAGGAGGATACAGTGGGCATCCATGACACTCAGATCCGACTTGGATTCCTTAGAGAGACTGGACGCAGGGACGGTGATTTCTGCCGAACGCTGACTATACTGATGATGACTGCTTCAACGGATGAAGCACCCACCCGCCAAGGAGGCTACTATGCTCACTCTGACTCGAACTCTTGACGACAACACGCTACTGATCGGCGATAACATCAAAGTGTTTATTAGCGCGATTGGGGCTAACCAAGTGAAACTTTCAATAGACGCACCCGCTGACATCGAAATACTGCGTGGCGAGCTGCGGTGGAGGGATCGGAACTCTAACGCCGAAAAGTAATGACGTTGATATCGATGAAAAGCCTTGGAGGAAACGCACTCTATGGGACTATAGAGATAACTCCCTCCTGAGTGCTAAGTGATTGCCCCGCCCCGTGCGGGGAGTTTTTCGGGTCTGATAGCGTGATTTATCTATTGAAAATTTCAATATCTACAAAATCAAAACGTTTATCTTTTGACAAGATCGAATATAGTTCTTTGCGTGCAGAATTGCTTTCCAAACCAAAAACGTCTCCTAAAAGATCTATATAGTAAACTGCATCGCAATAAAGTCCGCCTAGTTGAAGCTGACAGTTGTTATAGTCAGTATTGGGTAAAGCGATGATACTCATTGCAGCCATGTAAAAAATCGTCGCCAATATGTTTTTAAGTGACATTATTTCAGCAGTACCAAAAAAATAATTCCATGCTAAATACAGTCCAGCAAACACGCTGCAAAGTAATAAAAGAAAACCAAAATAGAGCCCAATTAGCCCAAACGCCTCAACCTTTTTTACGGAAAGTCCCTTCTGTGTGAATCGAATTTTAGCAAACACTTGATCGAGAAGTTGCGGAAACAGCTTTGGTTCTGTGTACAAGCCGATTCCAGATGAATTAAGGGGAGATGGCTGACTAGGCAACTCTGTGAATTCATTCACCGATGAAGAGATAAATGATTGGAAAGTGATAAATTGCTCAGAATCAGTCAGCCTCTTTTTGGCCGCCAACCATTCTTTCTTTTTGGACAAAGCATCTCTAGTTAAATAATGTAGCTTTAAAGATCCACCGGCAAAGAAAACGAGCAACAAAACCATTGCTGCTGCTTGATACCAGTTAATTGTTAGGGTTTTTAGATAGTTAGAAAAACCGTATAAGGCAATCGACGTCGCTGAATCAGAAGGCAGAGAGGTGATTAGCAGTGCTATAGCTAGAAGAATAACCGGAGTGCGATATATCCTAATAAAAACAGTCGTATCAAAAACTTTTCTTTCAGCTTTAGCTAGAACCTCACGTTGCTCGTTATAATAGCCAAAAATCACATCGTCCTGAGCGTTTAAAAACTCTTCTGCTCTAATACCGATAGTATCATCAAGCAAACATTTGTCGTGATCCAATTTGTCCGATGCTATCTGTAAAATATCAAACATTCTTTCATTGCTCGCAAGGCTAAATCATGAGCCTAACACGTTGAACCGCTACCGCAAATAAGTGCTAAACCATACCATCATGATGCGAATTCACTTAACGCTCAATGATTTTCGATCATTAAGAAAGTTACTTCCTTAAAGGTACTTCTTGAACTTACTCGCCGCCATCATGATCGCGTAAGCGAACAACACCGCATACGGCGTGATCACGAAGTTCGGGTGGATCGTCCATGGCATTGAGAGATACATAATGCACCCTGTTATTGCTAGGGGCATCGCTGCGCCCTTGGCGATATGGTAAACAAACGCACTTTCATGAACCCCTTGAAACTTCCTAAGATCGCGACGCACTAACCCATCGGTCAGCCCGATAAACCCGAAGACCAGAAAAACCGGCAGGCTAAGTACCAGAATCGCGAGTCGGACGAGGAACGTCATGAGTACATAGAGCATGGCCATCAAATACTCTTGCGACCATAAGTGCGCCAGCTTGATCCACTCGATCAGGAGATTATCTGATGACAACAAAGGTCTTGGCTGGCGCGCAGCTTCAAGAACACCTGTATCAAAAAAGGCGACCTCAATCGCTCGCGTCACCGACTCATGTGCCTCCCCTGCAAAGCCCGAGCGCAGTGAATCTTCAAGAGAAGCGTCTGATAGGAATGAATATTCGGCCTTGAACATCTCCTTGGCAGGCTCGTGACTCGGTGCATCGTAGTACCAGGTCATCAAGCACCACTCAATGACCACTGAGATAAAAACGGTAAAGAGCAGCACACCAAAGATGCGCCCCGCCAGATTTAAGAGCTTCGGTATCAGTCCGCGTCGTTCTGCGAGATGTTCCGTATTCGAGGAGCTTGCTGCTGATTCTGCCATTAGACCCACCACTGCTCAGAAGTAACGTATTTGCGCTTCATGCCATCCATCATGCGCTGCATCGTTTCGGGGATGGGTATATCTTCATCCGCAGGCAGAGGCATCCGCAGCTTGTAGAGCTCGCCACCGTTAAAAAGACCGAAGGCCTGCCCCTTTGGCAAGCTCATGATCGCGTTGGCATCGAGCATCGGCACTTGCGTCGGGGTGATACGATCCTGAGTAGACGAGGTGAAATCCACCTCATTGGAAATATTCGCGCTGTCCGTTGCACCTGAGACCGTCATCACCACCTGAATATCCACCTCGGGCAGCTGATCAATCAGATACTCTGCCGTGTACTTCTCTCGCACACGCATCATGATCAGGTTCATAAAGTTTGATTCGATCACGCGGGCTTTTGCGGCATCGCCGTATGACGCTTCGATATCCGATCTGGACTGCGTATAGCCCGTAAATATCAGACCGCCGCCACTGGCTTTGTTGACCATCGGCAGAAATTCCTCACCGATAAGCTCGTTGAGCTCATCTGCGTGCATGTAGATTTTGGGCTTCTTACCGACGGTACCTTCGAGCATCCCTTGTTCATAACCGTGAGAGTAGATACTGCCAATCGTGCTCACCAAGTCGGAGAACATGCTGTTGCCAACCGCTGAGGAAGTCACCATGTCTTGAAGCGCATCGAGCCCAATGTAGACAATGCCCTTGCGTCGAATGACTTGCATGAAATCGAAGATCGGGCGGTCATCGTCGGTATCCATGTAGTCCGGTGATAGCAGCTCACCCGCTTGCCCTGTCGTTAGCTTCTCAAGCAGCGGGATCAATGATGCAACGAGTTTTTCGTAGAATGTTCGGTCATACCGTAGCGCACCGAGCAAACCGTGCATGACCGGATCGTGTGATTCCATGTTCTCGACATAGCGCTGTAGCGCTTCTGTACGAGGTGAAGCGTGTTTGGCAAACTTAGGGTTCTTCTTGTACTGCAGCGTTGCCTCTTCTTCGAAGTTGTTCACATCCTCTTGCCAGCTCATATCGGCATTCATAGGCAACCAGTGCTCAGCGTAGCGGCGGAACAGCGGTTCAATATCTTGAACGTAATGCAGAATCGAGTTGTAGTCAGGACGCTCGCCCATCTCGACCAGCGCTCGGGCAACACAGTTGATAAACCGCCATGAGAATTCTTTAAAGGCGGCCCCGTTGCCGGAGCCATCGAGCTGACCAGCAATACGCGTCGCCACCTCAGTGATTCGCGAGAAGTTTGCGACGGCGTTATAGCGTGCAGATAGCGCGGGGAATCCTAAATGGAAACAGTAGAAATCATCTTCCCTGCCCTCTTTGACGGCAGCCTGGTACATTCTAGCCATGAGCCCCGCATCCGACTTCGGATCGAAAACTATGACGGGGCCATCACCGCGCTTGATATCTTGGGCAATCAAAATCTCAGCCAAACGGGTTTTACCCACCCTCGATTGACCCAGCACCAAGGTATTACCTGGGCGCTCGTTACCCTCAATGAATACATCGCGCTCATCTTGAACGCCAACGGCATGGATAACACGATTACCACCAATCGGCGGTAACGGCTTAACCGGGTTAAACCACACGTTTTTTGAACTTAATTTGGCGAGAAACGAGCTCGGGTTTACTTTCTCGTTATGGCGGCACCATTGAAAGATCCGGCCATCCTCGACGTATTTTCGGGCTCTGGGGTGCATCGTATCTTTGAGGCGCTGAGTGTGCTTCTGTCCCCAACGGAACCCCTTGCCGA
>Ga0209955_1000630_pt1 | contig 11988 bp, 19 predicted proteins | sample SalPonA_A_H2O_MG_FD_185716 | JGI IMG/M metagenome (GOLD analysis project Ga0209955, IMG submission 185716) | Water microbial communities from South San Francisco under conditions of wetland restoration - Salt Pond MetaG R2A_A_H2O_MG (SPAdes)... | ecosystem: Environmental > Aquatic > Non-marine... | reverse complement strand
CGGTATCTGGCTCGTCGTCATAATCGTCCAATACAACGTCCTCAATGTCTGGCATCTCACGGGGCGTTAACTCATACGCCTGCGGCGTTATGTCCTTAACCTCGCGTTGCTCCAGTATGCGGTTGAGTTTACTACGCAGGGTATCTCGCAGTTCTTCGGTGGTCTGGTGAGTAATCGTAACCTCGGTCTTGTCCGCAAACAGACCCACATCGGAAATCTTACCTAGCATCTCTAACGCTTTTAGACGCACTTTCGGGTCTTCGTTATCGGACTCTAGGATCAGTTTGTTGGTTACGAGGTGGCGGATAAGCACGGAGCTTTCTACAACTTGCTGCCCATAGGTAGACAGAATCTTGTCCGCTTCTATAAGTGCAGCAGGTTTCATGGTTGAGAGCTTCTTCGGAGTGGTTTCTTTCGTAGCTTTTTCAGGGTCTTCTGCAAAGGCAGTTAATATAGATGCAGCAATCTCTTCGTCTACATGGGTGGGTGCTATTTCTAGCCCGTTATCTGCAAGGAGATGTGCGGTAGCTGCCGCAGCGGAGGTTTTCCGCAGCAGAGAGTCTTTGTCTAAGCCCTTTTGGGCTCGTTTAGGCAGGGCAACCCCTGTCTCTACAGTAGTTTTGATAGCCATTCGTATCATATTCGCAAGTCTAGGACCGTATCGTCATTATATAGCGCAAAATTTTTATATGTCTAGGTACTTATGGCAACAAGGGGGGTCTTCTCTATATAAGCGCGCCGAAACGGGTCTGGAATAACCACAAAGTGTACATTACTTTTTGGGGTACACCCGATTTTGACGAAAATGCAATTGGTTTTCACAGAATTGCAATTTGCTTGAGTGGAATAGTATTACATACCAGCGCGGAGTCCCGCTCTAGCATCGCTTGCCCCCCATAGGGGTGGGTTCGCTATATCCTGTAAGTACCTAAGCTCCCCCCGTGTAACGTTACATTGTCATGTAAATATACATATTTATGTCTGTTTACACTGATCTATCTACTTGTCACATTGTGTATCTATGGCAATCTGTAACCAGTCCAGCGAGATAGGCTCACTGGGCACAACTGACATATAAAGGAGAATACATATGTCTACTGCAATCGTTACCGCTGACCTGCAAGGTCGTTACGAATCACTCAACGTTGCTGACCTAGAGTCTGCACTGAGTGGCGCTATCACTGCTGAGCTTACTGCTAAGCGCAAGCTAGCCCAATTCGTTAAGGTCTTACATGAGGCTGACATCCGCCCCGAGTTCTTCACTAGTGCGAAGGGCTTTAAGCAGGGCGACGAATGCCGCAAGGATAAGGCTCTGGTAGGTGTTATGGAAAATGTCTATAACGCTAAGATGTTAAGCGCTGATGATAAGAAGCTTATCAAGCTTCCAACCAAGGCGCTGAGCGAAGAGCAGATCAAGGCTAAGGGTCAGATCAAAACAGATCGAGACAATTGGTTTAAGCGTGTAGCTCGCGACCTTGCTAGGCTGATCGGCACTGCTAACTACGCGGTGAACGTACCGAAGCAAGCGCCAGCGCCCCAGCAACCAGCGGGTCAGGTTAGTGGCTCTGAGCGCCCAGCGCATGAGCGAGCGGACCAGATGGTCACTAACATCATCAACTTCTTCCAGAAGCAAGAGGATGCCCGCTTCGACATCACCAAATGTGTGCAGATAGCAGAAATGCTAAAGGCTGAGATCAACAATCTCAAATAACACACATCAAGCCAGCCTTCGGGCTGGCTCTTTTCTTTAGGAGAATAAGTTATGGCAAACCTAATCAGCACCCGCAACGAACGTAATGCAATCGTACTAGCACATGATCTAGATTGTGCACTATCTACACTAGTCCAGCTAATAGGTGAGGCAGATGATAACCCGCAAGTGTCACACTACCTTAGCCTAGTACGCGAAGCACTAGATGATCTTAACCATCGACCATTCGAACAACGCTTCCTAAATCGTATCTGGAAACATTGCGAACAATGTGCAACAGATGTGCAAGCGCGCAACAAGTAACACATCAAGCCAGCCTTCGGGCTGGCTTTTTTTGTGCCTGAAATTTGTGTCATTTACACGTTCAGGCATTGATACCAGTTATATATGCAGCGGCGTGCCCTCGATTCGTTCGCCCTTAACAAACTATGCGTACACGTTAGTTTTCATGTAGTACGTTACCGTGTGATGCTACATTGTTATGTAAAGTTACACTGATACCAGTTACATATGCAGCGGCGTGCCCTTGAACGGCGGCGAGGTGGAGTGTGTGTAACTTTACACAGCGATGTAAAAATACACCAGTATGTAAAGTTACACAGGTAGGCGTTAGTGTTAGTCCCAGTCCATTACTGCGGCTTCTAGTTGGGCTTGTGCTGATAGGTTAGACGCAGGTTTATTGGCTCTAAGTTCGGCTAGCCTTGGCAACACTGTGTCTCTGTTGTTTATTAGTATACGCACAACATTACCCACCGACAGACCTAGTAACTTTGCATCAGCACGTAACCCTTCTATCTGGTCCTTACTCAGCAACGTTATCAATCGCTGATCTAATTGGTTATCTCGTCGCATAATTCTCTCCGAAATTGGTGTAAATTCATATGTACATGTCAATGTTCATGTCCATGTACAGGTACGAGTATAATTATGTACATGTGTATGTCAATGTTCATGTTCATGTACATGTACAGAAGTGTACGTATATCCAGTGGTTTTTACCCTAAAACATGCACATGTGCAGGTAGTGTTCAATTTTTTGTTCAAGTCGAAAATCGCTAAGTGTATGATTTTAATAAGGCTGTTCAAATGTTCAAGTTTCAAAACATACAGGCAGGTTTTTTAGCGTTCCTGTACATGTACATCATGCACATGTGCATAAACAGTGTTTTTAGGTATCATAGATTTATTAGAATAGAACATTGAACAACATATAAGAATTTCAAGGACTTACCGTGTTCATTGTTGAACCTGATGCGAAACTAGTGAACATACAGCCCCTGCTAACCCCTGCACACGAAAACACACGTTACTCCATCATCATAACAACTCAGACCCACATCTTGACATCAACCACCATGTGTAGTATAATAGTATTCTACAGTGGAAGTTCGCCTATCGGACTCGGGCAACCGTGCAGTTCTCCCTGCATCCACTGTTCAATGTAAACGTACACAACCATGTAAATTTACACAGCGATGTAGATTTACACACACTACTGACCATGAGGTGTTACATGAATACTATGACTGCTATTTCAACAATCGAAGCGCCAACCGTAGAAGCTCCAAGCATTGCCTCTGCCGCTATGCTGGTAGAGCTGTCCATATCTACATGGACTGGTCGCAAACAAGATACCGATGCATCTAAGTTTGTAGAGCAGAGCAAGAATGCTGACTCTGGTACTACATCTGTGCGTAAACGTCTGCTAGGCAAGTGCGTAGAGTTAGACGAGCTAACCAAATACGTGGGTAATCTGCGTAATCATACACATTACCGCTTATCTCTACCGTGGTCTGACTCTGGTGTGCGACTACTGCCTACTGCTATGTACTTCTCATATCACCAAGAGATGACAGAACACCAGAACGAGTTTTACCGCATGGTCAACGAGTTCTTAGATGCATATGACAACGAAGTAATCATGGCTCAGTTGCGACTAGGCGATATGTTCAAGCCTGACGAGTACCCGTCACGTGATGAGCTAGCCCGTAGGTTTGCGTTCAACATTAACTATATGCCTGTGCCAGACGTTGGTGACTTCCGCGTGGACATCGGCAACGACCAAGCTAACGTGTTACGTGCATCCTATGCCGATTTTTATGAGCGGCAGTTGAACGGTGCTATGAACAACCTGTGGGAGCAGTTGCACGAGAAGCTGAACGTGCTCGTGCGCCAGTTGGACTATACGCCTGCTGTTAATAAGCACGGTGAGGCTGTCAACCGTGCCAACCGCGTGTACGAGAGTATCTTTGACCGTGTGCGTGAGCTTATAGATATGCTCGATACGTGTAACGTGACACAAGATGAGCGTATGTACCGTGCCAAGCGTGAGCTAGACAACATCCTCGGGGGTGTCGCTGTCGAATCACTCAAGGGTGAGAGTACGTTCCGCGATGAGACGCGTGAACAGATCGCCGCTGTAATTAAGACACTACCATCGCTAGATTGGTAAAACGTAGTAAAACTTAGTAAACTGTAACAAATTATCACAACCACATAAGGAATTATTCCGATGAAAGCACAATCTATGTACTCACTTAGCCACAACCAGATCGTTGACGCACTCAAAGCCACTGGTCACTTACGCACCATGCTGATCGAGGGTGATATGGGGTCTGGCAAATCCACCATCCTGCGTACACTGGCTAAGCTGTTACCCACACATACACCTGTGTACTTTGACGCAACTACTAAGGACTTGGGTGATCTGTTCCTGCCGGACTTCATCAAAGCCTCGGACGACTCTGCTGGGTACGTGACGTACCTGACCAATGAGGAGTTGGGTCTGCACCACAACAAGCCGATCATCCTGATGATTGATGAGTTTGGTAAGGCTAACCCTGCGGTTAAGAACGGACTGTTGCGCGTGATGCTCGAGCGTACAGCGGGTAGCGCCACACTGCACCCTGAGTCTATTGTGTTTGCTACTACTAACCTCGGTGCCGAGGGTGTAGGTGATCTGTTACCACCACATGCACGCAACCGCATCTCTGTTGTGCGTATGCGCAAGCCGAGCGTTGACGAGTACATTGACTATGGGATCAACAATGGCTTTGATCCGTCATTGCTAGGTTGGGTCAAGGACAACCCGCAGGTTATGCAGTCGTTCACTGACGTGCAGAACCCTGACGACAACCCGTATATCTACCACCCGAAAGCACAGCGTGCGGCGTTCTTTACGCCACGTTCTGGCGAGGCGGCTAGTGACATACTGAAACAACGTGACCACATGGACGAGCAGACATTGACCGCCATGCTGATGGGTACTATCGGTGATCGTGGTGCTATGGACCTGTCTGCTTACATCAAGCTAGCCGATCAGCTACCCAAGCGTGCTGATATTATGTCAACACCAGACACAGCCACCGTGCCTACGTCAGCCAGTGCTGTTGTGATGGTCGTGTACCGTGCGCTCGCCTCTATAGATAAGGACTTCATTACACCGTGGATGACATACATCGAGCGTCTAGACGCTGAAGCTCAAGCCCTGTTCGCCAATGGCGTGCGCAAGACAGGTTATGCACACCAGAGCTTAGTGATGACTAACAAGGCGTTCACAGCGTGGTCTCGCAACAACAAGCACCTGTTCAGTGCTGATGTGTAAGGACATGGCTATGAACCTGATGGGAGCACAGTACGGCTTGAAAGAAGTCGAGACGTTTCTTGTGGAGTGGGTAGGCGAAGTCTGCCCCGACCACGACCCTGAGTGCATGGTGTGCCAAGCGTGGGATGCGTACCGTCATCTGTTGATGCATGTCAACGATGCGACAACCGCAGAGCTTGCACGCAATAGAGAATACGGAGAGTAATGTATGTTTACACAGAAACTAACCGCTGAACAACGATTGTCAAAAGCTGTTACAGCTATCATGGCTAACGACAAGTACGTAGCGTTAGCTGGCGTACTGATGATCGGTGAACGTAGCATCGACGACAACGTGCCGACTGCCTGCACTAACGGGCGTGATGAGATGTATGGTCGTGCGTTTGTTGAGTCACTGACTGATGCCGAGCTACGTTTCCTTGTGTTGCACGAGTGCTATCACAAGTTATACCAACACCTGACCACATGGCGTGAGTTGTACAAGGCTGATGCCAAGCGTGCGAACATGGCGTGTGACTATGTGATTAACCTCAAGATCGCTGACGACAACGCCGATGGTTTTGCTGTTATGCCTGAGTGCGGTCTGTTAGACCGTAAGTATCATGGTATGAATACGTTACAGGTATACAAGCTACTGCCCGAGTCCGGTGAGGATGACGGTGACGGTGACGGTGAGGGAACTGGCTTCGATGACCACGACTGGGATGGTGCGCAAGAGCTATCCGACCAAGAACAACGTGACCTTGCACGTGACATTGACGAAGCGATACGCCAAGGCGCTATGGCGGCTGGCAAGTTAGGCACAGGTGGTACGCGTGACCTTGACGAGTTACTACAGCCACAAGTTGATTGGCGCGAAGTACTGCGCGAGTTCGTGACCACTACCTGCACAGGCAGTGACTATTCCACATGGAAGCGTCCGAACCGCCGATACCGTGCTCACGGTGTATATCTACCGTCTGGTGTATCCGAACAGGTTGACGAGTTAGTGGTTGCTATCGACACATCAGGCTCTATTGGGCAACGTGAGCTTACTGTGTTCCTGTCCGAGGTGTCGTCTATAGCTGATACTGTTAAGCCGTCAGCAGTACGCATCCTGTATTGGGACACAGCCGTGTGTCGTGACGAGAAGTACGAGGGTCTAGACATTGCCGATATTGCCAAGTCTACCAAGCCAGCGGGTGGCGGTGGCACTGACGTGACCTGTGTACCTGCGTATATGCAGACACATAACATCGCACCACAAGCGGCGATCATCCTGACTGACGGACACCTGTGGGGTTCGTGGGGTGAATGGACTTGTCCCACACTGTGGTGTATACTAGATAACAAGAATGCAGTAGCCGATAACGGTGTAACTGTACACGTTTCAACCAGCGATATGTAAACCAACCAACCACGAGGTAACAAGTTATGAACAGTTTCAAAGACGTAGAGTATTGGTACAACAACACCAAACCAATCAACGAACGTGAGCACGGGACCACGCGTGACCTGCGCCCAATCGGTAGGCGTTCATATAAGCACGAGCGCATCATCAAGCTAAGCGACAACTGTTACGCGCTGTCTGATGGCTACGTGTACCCAGAGGGTATGGCAGATAAGATTACTAAGATGTGTGTGCCGATACTCTGGCAACGCACGCGTGATGGTCGTGAGAAAGTAACTATACGCGCTGGGTTTGGCAATCAGTGTAACGGACGCTATGAGTTCCTAGTTAGCAGACTACCTATCGGTATCGACTTCCAGCTTAATATGTTCGGGCAATCCAAGCACGGTGTAAGAATTAATGCGCATTACGGCTACAACCCGAACATAAGGTTCACCAAGCCTAGGGAAGAATACCACCTGCCGAACCAAGCGTTTAGTCCGTGGGCGTTGGTACGTTATGACAACAACAGCGCCAACTACCATTCAAACCTGCGCACTAACGACCCTGAACGGTACAAGCGTATGACGACTGATGACCGCAAGTTACTGACGTTCTCGCGTGAGATTGGCACATACGACTGGACCCTTGAGAGCAAGCCGCACAAGATAGAGCGCAAAGGTACACGCGTTAAGAAGTCAGAGAAACAGAAGTACAAGGCGGCACTCGAAGAGTTCCGTGAGTATTGTTACACCATAGGCATAATGCTACCGCAAGAACCACGCATATCTGCGGGTACACCTATGGAGTTGCGCGAAAAGCTCATGGAAGATTATCAGAACCATGTAAAGTTACAGAGAAAGGTCATAGCTGGCGAACAACCTGTGCGCGCGTACTACTGGGGTGGCGAGCATGAGTGGGTTGGGCTAACACCTGAGCTAGTCCGTGCGGTTATCACTGACCCAGAGCATGAGGCGCGTGTAGCCCTCGTGACTAACGTATGGCGTGGTGCTGGCTGGTATAACTGCGACTGGTCTGACGAGAGTGACCGCAAGACAGCACTGGCACGTTACAACAACTACATCAACAGAATCGCAGGCTTCACCAAACCTGTAACACGTAAATCAGATAAGTAAGGAACCGACCACATGAACCTTAGCATTAATATAAATTCGTTTGGCTACCCAGAGCTTAAGCACATAACTGAGCGTGACGAGGTGATCCGTCACCGTTGCTCTCGTGATACACCTGATAACGAACCACGTGTACTACCTGAACTAATGAACCTGTTCAATGCGCTTAAAGAGAAGATACCCGCGTTGCAGTGGTACGCACACGAGGACGCTATACTGTCACGTGAACCGTACACCTATGCAGTGGATGAGATGTGGGTGTACCTGCCGCATGAGGATTACCCTCGTGGTCGGCTAGCGTTCCACGATACACGTGTAGATCAGTCTCGCTCTACAGAGAAAAAGTACGCTGTATACACAGGGCATATACAGAACAATAAGTTCCATAGCTCACGTAGGCAGTACAACATGCAAGCGAGCAAGAACCTAGACACAGCGTTACGTGCGGCTAAGCGGTATCTACTACCGATTACCCCGCGCATGGTGGCTGACAACGCGCTGTCTAACGTGCTCTACAGACGCAATCAGACTGCCGAGAACACCCATACACAGCCTGCTACGACTAAGTATTACGAGCTAACACGCAGAGACCGTAGGTTAGTCGCGGCTATGACTAATCTGCGTAAGGCTGGCGTTGATCTGTTAGATGCTGAGCTTAACGAGATGGTTGACGAGTACGTACTGCTGAAGGATAAGGCAGAAGAGTACAGGCAACGTAAGTTCTTTGGTCGATTCATCTATGCTTCGCAGACACCTGACGGTCAGACACGCTATAACCTGTTTACCGTAGGTGAGCTAGGTATGGACATGCACATATACTCGGCAGCAAATGCTATGACCGTAGAGGTTAAGACCGAGGACGAAGTAGATGAGGATACTGTCGGGCGCGTCTCTGTGTTGAGCATGGCACAGGAAGGGGAGTACATTGCAGACGTTGGGGTTAAGCTCAATCCTAAAATGTACTTTGTGGAGTTCGATTATGATGAAGTTGAGTGAACCACCGCTCACATACAGTGTAAATTTACACGAAGATGGGTACGTAACGATCCGACTTATCGGCGGTATATTCAATCCTGAACCATACCCTGACGTTGATGAGTTATACCCAGACATGGACACCATACCCGAATGGGTTAAGGACCAAGTGTGTAGGTTGAACATGATGGAGCCCGACCCTTCATATAGCATTGCTGGCGTTGGGCGTAGACTAGGTACTAACTCGTACTGGGTTGAGTACCACGAGGGGGCGTAAGCCCCCCCCACACTAAAATAAGAGATACCAGTTACCATGACGACATACTACATAACAGTGTACGAGCGTTGGACACACGGCAATAAGTGGGGATACCTGCTTACTACAAACAATATAGACGCACACATAAAACAACTTAAGACAATGTACGAACGCTTTACCGTACAGGAGAGATAGACATGGCTATGACACCAGAAAAGAAAGTAAAGCAGAAGGTAGTCGCAATACTGAAAGAGTTGGGTGCGTACTACTTCTACCCATTCACAGGTGGGTACGGCAACTCTGGTGTGCCTGATATTATAGTTTGCTACCGTGGTAGATTCTTAGGTATAGAGTGTAAAGCTGGTAAAGGTAAGACAACAGCATTACAAGATAAGAATCTAGCGCAGATAGAATCCTGCGGTGGCTTAGCGTTAGTAATTAATGAGAATAATGTATCAGACCTAAAAAGCTTGATAGAGCACCACGTTATTGGTACATTTCAAGAGGGATGATACCCAATCTTTCATCGTGGTTGGTGAGACGGAGAAGCACGCACGCTAGTCCCAGTGAGCTGGTTACTCACTGGGCTTTTTTAGCCACCACGATTACACATTGAGGAGATTAGTGTAAGATGACACCATTACAGATTAGACAACTGCGCGAGAAGCACGGACTGACCCGTGCGCAATTCGGCAAGATGTTATGGCAGACAGAACGGGCTGTGCTGTCATGGGAGTACGGGGAGCGTAACCTGCCCAACGCACTCAAAGAACTAGCGTTTATAAAACTAAAGGAAGATGAACTGCTAGCTGAACTACGAGGAGAGAAGAAATGAAATTCAAAAAGATCGAAGCTACCCCATTAACAGAAGGTGATATAGAGGCTGGCGCATGTGGCTACTACTTAGCCATCGACGACTTGGATAGAGTAGAGATGGAGTGGGAGTTGCTGAAGGTATTGGCGAGCCGAGAGGACATACACATAAACCATCTAAAGCAGAATGCTGTATGTGAGTTAGCTGAGCAGATGGTTGACGTATTTCTAGAGTTCAACTCAATCAAAACCAAAGTTATCTAAGACGGAGAGAAGGGATGAACATAGAACAACTCAAGCGTGACGCTGATAACAACATAGTCACCATAGTGGACATAGTGGATAACCCAGTGGCGGCGTGTACCTCACGTGACCCTGTACTGGTCAAGAGTTATGGTGTGCCAACATGCTACATCATCCCAGCAGATGACATGGAACGGTTGCTAGCAGATGCCGAAAAAGCGTAAGGCGTACAATAAAAATAAGCAGCTACAACGCGTTGGCGATCATCTATGTCGTAACTTGTTACTTGTAGACGTACCACGTAATGACGGCTATGTGCTCTATCACCGTACCCGCAAGGTTTTAATAGAACCTAACGAGTTGGTTATGGCAGCAATCAGCAAGCCGCATTACTGGTCTGTTAGTGTGATGGTGCTACATAAAGACCCGATAACAGGTAACAACTACGTGCAGGATTCTGGCTTTGTTGCACAGACGCGGTGCTACCCCGCTGATATTAACGAGTTAGCTGGTGAGCATAGTGTAAATCTACACAAAGCTATGAACCCTAATACGTTTGTTGGTGATGCGTGGATGGCTTCGCCTACTGGTGCAGATGTCGGCACCGAAGAAGTTATGTACATACTCACTAAGATGCTCGCGTTCGAGCCGCTTACTGTAGATGAGGAGTTACGTAAGGTGATGCAACATGAAGGGCGCAACTGAGAAGCTAACCTATTACATATTAGAGAATGCTAAAGCGGATAACTTCTACGAAATCCTAGTACAGTGTGCGCGCAAGTTCCCTAACTTGTCCCCTGCGTTCATCGAGGAGATTACTAAGGAAGTGTACAACCTCAACGGTTGGCGTAACGACAAGCACACAAGTAAACCGTCACGGTTGATTAAGAGGGAGGCGAGAAAGCAACAGTGGGAGCAGTTATTCAAAGCATATTATGGAGAGGACTATGACCCGCGAGGATGTTATAGAGCAAGTAAGGACAAGGGTTCGAGCTAAGCAGTTAGATACATACGAGGAGCTTATGGGCGGTAAGAAAGTAGATATGGTGAACAACCCACCGCACTATAACCAAGGCAGTGTAGAGTGCATTGATGCAATTGAATCTGCGTTGGGTGCCGAAGGGTTTAGAGCCTACTGCAAGGGTAATGCGATCAAGTACATTTGGCGCGAAGCCCACAAGGGCGGCAACGAGTCCCTAGAGAAAGCAGTTTGGTATCTACATAAGGCGTTAGATGGAGAAGACGTATAAGTGTAGGGCATGTGGCTCTACTAAAGTAAGGATTGTCGGTCAGCTAGTGAAGTGTCACTTCTGCCGAAGGGTTACACACCCAATTATAAAGGATAATAACAATGCCCCTGAGAGCACCGAAACAAAACGCACGGACAGCTAAACGTCAACACGAGTGCGAACAGATATTCCAGAAGAACAAAGAAGAGATCAGAGCCGATCTTGTTGACCTGACATTGGCTATGCCTGAGATAGCTAAGAAGTGGGGTATAGGAGATCGCATGATTCGCCGTTGGGCAGAGCGCCTAGGTATTGATACGCGAGAGCGTATGAAGAACCGCAACGCACGGAAAGGTCCGACAGGTATCGTGAACAAGAAACCACCTAGTGATGTATCACCACAAGCATCAGAGGTGTGGGCGCTATGGAAGTAACACTTGAGGAAGTTGCTATAGGCATGTTCCTCTTCTGGTGCACTGCCGAGATCGTACTATTTATATTCGAGGGTGACGATGGCTAACTGCGGAGCCTGTGGCTCAGCCGCAGTTGTTAAACTAAGCTCAATAAACATGGTGCTATGCAGTATATGTAGACGTTACACATATTGGCATCTTGCGAAGGGTCAAGAGTCTACCTTGATCCATAACAAGAG
>Ga0209955_1000629_pt1 | contig 12001 bp, 6 predicted proteins | sample SalPonA_A_H2O_MG_FD_185716 | JGI IMG/M metagenome (GOLD analysis project Ga0209955, IMG submission 185716) | Water microbial communities from South San Francisco under conditions of wetland restoration - Salt Pond MetaG R2A_A_H2O_MG (SPAdes)... | ecosystem: Environmental > Aquatic > Non-marine... | reverse complement strand
AAATGGTCTTTCAGTCGATTGAAATCATTTGAGCAATGCCCTAAGCAGTTCTACTACGAGAAAGTGTTGCGTAAGTATGAGCAGAAAGAGACTGAGGCCATGCGGTACGGCACCGCCGTACATGAAGCGGCTGAGTTCTACGTGCGGGATGGTACGCCCATCCCTGCGAAGTACGGATACATGAAGCCTATACTCGACTCACTAATGCAGCTTAAGGGTGAGAAGTTATGTGAGTACGAGTTAGGTCTGACAGCAGACCTAGAACCTTGTGCCATGAACGCAGAGGATGCTTGGTTTCGTGGTATAGCTGACTTAATAATTCTCGACAAAAGCAGGGGCGTTGCGAAGGTGCTAGACTACAAGACAGGTAAGTCAGCTCGTTATGCAGACACAGGGCAGCTAGAGCTAATGGCGCTCGCAGTATTTAAACACTTCCCAGAGGTGGATACTGTACAAGCTGGCTTGCTTTTTGTTGTATGTGATAAGTTTATACGAGACGTATACACCCGCGAACAGCAACCTGAGCTATGGGAAAAGTGGCTCGGTAAGTACAAGCGGATGGAGAAAGCCTACGAGGTTGACGTATGGAACGCTAACCCTAGCGGCTTATGTAAACGGCACTGCCCTGTAGTGGAGTGCCCTAACAACGGGAACCACTAACATGCCGTACAAGAATCCGAAGAAAGATCGCAACTACGAGAAAGAGTATGAGTTGCAGAAGAAACGTGGCGAGAATCCTGAACGTGCAGAACGTGCTCGCGCCCGCCGTAAGATGGATAGAGAAAGTCCAGATAAGAACGGTAACGGTAAGGCGGACAAACGCGAAGGTAAGGACATTGCACATAAGAAAGCACTCAGTAAGGGCGGCAAAAACTCTGACGGTGTGACCGTACAATCCCGCAAGAAGAATCGTGCGGCAGGTGGTGCAATGAGCAAACCACCGAAGAGTGCAAAGAAAAGTAAATAGGGTATACTGAAATCTGACCGAGGCTTTAATAGCTCTAAGCCTCGCTGACTGGCCTACCCCACCAGTGGTCACAACGGGGTAAACATACATATGAGCCTAGAGTGAGCAGATACCTGTCTCACTCTATTTTGCGTTGCTGTAAGGAGAGATACAGTGGAGATAATAGATAATAAAGCGTTGCTACTTAAGCTTCGCAACCCCAAGCAGGTGACTACGGTCATACCTAAGAGTAAGGACTTAGGTGATAACAAAGTACTGGTAAACTGGGGGATAGAAGAGGTGCAAGTTCTACGTAACCTGAATATAAAAGCCCCATCCCCTATCACTCTACGTTACGACTGGCCCGGACTATACAAACCTTTTGAGCACCAGAAGACTACAGCTTCGTTCCTTTCACTAAACAAACGCGCCTTCTGTTTTAACGAGCAGGGTACAGGTAAGACAGCATCTGCAATATGGGCGGCTGACTATCTGCTGAAGAAGGGTAGGGTTAACCGTGTACTTATCGTATGTCCTTTGTCGATTATGGATTCGGCATGGAAGAATGATCTGTTTACGTTTGCCATGCACCGCACAGTAGCAGTTGCATACCACGCTAAGGCTGAACGCCGTAAGGAAATCATACGCTCGGGTACTGAGTTCGTAATTATCAACTACGACGGTATTGGTATTGTGCATGACGAGATAGCCGCAGGTGGGTTCGACCTGATTATCGTAGACGAAGCTACCCACTATAAGAACGTACAGTCTAAGCGTTGGAAGATTCTTAACTCCTTAATCAAACCCAACACATGGTTGTGGATGATGACAGGTACACCAGCGGCGCAGTCACCTGTTGATGCGTTCGGTCTAGCAAAACTAATCAACCCTAACGGCGTGCCCAGATACTTCGGTGCCTTCCGAGATAAGGTGATGTACAAGCTGACACAGTTCCGATGGGCGGCTAAGTCAGAAGCAACCGACATTGTATATAACGCGTTACAGCCAGCGATACGCTTTACTAAGGACGAGTGTCTTGACCTACCTGACATGACGTACGTGAAGCGTAAGGTCGAGCTTACTGCACAACAGAAGAAGTTCTACGACATACTCAAGAAGGAATCTATTGTGCAGACAGCGGGTGAGGATATAACCGCATCCAATGCCGCTATCGTTATGAACAAACTACTACAGGTATCGTGTGGTGCGGTGTACTCAGACGAAGGTAACACCATCCAGTTTGATATCAAGAATCGCTACAGCGCACTCAAGGAAGTAATAGACGAGTCGAGCCAGAAGGTGCTCGTGTTCGTGCCATTCCGAAACACTATTGATCTGTTGCGTGGCAGGTTGGTACAGGACGGTGTTACCACTGACGTAATACACGGTGGTGTGTCTGCGGCAAAACGTACAGAGATATTCGAAGCGTTCCAGAAGAGCAGTGACCCACGCGTACTAGTTATCCAGCCACAGTCCGCCGCGCATGGTGTGACTCTTACTGCTGCGAACACAGTCGTATGGTGGGGACCAACTAGCTCGCTAGAAACCTATGCACAGGCTAACGCTCGTGTGCATCGTAGCGGTCAGAAGCACCCATGTACGGTTGTTCAGCTTGTCGGGAGTGACGTTGAACGTCACATATATAAGCTGTTAGACGCTAGAATTAGCGTACACACTAAAATGATCGATCTTTACAACGAAATAGTTGATTAGTGCGCTAAAGTGCGTTACTTTACCCAAACACCAAACACAATGAGGACCACCAGCATGACAGATAAAATACAGGGCGTTACTTTGAACGACCTAACTGCAACCTACCTCAAGCTAAAAGGCAAACGTGCCGAGCTTAAAGCTAAGTTTGATGAGAAGGATGCCGATCTCCGTGAGAAACAAGACGCCATCAAGCGCGCCCTACTCGACTACTGCAAGGACAATGACGTTGAGAGTGTGCGTACCGAAAACGGTTTGTTCTACCGCTCAGTGAAAACCAAGTACTGGACTAGTGATTGGGACTCTATGTACAAGTTCGTAGTCGAACACGATGTACCTAACTTCTTTTCTAAGAGCTTGAACCAAACCAATGTTCGTCAGTTCCTTGACGATAACCCCGACCTGATGCCGAAGGGCTTGAACATAGATCAAGAATACTCAGTGTCAGTGCGTAAGAAGTGAGGACGTTATGAGTGATAGCCAAGAGCTAGAGCCATATGTACCCACGGAAGATGTAGCAAAACTGTTCTCAGTAAACTCTACGACTATCCGTGCATGGGTACGGCAGGGCTTTATAAAAAAGACTTCATACATAAAGATCGGTCACATCTTTAGATTCCGTGTATCACGGGTCATGGAAGATGTAGAAAACCTGAGTGACGGGCAGACCGAGATTGAAGAACCTAAGCAACAAGAACCAATAGAAACCGCGCCAGTGGAAGTAGAAGAATACGACCTAGATGCGCTAGTGAAAGAACTCTAAGGGAGAGTACTAATGTCTGAACTATCAATGTTTACATCCGAACTCGCTAACAGCGACCTGTTCAAAAAGATGCTTGGTGTTAATGATAACCTAGCAAACGGTAATGCTGGTGGCGGTATGACTACGCGCCGTATCTCACTCAAGGGCGGTAAGTTCCGTCAGATGGTTAACGGTGAGCAGATCAGTGTGTCCAAGGATAACGAGATGAATGTCGTGATTGTAGATGCGGCACCTATCTCACGTACCTACTATGAAGGTGCATACGACCCTAACAACCCAGCGCCACCTGCATGTTGGTCAAATGATACTAACACCAAGCGTCCAGCAGAAGCAGTACCCGCAGAGTCTCGTCAGGCTTCTAGCTGTAACAACTGCCCTAAAGACATTAAAGGTAGTGGTCAGGGTAACTCACGTGCTTGCCGATTCGGACAGCGTATTGCAGTGGCGCTAGAGGGTGACCTGACTAAGGTATACCAGCTACAGCTTCCAGCTACTTCCATCTTCGGTGACGCTAAGGGTGACAAATATCCTATGGGCGCGTATGCTCGTTTGTTAAGTGCTAATGGCGCACCTGCATCTGCGGTTGTTACCACGATGTATTTTGACGAAGAAGCGGAAGTCCCTAAGCTTTACTTCAAACCAGCACGTCCGCTGAAAGAGGAAGAGCTTAAGCAGATTCTCGCTTTACAGGATTCGGAAGAGACCAAGCGAGCAGTAGAGTTTACGGTTGCCCAGACTGATAAGTTAATAGCTAGTGATAAGCCTAAAGAAGCTGCGCCGAGTGCAAGCATCTTCCCAGAAGGCGTAAGCAGTGAAGTCATCGAAGAACCTGTAAAGGTGGAGAAGAAGCCTAAAGTAGAAGCATCATCGCTGGCTGACATTATCAGTGACGTAGCCTCTGAGTGGGACGATGAATAAATAGAACCCAGCTAGGGGGGCGACCAACCCCCCTAGTTCAGAGAGGGAAACCAGCGAATGGATACACTACAGTTCCTTGAAACTGTGTTGTCGGATAATGGTCGTTACTACATGGTGACGGTAAAGCACATCGACAACAAGGCTATAGACTCTGCACTTACTCAAACACCCTACCTTACCATTGAAGAGTTAGCTACTAGGGCTAGCGAAGCGGACGCTAAAGGATTAGACGCTTACTTCGCACTTGGTACATTCGGTGACGCAAACAACCGCAAGGCTATCAACGTCCTAGAGATGAAGGCGTTCTTTCTGGACATTGACTGCGGTCCAGAGAAAGACTATCCGACTAAGCTAGAAGCGTTCCATGCACTCAAAGCTTTCTGCAAGAAGTTCAAGCTACCAAAGCCGATCATTGTAGATAGCGGTAATGGCCTGCACGTCTACTGGCCTCTAACCGAAGCGGTCACTAGGGACGAATGGCGTCCAGTCGCCCAGCGATTAAAAGAACTATGTAGGACTAACGACTTACACGCAGATGAGAAGGTAACAGCCGACCCCGCACGTGTACTACGTGTTGTTGGTACGCATAACCACAAGCGTGAAGCTATAGCTGTACAGGTTATCTCTCGTTACGAGCCAACACCTATATCGCTTAACGAGTTCCTAGCTAAGCTCGGTGGGCTAGGTATGTCACCAGTTCCCAACACACTACCAGCGATGACAAAAGACCCGCTGGTTGAACATTACACTAAGAACTTCGCAGCTAGCTTCAAGAAGATATTCATGCGTAGCAAGGACGGCGATGGTTGTGCACAAGTACTTAACCGTATCGCTACACGCTCCGAAGCTACCTATGACGAGTGGACCGAGATGCTGGCACTTGCACAGCAGTGCTCGGACAGGGACAAAGCAATACAGATAGTTTCTAAGGGGCATCCTGACTATGACCCTGACGGAGCTAGAAACAAAGCCGCTACGTTTGACGGACCTACACTATGCTCTACGTTTGAGCGTACTACTCCGGGACATTGTGCAGGTTGTCCGCATCAAGGCAAGATCAAATCACCGATCATACTGGGTAAAGAAATAGCAGTATCCGAGGGTGATACAGAGGTTGTGGTAGAAGGTACACACCTACCCGCACCGACTAAAGTAACAATACCTGAATACCCCCAAGGCTATGAGCGCGGCAAACACGGCGGCGTGTATATGGTCATTGAGGATGAAGATGGTGGCAGAGAACTAAAGGTAGTCTGCCAATACGATATCTATGTCCATACCCTTATGAATACGACTAAGGGTGACGTTGCTGTTATACGCGTGCACCTACCGCATGAGGGTATGCGTGAGTTCCATATCCCCACAGAACAAATTACCAGTAAGGACGAACTACGTAAGCACTTGTCACGTGCAAGTCTTATGGTGGCTGATTCGACTAAGCTGATGTACTACTTTATGACGTGGGTAAATAAGTGGCTGTTGGAGAGAAAGCACTTGGCGGCTAAAGAGCAGTTCGGTTGGAATCAGGACAATACAGAGTTCGTTTGGGGTGAGTGGATTTATCGTAAGGATGAAGACCCTGTACCTAACATGCCTACTGTACCGACAGCAGCTTTCATGGCGGCATCAAGACCCGCAGGTTCACGCGAGCGTTGGCAGGAACTACTAAACTTCTACAACAAAGATGGTATGGAGGCATATCAGGCTATGATCTGTATGTCTCTAGCTGCGCCGCTGATTAAACTCAGTGCGTTGCACTTGGGTGCCGTGCACTTCCGCACCGCTAAGTCTGGTAAGGGTAAGACTACTACCTCCATGATGGGTCTGTCCTTCTGGGGTAAACCAAACGCGCTTATGATGGAAGCTAAGAGTACGCACAACTCGCACATGCACCAGATGCAAACGTACAAAAATATCCTGTTTGTAATAGACGAGCTTACCAACCTATCAGGTAAGCAACTATCTAACATGATATACACAGCGTCTTCTGGTAAACAGCGTAGCCGATTGAAGCAGAGCGCAAACGAACTGCGTGAGACGGGCGACCCGTGGCACTCGTTGCTGATTACATCAGGTAACGATAGCGTCCTAGATATGATTAACTCGTACAAGGCACTACCTGATGCAGAAGCACAGCGTATGTTGGAGGTATCACTGCCACCGATACAGGGACTAAACAAGGTTGAGACTGATGCCCTGTTCCGCGACATACAGCTTCACTACGGATACGGCGGACCTGAGTTCATACAGGCTATAGTTGACGAGATAGACGTAGTGAAAGCTACGCTGTTACGTATGCAGGAGAAGTTTGATAAAGCCGCTAAGCTAGGTCCAGAAAACCGCTTCTGGTCTATCGTGGTTGCAAGTAACCTTACTGCCCTGTTGATTGCTCGTAAGCTAGGGCTACTCGACTATGACGTTAACAAGTTATCTGGTTGGTGGCTATCTGAGATAGAGAAAGCCAAAGTACGCGTAAATGACATGCTCATTGGTGAGGATGCACAGACTGTAATCAGTCGCTTCTGGTATGACAACCTGAGCCGCGTAGTCGTGCTGGATGGTGACGAGGATTCCCGAGGCAAGAACGCTACAGAGAACCTTATCGTACCGTACATTGTACCGAAGGGTGGGCTAGTAGGTCGATACGAGAAGAACACTAACACAGTGTTTGTAAGTGTATCTGCACTCAAGACGTGGTGTACCACTGAGCCGAACCGCATAAGCTTCACTGACCTGCGAGATAACGTAATGTCAGAGTTGGGTGGCAAGACTAAGGGTATTAAGAAGCGTCTCACTAAAGGTACCTACTACGGTGGTGGTTCAGTGTACGTTTGGGAGATACCAGCAGATCGCCTAGAGATGGATATTCTTAATGCGGAAAGTAGCGAAAGTAGGTCAGGTAGCGCCTGATGGCCTACCTATAACCGTACCGCTACATAAGCTAGAGATATCTGATTCGTTCTTCTTACCGTGCATAGACACGGACAAAGCTAAGTCACAGGTACGGATGATCGCCAGAAAACTCGGACTCCGAATCGCAATACACCTTAGAGTAGAGCGAGGGTTGTACGGAATCCGAGTCTGGCGTGTCGGTTAGAGCATATCCCAGATAGTCAGGTTATCACTGAAATCTTCGTCACTCTCTGCAATCATACGAGCGTAGCGTGGGTTGATAGTGACACCGCCTCGCATAGCCATAGTAGTCTTACGGTGCTGACGTAGTGACCTCTTGATACTGTCGTAGGTTATACGCGCCTCTGGGTTATCTGTGTTGAACTCAGCGATATCATCAAGTATTTCCTGATACCCGGCGACATCACCGAAGCGCATAGCTATGTATAACTTCTTACGTAGATCGCTACTTCTACTAGACAGCGCCTTCTGGACCTTAGCGTTACGAGTGTTAATAGCACTCTGTAGCTGGTATCGGCTAGGTGCAAACCCTGCAAGCTGACCTACCAACTCCATTGGGTCGAAGTCCTCAACGATAGGATCACCGCGTGAAGTCAACGCGCCTTCGTTAGCGTAGCGGATAGTCTTAATCGGGTTACGGATAGCGGCTGGCAGAATCTGCTCCATACCACGTAACACCTCACCATCAGCAATCTTATTAATGCCTCGGTTAGCACCGAACGCCAAGCTAAGTACTGGACCACCCAACTGCTCTACTAGACTCTGCATGAATAGTTTGTCGTCATTCATGTAAGGGTCGCGGAATACAAGATCGGATAGACCCATACGAGAACCCATGCTCCAACCAGTCAGGGCGTTACCTGCACCGTTGAAGGCAAGCTCACCTGTAGCCTTGCGTACCATAGTGTCCCAATCGTCGTCCTCTTCGCCTGCCAAGAACAAGTCATACAGACTACCGAGTAGACCGAACATTGGTAGACCATGTACACCTGCTATCACACCTGAACCAGCAGTGATGTAGCCTAGCTGACGCGCCGCCAACGCCTTATCCTTACCTACCACTGCGTTCTTAGCCAGATGCCCCAGCATGTACAGCATGGTTACGCCGTAGCGTTTAAAGAGGAACGCTACACGACCCACATCATTCTGCGCTATACGTGGTGCCGAGGCCGCATGTGCCGAGCCGTTGGTAAGTTCGATAATATCTATCGCATCCTGTGCCGCTTTAGCTAACTGCTCTGGTGTAGGCTCCACACCACCCTTACGGAGCTTATCTACCTCTAGCTTGTATGCAGTAGCCAGACCCACCTGACGGTTGAAGCGCTCTGCATGGTGGAACATCCAACCAGATATAGCATTGATCTTGTTGCCCATACCTTCGGTGGTATCTAGGTCCAAGATATCGTATGCAATAGATCGGTTAAGCTGACCTTCTCTACCAGCAACTTCGACCAAGACCTTCATATCCTTAGCTAGTTGCTCAGCCTGCTTGTCGCCATTCTTACGAGCGTTAGCCGCCATCTCATCCCAGTTGTGGTTGTCCAGCCCCGGAAATGCCTTTGTGTTGTACTTCTTAACAGTACCATCAGCTTGTGGCACCTCGATCACACGATCGCGACCACTACCAACAAACAAGCGGGTAGCTGTGCCCATAGCACCGAAGCTATCTTTGATGCCGTATTTAGCGCCGAGGTATGGGCCGACTACCATAGGTAGCTGCGACATGTTGATGAAAGCTGCCGAAGCGTTAAGACCCAGCGTCATATGGAAACCAAGAGACGTTAGGAACTTAGACGTACGAGATACGTTAGGGGATCGTGCAAACTGTGCAGACTTACGCAGTGAGAACACGAAGTCGGATACGGTATCACCCGCCGCCTTAATCTCTTCTGGTGCGTCCTTACCTGTAAGCCCTTCAAGGTCACGCTGTACCTTAGCAAGCTTGGCACCATACTCCATCTGAGTTAGCTGGCGTCCGAGTGTGGCTGTCTTTCTGCCGAACACATCAAAGGCATCGGTGTTGAAGCCCGGAGTACCCTTACGTTTAACAAATGAGCGCATAAAGGATTGTTCTGGCATAGCCTTGAGGAACAGTTCCGATATCTCACGCTTAACTTCTGGGCTAGCTTTGTTAGCTTCCAGCGCCTTCTTAACATTAAGGAAGAACTCAGTAGGTGGTACGCGGTCCATACTAACGACCTGCTGACGCATGTACTCACTAACTGATGTGCTATCCAGTTCAGGGTTAGCCTTTATCTCCGCAATAGCCTCGGCACGCTGTGCTTTCGACTCAAACGCTTCAACGTACTCTTCGCCCTTGTTGTCTTTGAAGTACACCCAGTAGTCACCCTTACGCTCCAGTGGGAAGTAAGGTTCGATTCGCGTAGCCTTCTTGATTGTTTCGCGTAGCTGATTAGCCAGACGGGTGTTAACGACACCAGTTTCGGGGTCTGCCGCTAGTGCATCAATGTGCCCACCGATAAGCTTCTCAATCTCTCTACCGTAGTAACCGTAGCGGTCACGCATGGTTGTGTATACTTTGTCACCACCAACGCTTTTAAGCTCGTTCCAAGCACCCTGCATAGCACGCCATGCGTCCATACGCTCGCGGTCTTCTGCATACAGTGGTTCACCGTTAGCGTCCTTACCACCAGTCTTGAAGCGGTACTTGTTCTGAGCATGTTGTAGTGTGTAAGACGGGTCTACACCTGCAAGGGTAGACTCATAGACGAGTGTGTTAAACAGGCGACCATACTGCTCACCATGCTTAGCCTTCCACTTACCTACTTCCTTAACCACTACTTCGTTCTGGGCGTTGCGGTTGTTAAGCGCGCCGCTCTGCTCACGAGTCAGGCGATCAAGCTCCTTTGCAATCTTACCGAGAGCAGGCCATTTCTGAGCCATGTTAGCTACAGCGTTTAGCGGTTGCAGATATAGCAGCGCCTTGCGAGCCAGACGAGGTAGCATATCCAACTTGTCCATGAACTTAGTTCGCATGGACGGAGTGTAGTCACGATATACGTTACCACTAACATCTTTAGACAACTGTTCAGCAACAGCGTTAGGGTCACGCTGGGTACGTGCCATACCACCTGTCGGTAGGTTCTTAGCCTCATTGAAGCGGCTAGGCACTGGAGCCATGATAGCTTCTACTAGCTCGGCTAGCTGGGCTTTAGCAGGGTCTAGTTCTGATACGGTATCCAGACCGACCAAGCGGCGTAGGATGTTGTATACAGCCTGCACGAACTTATCCAGACCATTGAAGGTCTTACCCTGTTTCTCTAGTGCCGCTTTAGCTAGCTTGTCTTGGAAGGCAGGGTTAGCGTATGCCTCTGCAACGAACTCTAGGAACTGTGCAGTATCGTACTGCTCCTGTGAGTTGTAGTCGTCTCGGCTCAGACCATCGATACCGTACTCATCCTGCAATACAGGGTGGTCGCGGAGGTCGTTAAACAGAGTGCGTAGTTGTTTAGCCTCTGTCGAGCGCATCGTAGCAATTTCTTTTACTGTCGCTGCGTGTGTGACTTCATGTAGAAGGGTAAGGATGTCTGCGTGACCGCCATCTATGAAGATAGTATTTGTGAAATCGCCACGGTTATCTGGGGTGTTGGTGGCTACATAATAACCAGCTACTTCCCTACCATTGGAATCGACTGCACGCGGTACGTAGTTAGAGATACCGTTAACGATGCGTACCTTAGTCACACCTACATTAGCCGCAAGCTTGCGAGCCACATTAGCGATGAAGCGGTTAGGTGCAGTCTCGGCTAGGCGGTTTAGCGCGCCAGCCAGATCACCGTTATGCAACATCTGGATAATGTCAGGGTGCAGTGTTTCAGATACAGCACCTAGTTGTGTGTCACGTTTAGCAGAAGCTTGCCCGATGATACCTGCGATATCTTCTAGCTGCGCCAAGCCACGAGTAATCTCGTCTGCTTCACGGTCTGCATCAGTTTCCTTGTAACGTACGCCGTGCAGCCTAACAGCCGAACTAAAGTCCTCATCCAACTGCGCTTGTCTAGCTTTCTCCTCACGCGCCTTACGAGCCTTCTGCTTCTTAACGGTGTCTTTGTTCTTGTTATTCAGCCACGTGTAGTAACTAACAAAGTTATCTAGGTGCTTCATAGCCGCAGGAGATAGGTTCTGCTCCATCCAAGCTCTAGCTGCAATGGATGTATTTACATCTGACTCACTAAGCTTGTTGACGAGCATATGCCCAAGCGTGTTGATAGCGTCTATTGGGCGGCGCTTAGAATCGAATATCTTACGTGCTGCTTTAATCTCGTCCAAGTTACCTTTCTGGCGTACAGTCGGTGTAAGACGAAGCGCCATTATCTTAAACAAGTCAGCAGTAGAGGTAGGGTCGTTGAGCGCGGCGTTGGTGTAATCTACATCGTACCCACTAAAAGCTTTCTTCCCTTTCTCTGCAACGATACGCTCAAACCACATATCGGAGTCTGTAAATGCTTTCGCGCGTTCTGCTTCGCCGTTAGCTTTCTTAGACGTTTCGGCTTCTACCTTAGCCGCTTCCGCTGCGAAGAACTCACGCAGAGCTTCATCGTTCATCTCACGGACTTTACGGTCAAGGTCACGAGCTTCGTTAGCTCTGCGTTGTGTAGGTGTAGGGCGACTTAGACGTTCATCTATAGAGAACCCAATCTCACGCTCACGCTTAGCTTCTGCCTGAATCTTGGTAGCTGCTTCACGTACTGTATCAATACGTGACTGTTCTTTGCTCTTAGCTTTCTTAG
>Ga0209955_1000628_pt1 | contig 12003 bp, 11 predicted proteins | sample SalPonA_A_H2O_MG_FD_185716 | JGI IMG/M metagenome (GOLD analysis project Ga0209955, IMG submission 185716) | Water microbial communities from South San Francisco under conditions of wetland restoration - Salt Pond MetaG R2A_A_H2O_MG (SPAdes)... | ecosystem: Environmental > Aquatic > Non-marine... | reverse complement strand
AGTAGCCTTATGAAAATATTTATTTTAGAAGATGATTTTGCCCTTAATAAAATTATTAAAAAATCACTGCAAGATTATGATTTTATAGTTGAAAGTTGCTTTGATGGATATAAAGCAATGGACACTATTTTAAATAACTCATACGATTTATATGTCTTAGATTTAAATGTTTTAGGTTTTGATGGACATGAAGTTTTAAAACATATCAGAACTCAAAATCAAGAAGTTCCAGTAATCATAATAAGTGCTCAAGTTGATATTGATAATATCAAAAAATCCTATGATTATGGTTGTAATGATTATATTAAAAAGCCATTTTTATTTGAAGAACTACTTTTAAGAATTGAGTATCATTTAAAATCACTTATGCCTCAAAAATCAAAAAATGAAATCATAGATTTAGGAAACAATCTAAGCTTTGATTTAATCAAACAAAAACTCTTTAAATTTGACCATGAAATAGAACTAAGCATAAAAGAAAAACTTCTTTTAACTCTTTTGGTAAAAAACCTAAATAAAGTAGTTACAAATGAAGAAATACACGAGTACGTATGGGATTCAAAGGAACTTGAAGCTGTAAGTATGAGAAGTATAGTTCATAAAATAAAGAAGAAATTAGTAAATGGAATGGTAGTAAATATTCGTGGTGTTGGATATAAACTAGTTACTATTTAAGAATTTTTCAAAAAATCACTGTGTGCTTTTGGGGACATACCAAACATTCTTGAGTATTCTCTACTAAACTGTGAAGCTGACTCATAACCAACTTCAAAAGCAACAGTTGAAGCATCCAAATTTTTAGTAGTTAATAGTTGTTTTGCTTCTTCTAATCTAATCTTTTTTTGATATTGTAATGGACTCATTGTAGTTAGTTTTTTAAAGTTTTGATAAAAAGAGGCTTCACTTATTCCTATTTCTTTTGATAATAAACTCATATTTATTGATTCATTGAAATTTTCTTTTATTTTACTAATAGCTTTTACAATTTGATTTGTTAAAGTGCCTTCTGAAACATAGTTTGTCAAAAAATCTCTATCATTTTGAAGTAATACAAATATAATCTCTTTTTTAATCAAAGGATACATAAAATCGATTGTTTCTTGTGATTTATCTAATAGTTTTACAAGCCTATAAACTGGGTCTATAATAGTTTCATCAAGTCTATTAAAACAAAAGGGAATATCATCTTTTTTAGATTTAGATGATGATTCAAAATTTGTCTCTTTTATAACTTCATAAATCTCTTCAAGACTAAAAGTCAAAACCAAAGATACATAAGGAATATCCTTTGAAGCTTTTACTATCTTTACATTTGCAGGAATATTTGCACAAGTTAAAAGATATTGAGATGGAGAATACCCATACATTTTATCATCAAAACCAACAGCTTTTTCACCTTGCAATGCCAAACATAAACATGGCTCATAAATGATACTACTAAACTGTGAAGTCTCTTTTATAGTATAAAATTTTAATGATGGAATTTTAGTATCTATTAGACCATCACTAAGTCCATTAGTTTTGCAATAATTTTCTATTTTTGATATTAAGTTTAAGTGGTGTATTTGTTTATTCATTTTAGCTCCAAAAAATGAAGTATATCTTAAATTTATAGAAATAGGCAAGAATTATATATAAATAATCTATCCAATTTAAAAAAACTTTTATACAATATAAACTTAGAAATCTAAAATGTATAGGAAAGATTATGAATGCAATTTTTATAGATAATAAAAAATATGAAGTAAAAGATATACCTCAAGATACGCCAGTATTATGGGTATTTAGAGACCACTTAAACCTAACTGGAACAAAGTTTGGTTGTGGACTTGGTATGTGTGGAGCATGTACAGTAATGCTAGATAATCAAGCTATTAGAAGTTGTCAAACTCCCCTTAGTGATGCAATTGGAAAAAACATTACAACAATTGAAAACAAAGAAGATAAAGAATTAAATAGTTTAAGAGTAGCTTGGAGAGAGTACGATGTTGCTCAATGTGGATATTGTCAAGGTGGACAATTAGTAAATGCAGCTGGCTTATTAAAAGCTAATTCAAAACCAAATGAACAAGAAATAAAAGATGCAATGCAAGGTAACATTTGTAGATGTGGAACTTACAACAAAATTTTAACAGCTGTTTCTAGTGTGGTAAAAGGATAAAAGATGACATTAAATAGAAGAGAATTTATAAAAAATAGTGCCTTAGTTAGTGCTAGCTTTGTTATAGGTTTCAACCTTCCAACTAAAGGTATGGCTGCAAAAGTTGAAAAGAAAAAAGAAGTTATTGAACCTAATGCTTTTATCAAGATTGAACCTGATAATAAAATTACATTTTATTTAGGTCAAGTAGAGATGGGACAAGGTGCATACACTGGAATTGCCATGTGTATTGCTGATGAACTTGATGCAAAATGGGAAGAGATTATTTTTGAACCAGCTCCTGTAAAAGATGTATTTAATATCCCTGGAATGCCTATGATGTTAACGGGTGGGTCTATGAGTATTAAAACTCAACAACAAAGAGTTAGACAAGTTGGAGCTACTTTAAGATATATGTTGAAAACAGCTGCAGCTAAAAAATGGCAAGTAAGAACCTATGATGTTACAACAAAAGACTCTTTTGTAATCAATAAAAGAACAAAAGAAAAACTATCTTATGGTTCTTTAATTGGTGATATACAAGATATGAAAATACCCCAAGATGTAAAACTAAAAGAGAAAAATGAGTTTAATTTAATGGGTAAAAGAGTAAAAAGACACCCTATTGAAGTTGAAGAAAAAATTACTGGAACTGCAAAGTTTGGAATTGACGTTAGACTTGATGATATGAAATACGCATGTCTTGTTCAGCCAAGGGTATTTGGAGCGAAAATCAAAAGTTTTGATGATTCAAAAGCAAAAAATATGCCTGGTGTTTTAAAAATCAAACAACTTCCAAATCAAAAAATTGCTGTAATCGCTGATTATTGGTATCAAGCAAAAAAAGCTAGTGAAGCTATAAAAGTTGTTTGGGATAATGGTGATTTTGAAAAAATATCCAATGATGATTTAATAAAAATACATGAAGATTATTTAAATAAAGAAGATTTACCGGTTATGAAAAAAGATGGTGATGTTTCAAAAGCCTTTGATGAAGCTTTTAAAACTGTTGAAGCACAATATTACTTCCCATATTTAGCCCACGCACCAATGGAGCCTTTAAATTGTACAGTACATCATAAAGGAAATAAAGCATTTATGAGTGTTGGTGGACAATTTCAAACTCTTTACAGAGCCACTTGTGCAAAACTTTTAGGACTAAAACCTGAAGATGTAGAGTACTATAATAACTATTTAGGTAGTAGTTTTGGTAGACGGGCAAATCCATCGGCTGATTTTGTGATTGATGCTGTTTATGTGGCTTCAAATGAATCTTGGCCAGTTCAAACTTTATGGACAAGAGAAGATGATATTAAAATGGGTTATTTTAGACCTATGACTGTTGATAAGGCTAAAATGTCTGTAAATAAAGATGGGAAAATAACAGCATTTAAAGCTACTGTTGTAAATCAATCACTTGTTAAAGGAACTCCCTTTGAAGGCTTTATGTTCAAAGATGGAATTGATGCAACACAAAGAGAAGGATTAGAATCTCATCCATATAATATCCCTAGCCATGATTTAAAATCATTCTGTCCTGATTTACCTATATCAACACTATGGTTAAGATCAGTGGGTCACACTACAAGTGCCCCTGTTGTTGAAAATATCGTTGACCAAGCTGCAATTGCATCAGGTATTGACCCAATTGACTTTAGAATTAAAAATATGAATAATCCAAGATATATAAAGCTTTTAGAAAATGTAGCTAAACAATCAAATTGGTATAATAGAGAAAAAAACAGTGGTTACGGTGTTGCTATTGCAGAATCATTTGGAAGTATCGTTGCTTATGTAATAAAAATAAAAGTTGAAAATAATGACTACAAAGTTCAAAATGTTTGGGCTGCTGTTGATTGTGGAACAGCTATAAATCCCCTTGGAATTGAAAACCAAATTGAAGGTTGTGTAAACTTTACAATGGGATATATAAAATCAGCACAAATTACTTTTAAAAATGGAGCAGTACAGCAAAACAATTTCTATGATTATGAAGTAAATAGAATCACAGATGCACCTGATAATATCAAAGTAGAAATAATAAACTCAGGTGAAAAAATGGGAGGAATTGGAGAAGTTGGAGTTCCACCAATGTTTGCAGCAATCATAAATGCACTTTATGATGCAACAGGAAAAAGATATACTAATTTCCCAATTAAATTAGGTTAAGAAATGTTTGAAAACAAGCAATATTTAGAGTTTATAAAACAATGTAAAAAAGATAAATTAGATATTGCTTTAACCTTTGTAAATAATACTTCTGGTTCTACTTTTACAAAAGAAGGAAATATAATGATTGTAAACTCAAAAGATGAGTTTGCAGGTATTTTAGGAAGCTCTTTTTTACATGAAAAAGTTTTGCAAAACTCTAGAATTGCTTTAAAAACAAAAGAAAAAAAACTTTTTAAATCAATTCCCAAAGAACCATCTTCAGGACATGGAGAAAGTTCTTATGAAACAATTGCTTTTTTTTGTGAAGATAATTTTAAAGGAATTGAAAACTATATTAAAACTCCCTATTCTATCTTAATTTTTGGAAGTGGAGCTCATGTTAGTTCTTTAATTTCTATGGCAAATCTTATGGGTTGGCAAACTACAGTTATAGATATAAATATCAAAAAAGAGTTTGTAAATGATGCTGATAATTTAATAGAATTAAAAAATCTTGAAGATATTTTTTCTATAGATTTAAACTCTTTTGATGCTTCTGTAATTTTAAGTCATAATCCCAAAACTGATGATACATATTTAGAAGCCTTACTAAAAACAAATATTAATTATATAGGTATCATGGGAAATAAAAAAAGCGCCCAACACAAAAAAGAGAAATTTAATCTTCAAAATGACAAAAGATTTTTTGCTCCAATTGGATTTGATATAGGAAGTTATACTTCACAATCTATTGCTTTATCAATTTGTTCTCAAATAGAAGCCCAAAGAAATGGAAAAATTTAGAAATGGAAAAATCTATATGAATAGTAAAAACTTAGCAATAGTAATTTTAGCAGCTGGTAAATCTTCAAGAATGGGTGATGAAACAAAACAACTTTTAAAATACAAAGAAGAAAGCCTACTAAAAATAGCTTGTAAAAAAGCATTGGAAGTTTCAAATACTGTTTTTGTAGTATTAGGTCATGATTTTGAATTATGTCAAGATGAAATAAAAGATTTAGATGTAAATATCATTTACAATAAAGATTTTGAAAAAGGAATTGGTTCTTCTATTTCATGCGCCGTTTCAAAATTAAATGACTATGAAAATATCATGATAACTTTATGTGACCAGCCATTTATTAGTACAGAACATCTTAACTCTTTAAAAAAACATATTAATAATAAAACTATAATTTCAACTATTTATGAAGATTCAAAAAATGCTACAGTTCCGGCCATTTTTCCAAAAAAATATTTTAATGAACTAATAAAATTAAATGAAGATAAAGGTGCAAAAAGTTTAATAAATACACAACAAACTATAAAAATTGAACTTGAAAAACATCAGTCAATTGATATTGATACACAAAGAGACAAGGTACTTCTTTAGTGATTCAATAATATTAACTAAACTTATAATAATGCGACTAAGTTGTATTTAAACTTCTTATATTATAATTCCAAAAATTAAAATGCAACTATGTTGCAAAATTAAAGGATATAATTGAGAAAAATATTACTAAGTTCACTAATTTTAAGTGGAATAATATATGCACAAAATACAACTATGTCATATTCTTATGGAATAAAAGACTACACAAACTCTTTGACAAAAGTAGATGGAAAATTACAAAACATAGATATTTCACACAAACTATCTAATCATATGATAAGTTTAGGATATCAAAAAGATAATGTAGATAGACAACATTCTATTTCAAAAGCTAATCTTCCGTCACTTGAAGTAAAAAAATACAATGCTAAGTACAATTATAAACTTAATGATAAAACAAATTTTAAAGCTAGTTACATAAAAATTATAGATAATTTAGCTCCAACAGACCAAGGAAAGATTTATGGTATTGGTGGAAATTATTCAATTGCAAAAGGCTTAGTAACAGGTTTAAATATCTATAAAAGTGATTATGAAACTTTTGATGTAAATCAGTATGATTTTAGTATTTCAAAAGGTTTTAAAATTGATAACTTAAAACTAAAAGCAAGTATTATTGCAAAAAAAATAGACATCGATGGTAATAAATATGCTGGATATACATTCGAAGATAAGGACTACTTTACTACAGGAATAAAGCTTGGAGCAAATTATAATGGTTATATTGCAGGAGTTGGAGCATTTTTTGGTAAAAGAGCTTTTACAGTTCTAGATGATGGAGCAAAAGTACAACACCATGCAATGGAACAAGATAAAAATTATATGCTAAGTCTTGGAAAAAAGTTCAAAGATTTTGATATCATGGCTAAATACTCTTTTCAAAACGGAAAAGAACTACCTGAAAACAGAGATGATGTAGATACCAAAGTTGTATCTTTATCTCTTTCTTATAAGTTTTAAATGAATTAGATAAGATGGAATTCATCTTATCTATATCATCTAACTAAATGAAGCATTATTTCTTTGATTTTTTAGACAACTCTATTAAGTTTTTATTCTCTTTTTCAAGTCTGTCATTTTTAGATTTTTCAAGGGACAATTTCTTTATGTAACTATCTAATTCCTCTTTTTTTTGTAATAATTTCTTTCTATATTTTTCACTTAAATCATTTTCAACAACTTCATAGTGCGAGATTTGACTCTCTTTTTGTTGATTTTTTTTCTTCAGTGAATCAATAACAGACAATTGTTTTTGATATTCATTTTTATAACTTATAAGTTCTGATTTTAAATATTCATTCTCTTTACTTAGTTCAAACTCTTTTTTGTTTGATTCTTGTACCTTAGTAAGAACTTTCTTATAAAAATCTCTTTTTTCTAGATTCTCTTTTGTTGTTAAAAATGCAATCGTAATGTACTCTTCACAATCTTCACTGTCTATTTTAAATATTGTATTTTTCAGATAAAAAGTTTCACCATCTTTATCAATAAACTTAGTATTACCCTTCCATAACTCGCCATTTTTTAATTTTTGCCAAACTTCATTTATATATTTTTTTGGTATGTTTGGATGAATAATATCATCAAAATTCAGTTCTTTAATTTCTTGAATTGAGTATTTTGTAACTTCATGCATAAGTTTATTCATATACAAAATATCTCCATTTTCATTCATTTTGTATATCAAAGAGACTTTATCTACAGCTTCATAGTAGTTTTTAACTTCATCATTTTTCTTTTTTAATTCTTTTTCATAGAACTTCTTTTCACATAAAGAATTAATTTTTTCAAATAAAAATTCTTTATCAATAGGTTTTAATAAAAATGATGTGATATTAAGATTTATAACTTGAAGAATCTCATCTAAGTTTGTCCCTGCACTTAAAAAAAGAAAAGGTAAAGTCTTATCATCTTTTCTAATAAGTTTTAAAAATTCTACTCCAGACATTTCAGGCATATTAATATCTGATAAAATAATATCTATATCTTTATTTTCTAAATATACTTCATAGGCGATTCTACCATTACAAGCTTCTAAAACAGTTGGACAAAATGTTTTAAGAGAATCTATTAAAATATTTCTTTCAACTTTAGAATCTTCAACAACTAAGATTTTGATATCTTTCATAAAATTTTTATACATTTCTATACCCTAAATTTTTATCTTAATTTATCTAAAAAGTAAAATAGGTTTATTCATATTTGTTAAAATTTTTGCTGTAAAACTACCAAAGAATAACTCTTTAAATCTTGAATGCCCAAATGCACCCATTCCTAAAATATCACTATTTGTTTCATTAAAATAAGCAAGTAATGTATCTTCATCTTCACCACTTAAATGTTTTGTAGTAACTTCAATACCCTCATTTTCAAAAAGCATTTTTGCTTCACTTAAAACATCATATGAATTAGCTTCATATTTATTTAAATTTACAATTTCTCTTTTTACACCTTTGAAAATCTGTCTTTGTGATGTACTTTCTATAAGTTTTCTTGATTCATTTGAACCATTGTAAGCAATCATAAGTTTTGTTGGTCTTTCAAATTTACTATTAACAAGTAATACCGGTTTATGAATTGCTCTTACTATATCTTTAACATTTTCGCCAATCACATGATTTAAGTTTGATTTTAAACCTATTACAAGAATTGCCATGTCATTTTGATGATTGAAAATAGTTTCTACAATTTCTCCATGAACTTGCTTTATTTCAACATCTTTTTTACAGCTTTCTTTTGCTCTTGCGTTTAATTTTTCTAAAATCTCTTTTCCTAATTTAATAGAACACTTACTTTCTTCATGCTCCTTTGAAGCTAAGTTTTCTAAAACATCATCTTTAGCTCCAAGTCCAATATTACCCGTTAAATCAACATCTTTAACTTTTTGAGAATGCTCAACTACATTTAAAAACTTAACAGGCAAGTTCATATTATTTGCTATCATTACAGCATAATCACAAGAATCCTCACAATAGTTCTCACTATCTACACAACAATATACAAACTCCATTAGTGACCTCCCATTACTTTATCAATCTCTTCAGGTTTATCATGAACACCAAATCTATCAATTATAGTCTTTGTTGCCTCATTTTGTCCAATAACTTCAACATTAGCGCCTTCACGTCTAAATTTAATCACTGCTTTATCTAAAGAATAAACAGCTGAAACATCCCAGAAATGTGCTTTTGAAACATCAATAGTAATATTTTCAACTACTTCTTTAAAATCAAAAGTTTCATAGAATTTGTCTGCACTATTAAAAAATACTTGCCCAACAAATTGATAAGTTTTTGTATTAGTTTTTTCATCAAATGATATATTACAATACATAAAGTGAGAAATTTTATTTGCAAAGAAAAGTGCTGCAAATAATACACCTGTTAATACTCCAAGTGCTAAGTTATGTGTATAAACAGTAACTGCAACTGTTGAAAGCATTACAATATTTGTAGATAATGGAAGAGTTTTAAGTCCTTTTATTGAACCCCAATCAAAAGTTCCTATTGAAACCATAATCATAACAGCAACAAGTGCAGCCATTGGAATAACAGAGATAATATCACTTAAAAATACAACCATAATAAGTAAAAAGAAACCAGCAACAAATGTTGATAATCTTCCTCTACCACCTGATTTTACATTGATTATAGATTGACCAATCATAGCACAACCAGCCATACCACCAATACAACCAGTAGCTATATTTGCCACACCTTGACCTCTAGCTTCTTTTTTCTTATCACCTTTTGTATCAGTTAATTCATCAACAATTGTTGTAGTCATAAATGACTCTAATAAACCAACAACTGCTAAAGCTAAAGAATAAGGGAAAATAATAGCTAATGTCTCAAAATTTAAAGGAACATCAGGCCATAAAAATATTGGTAAAGTATCAGGTAACTGTCCCATATCTCCAACATTTCTAACATCCCAACCTACGATATAAACGAAGATTGTAAGAACTACTATTGTAATAAGTGGAGAAGGTAAAAGTTTTCCAATTTTTGGTACATAAGGGAAAAGATATATGATTCCAAGTCCAACAGCTGTTAGTGCATAAACGTGCCAAGTTACATCTGTAAGTTCAGGTAATTGAGCCATAAAAATAAGAATAGCTAAAGCATTTACAAATCCTACTACTACAGCTCGAGCAACAAAACTCATAAGTTTTGCAACACCTACATATGCTAAAATTACTTGAATTATACCTGTTAAAATTGTTGCTGCTAGAAGATATTGAAGGCCGTGGTCTTTTACTAAAGTTACCATAACAAGCGCCATGGCACCAGTTGCTGCACTAATCATTCCAGGTCTTCCACCTATAAATGCTAAAATAACAGCAATTGAGAATGAAGCATAAAGCCCTACTTTAGGATCTACACCTGCAATAATTGAAAATGCAATTGCTTCGGGAATTAACGCTAAAGCAACTACAAGTCCTGATAATACATCGGCCCTTATATTTGAAAACCACTCTTTTTTATAATTGGAGTACATATACTTTCCTTATGTGAAATGGCGCGATTTTATCTAAATTTTAGTTTAGTCTTGATTAGAAGATAAATATATTAATTTTTATTATTTTAAAATATCTAATATCTCTTGTTTGTTTAATAGTTTCCCTGTTGATTTTACTTCCCCATCAACTACAAAACCTGGAGTGTTCATAACTCCATATTCCATGATTTTTACTAAGTCTTCTACTTTTTCAACTTGATGAAAACCACCAATTTCTGTAAGTGCTTGTTTTGTGTTTTCATATAAAGATTGGCATTTTGCGCAACCTGTTCCTAAAATTTCTATTTTCATAAAATATATTCTCCTTTAAGATTTATAATATTTCTCATAATATAGCATTAAATACATAACCAACTATTAAAATAGCCGTTCCTACTATTCCAAAAAATATTCCTATTAATTTTAGTGACATTACTTTTTTTAGTATCATAGCTTCAGGTAAACTAAGTGCAACAACAGCCATCATAAATGATAATGCTGTTCCTAAAAGCATTCCTTTTTGAGTCAATACTTCAACTAAAGGAATCATCCCAGCTGCACTTGAATACATAGGCATACCCATAATTACACCCATAATAGGACCATACCACGCATCACCACCTGCATATTTTACTATTGTTTCAGATGGTACATATCCATGTATAAATGCCCCAATTGATATACCTAAGATTACATACAAGTAAATTTTTTTGAATATTAATTTTGTTTCACCCCAAGCTTCATTTAATCTTGAGTTGAAAGTTACACTTTGTGTCCCATTTGAACAGCAAGAAGACGGTGGAACATTTATCAAAATCTCTTTTTCTAAGTTCATTTTTCCTATAACAAGTCCAGCAATTATCGCTATTAAAAGTGCTGAAGCAATATACATTAAAGTTATTTTCCAACCAAATAAAGAAAATAAAAGTGCAATAACAACAGCATCACTTAATGGAGCAGAAATTAAATAAGAAAAAGTTATTCCCAAAGGAATTCTAGCCTGTAAAAATCCCAAAAATAAAGGAATAGCACTACAAGAACAAAAAGGAGTTAACATTCCAAAAAAAGCTGCTGAAACATGTCCAACAAGTTTATGCTTACCTTGTAAATACGCTCTTACTTTCTCTACAGGAAAATAGGTTCTAAATAATGAAACTACGAATATTATAGTTACTAATAAAATATAAATTTTTATAGTATCATATACAAAAAAATGCAATGCTTGAGCAAAATGACTATCTTGAGATAACTGCATTTGATTATAAATCAAATATGAAACTATATTTTCCCACCAATCAAACATATAAACTCCCTAAAATTCCATAAATTATGAAAATTAATATCAACCAAAAAATAGATACTTTATATTTTTTCATTATGAAAAACACAAATAAAGCAAAAATCAAATCAAATACATTACCTATAGCATTAGGTAGAACAACAACCAAAAAGACAGAAAATAAAATCCCTACAACACTTGCATTAACACCTAATAAAAATCTAGCAAAGTTTTTATTTTTTGAATAGTATTGAAAACTATCTTTAAATGTTAAAATTAACAAAAATCCTGGTAAAAAAATAGCTATAGTAGCTACCATAGCACCAATAAATGAAGATTCTTCAAAATAACTAGCACCTAAATACGAAGCTATTGTAAACATAGGTCCAGGAACTGCTTGAGCCAAAGAGTAAGCGGTTAAAAAACTATTTTCATCTAACTCAATATTAGAACTTATAAGTGGTAAAACAACATGTCCTCCACCAAATACAAATGCTCCCACTTGATAAAATGAATTAAATAAATTTGATAATTCAC
>Ga0209955_1000627_pt1 | contig 12008 bp, 11 predicted proteins | sample SalPonA_A_H2O_MG_FD_185716 | JGI IMG/M metagenome (GOLD analysis project Ga0209955, IMG submission 185716) | Water microbial communities from South San Francisco under conditions of wetland restoration - Salt Pond MetaG R2A_A_H2O_MG (SPAdes)... | ecosystem: Environmental > Aquatic > Non-marine... | reverse complement strand
GGGTTCTGTTAAGCATTTGTTTGCTATTTTCTCGTTGGTGCTTGGAAGCACTTTACTGTTCAGTGTGCTGCGGTATAAGTCGCCGCAGATAAAAAACCATTTAACACGATGGGATTATTTTGGGATCAGCATTATTGGCTTGTTAGGTGGTGTTATTACCGCTTGGTTATCGGTGGGTGTGGGCGAAATGTTAGCCCTTTACTTATTATTACGCGGTTTTAGCGCCACTATGTCTATTGCTGCAGCAGTGTGTGTTTCAGCCATTAGCGTTTGGTCTGGGGTAGCGCACCACGCTCTGGCAGAAAACGTGGTGTGGGATGTCATATTATTTGCTGGTCCTGCCGCCGTGATAGGTGGCACCGTCGCAAAGCGTTTGGCTGTATGGATGCCCGCCATACAGCTCAAAGTCTTTTTTTCTTGTTGGGTGCTATTTATGGGATTGGTGAGCCTGCCTTGGGAATACTGGCTTTAAACTACCCGCTTGTAAGTGGTGTAGCCGTTAACCTTGTCAGTATTTGCTCTAAGCACCAGGTAGCCTTTTGCTGGTAATGTGACCTCCAGACTCGCCGCGGTAAGTCTCACGGGCAATAGCTCATCACTGTTAGATAGAAGATTATCTAGTAAACGGTTAGTCATCATTTTGGGATTACGCACCATCAGCATTTGTTGAACGGGATCATTGGTGGGATTAATAATGACAATGATGGATTCGGCCACGCATTCTGTATAGCGTTCGAAAGCAAACAGTCTTCCCGCGGCCATCGTTCTTGTATTACCGATCTTGAGCGCAGGATTAGCCTGTCGTAATTCGATAAGCTGTTTAGTCCATTGTAATTCTTCATTGTCATCATTTACCCAATCCCAACGCATGGGTGCCCTCATCTCAGGGTCATCGCCGCCAGACATGCCGACTTCAGAGCCATAGTAAATATTAGGGCTGCCGGGTAGTGTAAAGTGCAATACTTGGGCAAGTCTTCGATCTGACGTTGAAGGTAATAAATTGGGGAGTCGTGGTGTATCGTGATTATCTAAAATTAACCAAGATTTTAGTAGGCCTTCGTACTCACAGTCTGCGAGCATATCGTTGAACATTTGTCTGGCGACTTCAGCATCGAGCTCTCCCGCACTCAGTTTGAGAACGATTTGGCGTAGGCTAAAGTTCATTAAGCCGTCCATTGCATCTACCCACTGGTTCGGATAACACCAGGCTTCACCAATGACTAAAGACTGAGGGTTGGCCCGGTGTGCAGCATCGGTAATCTCTTTCAAGAAGCGGTATCCAATATCGTGAGCAACATCAAGCCGCCAGCCATCGACACCGTCAGACACATATTTTTGTACTACTGAGTCTTCGCTGGCGTAGATGTAGTCTTGAACTGAGGTTGATTCTAAATTCAGCTCTGGTAGGTTTCTTGCGTTCTCCCAGGCTAAGTAGCCACCTTCATAATCCTCTGAAAAATAAAACCAGTCACGATATGGACTCGCTTTATCACTTACCGCCGCTTTGAAAATCGCTGCATTTTGCCCCATGTGATTAAAGACACCATCAAGGACTAGTTTCATGCCGCGTTGATGGCAGTCATCGGCCAATGATAGGACATCTTTTCGACTACCAAATTCAGGCGATACTTCTGCAAAATCTAGCGAATCGTACTTGTGGTTGGTGTATCCAACATGAATTGGATTCAGATAAAGCACATCGACATTGAGATCGACAAGGTGATTTAGTTTTCCTTTGAGGCTGGCGAGATCTCCTCCCCAAAACTGTATTTCGTGGCTCCAAAGCTGCTTATTTTCTAGATAATGCCCCATTCGAGGGACTTCATCCCAGTTATGAAGAGTTTTAGGGGCAGGGTAGAGAGCCTGTTTACTTTTAAGGTCGTTACACGGAGCAAATCGATCAACAAGTACTTGGTAGACAATGGCCCCCATTCGCCAGTCGCTGCGACGTTGTTGCATGGTGGTAGCGAGTGCTTGATCGATTGTATCTGCGTAATTCATTGGCGGCCTCTAGCTTAATTGGGTCGCCACATTACCATAATTGAAAAAAGAGTTCAGGCCCAAAACGTTATAGTGTGTCGAGATTATCCAACGTCATCTGGGCTTGATCACGGATCGCTTGTCTATCTTCATCGCTGAACCTTGCTAAACTTTTGTAGGGAAAAGCCATGCGCGGATTCGCTCCAAAGCGTGTGCTATTACGATCTAAAAAGTCCCAGTAAAGTGCGTTAAATGGACAGGCTCTTGCTCCAGTTCTCTCTTTCACTTTGTAGTGGCAGCTCTTGCAGTAATCGCTCATTCTGTTGATGTAATTGCCGCTAGATGCATAGGGTTTGGTGGCGATTAAGCCGCCGTCTGCTGATAGTGACATACCCCGTGTATTAGGCATTTCTACCCATTCATGGGCATCGATGTAAATTCCCAAGTACCATTGATCCACTTCATCAGGGTTGAGGCCAGCAAGAAGGGAAAAGTTACCGGTAATCATTAGACGTTGAATGTGGTGTGCATAGCTGGTCTCAAGAGACTGTTTCACTGCAGCGTGACAGCAAGCCATTTTTGTCTCGCCGTCCCAGAACCATTTGGGCAGGGGTCTATGTGCCTCAAGCGCGTTGCGCTTCCCGTATTCGGGCATATTAATCCAGTACATACCCCTCACATACTCACGCCAACCAATGATTTGACGAACGAACCCTTCGATTTGGGCAAGATTAATCATTGCTGGACGGGCATGGTATTCAGCAATAGCACGTTCTACGACCTGGGCGGGAGATAGCATTTTGCTGTTCATGGCAAAGCTCAGCCGAGAATGGTATAGGCTCCAAGCATGGTTGCTATTGTTTGTCATGGCATCTTGATATTTACCAAACAAGGGGAGGCAATAAAGACAAAAATGCTCCAACAGTTGCAGCGATTGACGGCGTGAAGTTGGCCATAGTAATTGTGTATCGGGCTTTCCAAAATGATCTACACCATGTTGAGTAATCCGATCTAAAATGTGGCTGACATCGTTAGCGAACACTAAGGGGGCGGGTATGCTAGCTAAGTCTGCTACTTTAAATGATTCTCGATTATCGCTGTCATAATTCCATTTACCTCCCAGTGGGTCACTGTCTTGCATTAAGTAGCTAGTGCGTTTTCTCATGCGGCGATAAAAGGATTCCATACGCACGTGCTTTCCAGCATTGAATTCACGTGCAATATCATCGAAGGGTAATAGGAAGTGCTCAGTGTCTGCACATTCTGAGGTGATACTGAGTGTGTCGCAAAAATCTTTTAATTGTTGGCTTAGACGATACTCGTCTGGCCTTTGGTAGGCAAAATGTTGGCATCCATACTCTGCTAGTAATGTGGTGAGTAGTGAAGGCAAATCTTGATATTGGCTGGTTTGATCCAAGGTAAGGTGCAACACATGATGTCCTGCTTTTTGCAGCGCCAAACTAAACTGTTCCATCGCGGCAAAAAAAGCACATACTTTCTGAATATGGTGACGGGTGTAGTCGGTCTCCTGTCTTAGCTCCGCCATAACAAAGAGCACATTTTCGTCCGTCTCGCGAAACCAGCTGTGGTGAGCATTGAGCTGATCGCCCAGAATAAATTTGATGCTGTGGTACTTAAGATTCATTTTGAGTGTCCTTTTTGCTGCGGCGGCAGCGCTCAGAGCAATATTTGACGTTATCCCAATCGCGCGCCCATTTCTTTCGCCACGCAAATGGCTTTTGGCAATGCAGGCAAATTTTGCTGGGAAGGTGGACTTTTTTGTGAGCCATTAAGCACTTGCCTGCCGCACATGGCGATCGAGTATACGTTTGGCTTCATGTTTGACATCGTGTTTAGCTTTGAAGCCCCATAGTCGATCTCGGGCTTCTGCAGCCGCAGTATCAACGTTAATAATGGGGGCGGGATAATCAACACCCAGTGTCAAACCATACATTGTGAGTTCCATTGGGCTCAATTCCCATGGGCTAAAAACTAGCGGAGCAGGGATATCTACCAGCTCTGGCAGCCATTGTTTGATAAAGGATGCTTCAGGATCATGTTCTTGGGCTTGTTTGACTGGATTGTAAATGCGTATGGTGTTTATTCCCGTCATACCCGCTTGCATTTGAAACTGAGGGTAGTGAATGCCTGGTTCAAAATCGAGAAACTGACGTGCAAGATGATGCACCCCCAGCCGCCAATCAATATTGAGATGATGGCATAAAAAGCTCACAAGCATGGCGCGCATTCTAAAATTAAGGTAGCCGGTGGCAACAACGCATCTCATACAAGCGTCTACCAAAGGGACACCTGTTCGCCCCTCACACCAAGCTTCTAAATCGTGCGCTAACTGATCGTCTTTTCGATGAGGGAACGACTCGTACGCCCGGTTGACAGGCTGGTGCTCCATTCTGGTTTCACTTTCAAATTTTTGTATGAAGTGACAATGCCAATGTAGTCGAGATACGGCGGCATTCATTGGCCGTTGCCATCCTGGCTCGTTGGCTAGCTGGCTAAAGTATTGGTAGGTTTCCCGCATAGAAATATTGCCCCAAGCGAGGTAGGGCGAAAGGCGAGAACAGGCTTTGCGAGCTGCCAGTGGTTTACTAATATCTAAATGAAACCGTTTGCCTCTTCCTTTACTAAATGAATGGAGTGTTTTCCAGGCCCAGTTCTCTCCACCACGTTGCATTTTTTCATTGGTTTCTAACCAAGCACTAGGAGGAGAATAATTGAGTTCAGATGGCGGAGGTGGTGCTGATCGAAGCTCATGAGCGTTAAACCTTAATGGGCATGCACGCATTACAGCCATCCAGTTTTCGTCCCAACGGTGGCGATTTTTTGCGCCTCTAGTGACACCGGCATATGGCTGTTGATGCCAGCGAATACCCTCAGCGTTACACCAGTTAGCCACGGCAATATCTCTAGAAAAAGTACTTGTCACACCGATTTCTTGGCTGCTGTGAAGAGTAAACTGGCCATAGTAACGTTGAATCGAGGAGAATACGTCTAGCGCCTCGCCATAGAGGATAAAAATGCGATTGTCAGTTGAAGCTAACTGCTGATTAAGATCCTGTATCGACTGGTAAATAAAGCGCCAGTGGCGAAGGTCAAAATGGGGGTCTTCAAGTTGCGATGGTTCAACAATATAAATCAATAGGACTGGGCGTTTAGACGCCATTGCCTGGCAGAGCGGTGCGTGATCCCTCAGACGCAGGTCACGCTTAAACCAGACAACCTCTACGCTCATTGCTCAAGCGGCCAGTCATCAATTCCAATCGAGTCTAGTTGCGTCTGCACGGGCTGTGGTGACCACTGGCGAACGAAGTCACCCTCTGGGTCGTAAGTAGCGGTTTGCTTGGCAATGTTGAAGTGACGCCCCCCCCTAGGGTCAGCGCCTACACCGGCAATGTATTGCCAGTTACCCCAATTAGAACCAATGTTATAGTCTATTAAGTGGTGTTCAAACCATGCTGCACCGTAGCGCCAGTCCATCCCCAATTCATTAATTAAACAACTTGCGACAATTTGCCGGCCACGATTGGACATATATCCGGTCTGCAATAGCTGTTTCATGCAGGCATTAACGAGTGGGTAGGGTGTATTACCTGCACACCACCGCCGATATCGCTCAGGATAAAAGCAGCCAGGATTTCTTTTGGGTTGCCTGGTGCCTCCAAAACGGAAAGTATCATTGCCGAGCTTTAAAGCAAGCCATTGAAAGTATTCACGCCATAACAGCTCAAAAAATATCCAGTACGTTGAGTCGTTAGCCGTCACCTCATTTTCATAGTGTCTTAAACGCTGCATTAAACGGCGCGCTGACAGACTACCTTGGTTAAGCCAGGGAGAAAATTTAGTGCTGTTGTCAAAACCATCGAGAGCATTGCGAACTTCTTTGTAATGCTGGGGTAGTTTTCCATCGAAATAACGGTCTAGATGCTGTTCTGCATGGACCATCCCTCCATGGAAAATAGGCTTATCAATAGGTGCGGTGGGTTTTAGCATTGACCAGGCCAGGGTGTTATCTCTTGGGCGGATCGAAGGCGGCAAGGCAAGGGGTTTTTCAAGTGGGTTCGCGATGGCTTCTTTTTCGGCAATTTTCCGAAAAGGTGTAAAGCTGTTGGGTAAATCCTCGATGGCGTAGGGTAACGTTTGAGTGGAAAATAACGTGGTGTTATCGATTTCTTCAATGGCTAAATCAGGGAACTTGATGGCTAGCCTTTTGAGGACAGACTGCTCGTCGCTTCCAAATTGTCGGGCACAGACCAATCTGCCCACATCAAATTCTTGGATCAATCTAGCCAGTTCATCGACAGTGTTGCCGTAGCAAAGATGAATGGATTGGTTGAGTGGCGACAAGGCCTTTTCAAGATCGACCAATCCTTGGTAGAGAAATTGCCTGCGGCCATTACCCAGCTGCGATAGGTGATAGCGATGAGGGTGAAGTTCACGGCTATCCAAGCAATAACTAATAATTAATCGATCGCTTTTAGCTGCTCGCAGTAGTGCAGGGTTGTCATCCAATCTAAGATCGTTGGTCAACCAGTAAAGTGCTGTATGCATCAGTCTTCCACACGCTCGATATATAAAGTGATTTCAGCGACAGGAATGCCAAACTTTTTCATGGTGGCTCGATTGAGTAGTCGATCTTCTTCAACTAAATACATCCAGTCATCAAGTTGAAATTCCATGATATCGCCATCAATAGGCACTTGTAAGGTGTAATGCCAGTTGAGAGCAAAGCCTTCCACACTGCCCAGTGCTGTTCCGACAACATCGTCAGCGCGGCCTTGATAGCGTCCGTCAGCAAGCTTTGTGAGATACCAAACACGGCGCTGTTGTTCACCGTCGGCGTAAATAAAGTCTTCCTCTAATACCCCCTCGTTTCCTTGCCAAGTACCTATCATGTCGACGCTAAAGCGACGAGTGACCTTGTCGCTATAGTCTTGGACCATGCCAAAAGCGCGCAGTTTACCGTTGAAGAAAGTCTCTAGTGCAAAGTAGGGCGTCTGGTCTCGGTAATTATCGATAGACGTACTACAGCTAGCAATCAGTAAAAAGGAACAGAGTAATAACAGCCTACGCATTTTTCTTTCCTATGAGTTGAGCACGAAGTTTTTGGTCGCGGGTATCCGGTGACAGCCAGATCGCAAGAAATGCTTCTGCAAAGCCTTTTTCATCGATGGTGCCGATAGGCGAACCATTAAAATAAAACTTTGCTTTGTGTGGCGATTCTGCTCGCATAGTAAGGTTGTCACCTTTTTTTACATCGGGCCAAAGCTCAGTGAGCTGAGAAAGCCAGTTTTTTGAATAAGTGACCTGTAGCCTCCGCCATTCATCGGCAGTGGTTTTGATTAAATCAGCGGCATCAATCGAGCGCTGATAATTAATGGCAAGGGCTAGAGGATATCTTTGAGGCTCAAACTTCCCATCAGTGGTGTACAACGTGGCTTCATAGATATCGAGAAATAGCCAATCCAAATCACCTTTACCGGAAGGCACAAGATCATCTACAGCGGCCATCGCAATGGGTAAATGAAATAATATAGCAAGTGCTAAAAACGCTTTCATAATGGCTGTTTTTCCATGGTTAATCGCTTACTTAATAGTACGATGGTTGGAAGTAAAATAGCCCAATATGACGATAATATGGCCGCACTTAGCAGTGTGCCTAAAGGAAGTTCAACGGCGCCAAGACGGGCCCCAGCTAAGTAGCTCATTGCGCCGGCAATGCCACCCACCATCGCTTGCAGTGGTAGCTTTACGGAGAATAGCCAGTTCATCGAGTGGTTCAATGTGAAGGCAAAGCCTAACCAGATGGTGGCCAGCCAAATAGGGGGTTGTTCGAAGGAGAAAAAACCTATTTGAGTGAGAAGTAAATCGCCTAAAAAACCGATAAGTGCAATGGGCCATAATCGCAAGTCTTGGGCTCGTTTAGGACTAAACACCACGCTTGCAATTAAAAGAATAATACCCGCAGGGAGCCACTGGTTCATGCCAAGAATTCCATTGAACCACAGTGCTTGAAAACCAATGGCCTGAGCCCAAAAAAACATCATAAATGCAGCGGCTTATCGGCCTGTAAGTGGACGAGATTAATCGTCTCTTCTCTAAATCCAGCCTCACAATAGGCAAAGTAAAATTGCCATAGCCGCTGAAAGTCTTGGTTGTAGCCCATTTCAGTCAGCTTTTTGCTCGAAGCGCTAAAAGCCTTCTCCCAGTGTAAAAGCGTGTCGGCATAATCTTTCGCGTAGCTATTTAATTGGGTGACATTAAGCTGGGTACGCTGTTTAATGTGCTTGAGCATTTCACTTAATGAAGGAAGACATCCCCCTGGGAAAATATAGCGCTGGATAAAATCTACCCCTTTGCGGTAGGCATCATAGCGCTGATCTGCAATAGTAATAGCTTGAATAAGCATTTTACCGCCGGGTTTAAGCAGATTATTGAGCTTTGCGAAGTAGCCAGATAAATAGGCGTGACCTACTGCTTCAATCATTTCAATTGACACAAGCTTGTCATAGCTGCCTTGCATGTCGCGGTAGTCCGTCAGCAAAAATTCTATCTTGTCAGCCACGCCTTCATCGACGGCGCGCTGTTTGGCAATAACGAGTTGTTCTTTAGACAGCGTGGTGGTAGTTACTTTACAGCCATAATGTTTCGCGGCATAGCAGGCTAACCCGCCCCAACCGGTGCCTATCTCTACCAAGTGATCATCCTGTGTAAGCTCGAGTTGATCACAAATAACTTGTAATTTGTGCTCCTGTGCTTGGTCTAGGCTGGCGTCTTCGTTAGGGAAAATAGCCGAGGAGTATTGCATATGAGGATCGAGAAACGTTTGGTACATGTCGTTTCCTAAATCATAGTGAGCCGCAATATTGGTTCGACTCCCAGACTTGCTATTGCGATTAGCAAAATGACGGATCTTTTCAATCGGCATCCTCAACCAAGCAAATCCTGCTTCAAGCTTATCGACGATGTTCATCGCTCTGGCAAAAATTTGAATGACGGCGGTTAAGTTGTCGCAGCGCCATAGTCCCTCAACATAGGCTTCGGCGGCACCTATACTGCCACCCGACAATACAGCGAGATAAAACGCCTGATCTTCAATGTATATATTGGCGTGTAAGTCGGCGTCGTGGGAGCCAAAAGACTGACTGCGACCGTCTTCATGCAAAATGACATGGCCGTATTCAATATGGGCCAACACCTCGAGGACTTTGCGTTTGGCCAAGCGATGAAGCCAGCTTCCAGAAGCACTGGTGGCGACGATTTCCATAGTTATCTCCCTGGGTGAGGTTGAAAGGGAATAGCCTTGAGGAATAGTCTCAAAGCCTGCCAATAGATGCCTTTTACAATACTGAAAGACATCGCAGGCCACTGTATTAAAGTGCGCCGAAGTTGTTGAGCTGAAAATTCACGGCGTTGCAATGTCAACGTCGCGTCGAACAACTTTTCATCGCGCCAATTTTCAATATGAATACGCAATTTGTCCGCAGGTGGCTCAATGGCCCACCGATAATTCATGTTTAAATCCATGAAAGGAGACACATGAAATGCCTTAGGGTGTTCAAAATCAGGTTCGTGAGCGGGTATCAAATAACAATGCTTTTCACCCCAAGGCGTATTATTAACCTCAGCCAACATACTATGCAGACCCTGTTCGTCATATAAGTAATAAAAATTAACCGGGCTAAAATACAGGCCTAAGCAACGCACTTGACACAACATATATACACGGGAAATTTGCTGAGTACATCCGAGACTTTTTGCTTGATCAATTACGGCCTGTTTTATGGCAGAGTGCTTATCAAATAAGTAATCTTGACGCTTAAAACGCAATAAGCCACGGCCAGCTGGATTAAACCAAGGCTTCATGTTGGTGATGTTATCTAGCTCATCGAGATCTAGGCAAAGCATGTAGATAGGGTAGGTAAAATCATGACCCACCGGGCTAAAACGCCGGTGCCTAACCATGCCGGTATAAATCGAGCTATTCAAAGTTCTACCCCAAAGCGTTGGCAAACGTCGAGTGAGCTTCTTAGGCCGTCTTCATGGAAACCGTTGTACCAATAGGCACCACAAAAATGCGTACGATTTTTACCGCAAATTTTGTGTCTGTGTTGTTGTGCATTGATCATCGCTTCATCCATGACAGGGTGGGCGTATTGATAACGGCCAAGTATTTTATTTGGGTCAATTGACTCAGTTTTATTGAGGGTAACACAGAATGTTTCGGGGGCGTTGATGCCCTGCAGAATATTCATGTTGTAAGTAAGTGACGGAGGAGCGTCGGCGCCACCTGCAAGCGAATAGTTCCAACTTGCCCACGCTGCTCGACGGTCGGGCAGCATGCTTACATCTGTGTGTAGAGCGACATCGTTATTGCGATATTTCATTTGACCTAGCAGTGTTTGTTCATCTTCGCTGGCATCATCTAGCATGGCGAGCGCCTGGTCAGAGTGACAAGCTATGATCACTTCATCGAATCTTTCAATACCTTGCGCCGTAGTAATGTCCACCCCTTCATCTCCGCGACGAATACCAGTGACGGGAGCATTGGTTCTCACTTCTTGAACGGGATCTAACAAATGTGGAATGTAACTTTGGCTGCCCCCCGGAATAACATACCATTGAGGGCGGTCTTCAATTTCGAGCAGGCCGTGATTGATAAAAAACTTCAAGAAGAACTTCAGCGGCATAATGCGTGCATCACTGACAGATGAAGACCAAATAGCGGCCACCATGGGTAAGATGTAATGCAAGCAGAAGTAATGGTTAAAATCATGGCGCGCTAAAAACTCACCCAGTGTACCACCGTCATTTCCCGAGGCATGAGCCGCTTTAGCCAATTTATTAAAGCGGACAATGCTGTATAAGAAATGATAAAACCTTGGGTTGAGCCAGTTTCTTCGTTGTGCAAATAGACTCAGAAGGTTATTGCCATTGTATTCGAGTCCGTTAGGGCTATGACAAACACTGAAGCTCATTTCGGTTGGTTGTTTAGACAAGCCCAATGTATCGAGTAATTTTAAAAAGTTGGGGTAGGTACGGTCATTAAAAACGATAAACCCCGTGTCGATATCATACTCACCACTGGGCACCGAAACTTTTTTTGTAGCGGTGTGACCGCCAACAATATCATTGGCTTCAAACAGGGTGATGTGGTGGTGTTGACTGAGTAAATAGGCGGCACTCATTCCCGATATGCCACTGCCAATAACGGCAATACGCTTCATGCGTCATCCTCGTGTGTATTTTGTAATTTGGCCCAAGTGTTAAAAGGCAGTAATTGAAGTAATTTTAAGCCCATGACAAATATAGGAGTAAAGGCGATTGTTCGCTTACCTTTGGCAAGACCTCGTCTAATATATTGGCTGGCTTGCTCAGTAGTAATGCGACCAGGCATGGGAAAGTTATTCTGTTGGGTGAGTGGGGTATCCACAAAGCAAGGCTTTATATTACTCACTGATATGTTATGGGGCATACAATCAACTGCAAGACTTTCGGCCAGATAGTCGATGGCGGCTTTACTAGCACCATATGCCTCAGCCCTGGCAAAAGGGAGGTAGGTGGCGGTTGAACTCATTAAGGCTAAATTGCCACCGGACCTGATTTTCTTAAGCATCCCCTCAAGGCAGTAGGCAGTGCCAAGTAAATTGGTACGAACCACCCTTTCGAATAATTCACTGTCGAAATGAATGACGTCGTCAATGTATTCGCAGGTACCTGCATTGAGAATGACGAGGTCTAGCTCGGGTAGATTTTGGCAAGCATTGAGTACGCTTTCTTTGTCGTTGGTATCAAAGCACAGTAACTCGCAACCAGAGCCTTCAAGCGCTGAAGAAAGTTTCTCCCTGTCTCTTCCGCAGGCATAAACACGATGATCTTGGGCATAATCAAGGGCCAGTTGAAGACCAATACCGGAAGATGCGCCTGTGATGAGCAGTGTTTTCAATGGGCTAACCCGCGTTTTAAGAACTTTATAGCGCCCCCTAATAGCGGAATATGCTCATAGAGCATGG
>Ga0209955_1000626_pt1 | contig 12019 bp, 9 predicted proteins | sample SalPonA_A_H2O_MG_FD_185716 | JGI IMG/M metagenome (GOLD analysis project Ga0209955, IMG submission 185716) | Water microbial communities from South San Francisco under conditions of wetland restoration - Salt Pond MetaG R2A_A_H2O_MG (SPAdes)... | ecosystem: Environmental > Aquatic > Non-marine... | reverse complement strand
CGCCCGCGATGGCGTCTGATGTAAAACGCTTAATTGATAAGCAAGTTGCGAATGGCACGTTTAATCCAAGAGAAGGGGTACGTTGGACAGATTTCTATGAAGACTGTTTGAAAGGTTACACCTACCTTAAGCCATAAGTTAGTTGTGTAGGCCGGCGCTATTTAGCGTCGGCTTGTTTAAAATAGCGTTTCCAAAATTCAGCTGTTGTTGAGTTAATCATATTGGACTCAGCATTCATCAGCATTACATACCCTGCTTTATAATCGGGTGAAAATGCAACATCTGCACGATAACCCTTGACCCAACCACCGTGATAATTCACGCGTTTCCCGTCTACATTGTAAACACGCCAGCCCAGTCCGTAGTGTGCTTCTTTAAGTAGCCCACGCCATCCTCTTCGGTAGGTTTCTCTGCGTGTTTCGACTCGTGGTGTCGTTACTGTCTCGATCATCTCTGGCGATATGACGGTGGGAAATTCGCCAAGTAATGCTTGAAGGTATATTGTCATATCTTGAATGCTGGCATTAACGCCAGCTGCTGGAGAGAAACGATAGTAGTTGCTTTCCACTCGTCCTTCTCGCCATTTACTTCGTGTAATGGCGACATGTGGCCTAGCCCAACTATCGGAGCTTAATAAGCCGCCTTTTCCGACACTGGCGGTTTTCATGCCCAGAGGCGCAAAAATATTAGACTGCAGCTCTCGCGAGTAAGAGCTATTGTTTGACGTTAAAAAGTATTCTAATGCACCAAATGCGGCATTTTGATAGGTATAACATTCACCGGGTTCACAAAGCGGTTCTAGTTTACTCAATGCGGTTAGTACACGCTCTAGCGAGTAGTCTGCCTCAATAAGGTTATCGTATGCGTTAGGCATAAACCCACTTGATTGCCCAACGATATGCTGCAGCTGTAGGTTGTCCATGCCATTGTCATTAAACGGAATGCTTGGAGTTAATGTGGCAATAGGCGTTTCCCACGATAACCGATTCTGTTCTACTAGCTTTGCACTAAGTAATGCAGTGAAGGTTTTTGATACTGAGGCTAAACGGAAAACGGTGTTTTCTTCTACACGCTTTCCCCCTTTCTCTATTCGCCCATACACGAATATTCGTGGTACTTTGCCTTGCTCATAGTAAACAAAAGCATAGCCAGGAACATTGTATTTATTCGCTTCTCTTTTGACGTAATTAGCATAGTCGTCCAGCCATGGCTCGGCATTAACGGTTGTACAAAAGACAAACGTTATTAGCAACGCTGCGAAATGGATGGCCCATTGTTGCAAATGGCGTACGTTTTGAAGCATGAAGAAAAAGGCTCATTTTATAGGTTGCGCATTGGGCAACGCTTAGTTTTATTGCAGTATTATGCGTATCCACTGTGTATTTATCAAATATCTAGCACGATAGGGCGATAAGCGTAGGGTAACTATCATTTTTTCATAACAGTAAACGCATTACTATAGAGTACTGATTTTGTCGCTCACACCAGAAAATTTAAGGTTACACTTATTCAATGCTAAAGCCATCACGTAAACGTTAATGACGATAGACAAGATAGACAAAAGCACCTGTTCAAAAGCGCGGCACAGTCGTGATCCGCGATTCGATGGCATGTTCTTTATTGCCGTGAAAACTACGGGCATATTCTGTCGTCCGGTATGCCCTGCTAAACTTCCCAAAGAAGAAAATGTGGATTATTACGGGTTAGCTGCCAGTGCAATGGCTGATGGCTACCGGCCTTGCTTACGGTGCCGTCCTGATAGCGCGCCTCGCTCACCTGCATGGAATGGTGTTCAAACTACCGTTACGCGGGGTCTATCTATGCTTGGTGTGATCCCACCAAAGAAGGTAACAAATATTGCAGAAAGGCTTGGTATTTCTGAACGTTATTTTAATAAACTCATTACTTCCTCAATTAGTTTATCGCCTAAGCAATACCAAACAATGCAGCAAGCGATGTTTGCGAAGCAACTCTTGCAGCAAAGTCACGCGTCGGTTATCGATGTCGCGCTTGCAGCAGGTTATGCGTCTGCAAGGCAGCTACAAAGGGCGATGCAAACGTACTGTAAGATGCCGCCTTCTAAACTTCGGGGTAACATGAAGTACTTAACTAGCTCGGCAATTACATTGCGCTTGTCTTTTCGCCCGCCTTACCATTGGGACTATGTTCGCGATTTTTTAGCAGTGCGTGCCGTTGAGGGCGTTGAAGTCGTCACCGAGAACAGCTACTCACGTAATTGTAATATACACGGCGAGATTGCGCAGTTTACTGCTACGTATAGCCCTAAAGTGAACGGGTTCGATGTCAGTATTATTATGGACAACCTGAAATATCTTTATCAGTTCGTAGAACAAATAAAGAGGATGCTGGATGTTAATGCTCAGCCTGAATTAATCAGTGCCAGCTTGCACAAAGCAGGGCTAGCAGATGCAAAGGTTACGCAAGGGCTTCGTTTGCCAACTACGTTCTCATTATTTGAGGCGGGGTGCAGAGCGATTATTGGTCAGCAAGTCAGCGTGAAGGCAGCGATGGGGCAGGTCGCATCGTTTACTGAAACACTCGGGATGAAATATACAGAAGGTAAAACGAGGCGCTATGCTTTTCCCGCGCCAGAGGACGTAGCAGGTCGTTCACTGGCGTTTTTAAAAATGCCACAATTGCGCAAGCAAGCTATTAGTGACTTTGCTACGCTTTGCGCTAACAATCCTTGCCCGTCCTATGATGACGTACTGGCGATAAAAGGTATTGGTGAGTGGACAGTTTCTTATATGAAAATGAGGGGCGATGGCGACCCTGATATTTATTTAAGCGGTGATTTGATTGTAAAGAAAGCAGCGCAACGGTTCGAAACTGATGAAGCTCAAGCTGCACCATGGCGCAGTTATCTGACCTTGCAGCTATGGCATCTTTATAATCAAAAATAGCGTGAGAGCGCATAACATTTTAATGTGACGAAAAATCACTTCGTATAATAAAAGGGTTAATTGTGAGTAAGTATTTACAAACTATGACGTCCCCTCAAGGTAAATTGGCGATAACGGCTAGCGACAAGGGAATCACTTCTATTGCATTTATCCACCAAGAGGACGCATCGTTTGAGACGGCACCTGCCAATAAGCCCAATGCGTTAACGCAAAGCGCATGCGAGCAGCTTACCGCGTATTTTTCCAAACAGTTAACGCAGTTTTCTTTACCTCTTGATGCAAAAGGCACACACTTCCAACAAGCAGTATGGACTGCGCTTATGTCGATAGCATATGGTGCCACAAAGAGTTATCAGGACATTGCCAACGCCATTGGAAATCCTAAAGCCGTGCGAGCAGTGGGTTTGGCAAATGGGAAAAACCCCATTGCCATTGTTGTACCGTGTCATCGCGTTATTGGTAAAAATAGCCGATTAACCGGCTATGCCGGTGGCTTAGATAAGAAACAATATTTACTTAAATTAGAGGGTGCGCAAGGCGTATTATGGGATTAAAAGATATTGCGGCATTGTTAATCCTTGCTGCCATTTGGGGGGGCTCGTTTATTTTTATGCGAGTCGCTGCGCCTGAGTTTGGAATTTATGTGTTAGTTGCCATACGTACATTGCTGGCAACATGTGTTTTGCTACCATTGCTGATGTTAAGTGGTGGTGTAAAAGATATCTATCGTCATTGGTTAGCAATTGGATTGGTTGGGCTTGCGAATACAGCAGTGCCGTTTGTTTTATTTAATTACAGTAGCCTTCACCTTGAGGCTGGCGTCAATGCCATTTTAAATGCTACGGCACCTATGTTTGGTGCGGTAGTGGCATGGTTATGGTTGGGCGACAAGTTAACTAAAAGTGGCAGTGTAGGCCTTCTTATTGGTTTTGCCGGAGTTGCCGTCATTAGCCAACAGAAATTGGGTGAAGGGGAAGTAAGCTTTTTACCCATACTTACAGCGCTTATTGCCACTATTGGCTATGGATTGGCCGCCAGTATGATGAAGCGATGGTTGCAAGGGGTGAAACCTTTGGTGGTGGCTACCGGTAGTCAAGCGATGGCAACGCTAATGCTAGCGCCGTTCGCATTGGCTACGCTTCCCGATGCTATGCCAAGTGTTAATGCATGGACCAATGCAGTGGCGCTCGCTATTGGCGGAACAGGGATTGCGTATATTTTATATTTTAAATTAATTGCTGATATTGGTCCCGCGCGAGCGATTACAGTAGCTTATTTGGTGCCGCTTTTCGGTATTGTGTGGGGAATTGTATTCTTAGAGGAACACTTGTCTCTACAGACTATTATTGGCGGTGTAATGATATTGGCTGGCGTATCCCTGACCACGGGAGTTATTCGGCGGTCTCGTTTCAAAAAGTAATAAAGCAGCGCTTAGGCGCTGCTTTTATTCTATCAGCTGCATTCGTACTGAGTTGCTACCGTCACGTTTTGCTTGATATAGGGCATCTTCTGCATGGGCAGTCACTTCGTTCATCGAGCGAGGCGATGCCGTAAACGACAGGCCAATGCTTGCGGTAAGCTGCATACTGGGGTGTTCTGCAAGCGGCGTTAACGTTGCAATGCCATGACGTAAGTTTTGTGCTAATTCCATTGCTTCATGAGGGCCTACCTGTGGAAGCAATACAATGAACTCTTCGCTATTCCACTTACCTAAAACCTGGTTGTCTTCCAATTTATCCGATAAGTAAGACACTATCTTATCTTGAATATCATCGCCTGTACCCCGTCCATGCGCATCGATAATGGTAGAGAAATCGTCTATCGCAATAAGTAAAATGCTTAATGACTTTTGCTCTGCCAGCACTGATTGAAAAATAAGCTCAACACTTTGCCTATCTGGTAGCCTGTTTACATGGCGCACAACAAGTTCCTGCTGCATATCTCTACGGAAGTAGTACAGCAAGTTATAAATAAGTAAAAATAGAGAAAATACAATAACAAGAAGGGTAACAACACTGAAAATAAACGCTTGTGATATCTCAGCTTGTCTATCTTCAAGTGGGCTCAGCAAAAATACTGTCCAACCAAACTGGTTCAGTTTTACTTCGGCAATCAGGTAGTCTTTTTGCTCAATAGTGATTAGCTTGTTGTTGAGTGCTTGACCATCTTGGATGGTATTGGGAAGGCTAGCATACCAAGGAAGCTCTGATAAATTTGTGAAATCAGAGTAAGACGCTACAAGTGACTCATCAGAGGACAACATAATGTCGCCGTTGCCATCTACAAACAGGAAGTCGTAGCCATATTCTTGCTTATAGCTATCAAAAACGTCGATAAAGCTACGTAAGCTTTTTCCAACGCCAAAAAAACCCAAAAATTTTCCTGCTTCATCGCGTATTTTAATATCAATATAAAGGTGTGTGTCCTCCCATTTACCAATATCTGCTATGGATTCAGAGGGATAATCTTTATATTTAAAATACCAATTTACTTCACCTTCAATGAGTTCAATAACAGAACCATCAGAATTGTATTGGCGATGTGCATTTTCACTGGCTAAGAAAAAAGAAAACCCAAATTCAGTTTCTAAGCGTTGGAGTGTTGTGAATACGGCATCTTCATCGACAGCTTGCGTATTCATTAGGTCTACTAGCTCGGTAGAGTTACCCAATGCTTCAGAAATATGTAGCGGTTTAAGTAACTGCTCTACGATAAGCGATATCGCGGGAGAGAGTGACTGTTGCTGGGCGCGGCTTTGCTCTGCAACTATTTTCGAAATACTAAAGTGAACAAGCGTCACAATAGCAAGCACAACAACTGCAAACAGAATGAGTATACTTCGATGAAGAGTTCTAAATGTGTTCACAGACCGTGCATGCTCCTTTGCTCAATGAACGATTTTAAAAACAAAATGAGTATACCTGTTGCATTTATGAACTACTAGCAACATGTCCTAAACTTTAGACCAATTATTAACACGTGCTGTAAATGACGTGAGCATTAATGAAACGCTGACTTATTGTTGTAGCTTATATACACTATAAGCAATTAGACGAACAAAAACAGGGATCCCATGTCACTTTCAGTTGTTATATTAGCGGCCGGTAAAGGCACGCGTATGAAGTCTTCGTTGCCAAAAGTGTTACATAAAGTCGGCGGTGTAGCGATGGTTCAACGTATTATCAATACGGTACAAGAGCTAGGTGCTGATGATATTCATCTCGTCTACGGCCATGGTGGCGATAAACTTCAAGCAACAGTAACGGGTGAAAACCTTAATTGGTGTTTGCAAGAAGAGCAGTTGGGAACTGGCCACGCTGTGAAACAGGCGGCACCATTTATCAAAGACGAAGATGATGTGCTTGTGCTCGTTGGTGATGCCCCCCTTATTCAACGAGAGACGCTGGCACGCCTTCAAGCCGTAAAGGCGAGTTGTGATTTAGCGTTACTGACGGTGACGCTAGACGATCCTACCGGCATGGGCCGTATTATTCGTGAAAACGATAATATTACCGCTATTGTTGAGCATAAAGATGCCACTGAGGCGCAACGTGCTATTTGCGAGATTAACACCGGTATGATGCTGATGGGTGGACGCGACCTTAAACGTTGGTTAGGCGCATTAAGTAACGATAATGCACAAGGTGAGTATTACCTAACGGATGTTATTTCGATGGCAGCCAGTGAAGGAAAGCGCATTCAAGCGGCGCATCCAGACTCGGCGGTAGAGGTGGAAGGCGTTAATAATCGCGTGCAACTTTCACATTTAGAGCGCGCGCTGCAAGCGCGTCAAGCGACTGCGCTTATGACTAACGGTGTAACGTTGGCAGACCCTAACCGCTTTGATTTACGCGGTACATTAACCAACGGCAACGACGTGATTATTGACATTAACGTGCTGGTAGAAGGTACGGTGCATATTGGTAACAACGTTACGATAGGCGCAAATTGCATTTTGAAGAACTGCAATATTGCCGACAATGCGGTGATTGAAGCAAACTCTATTGTAGAAGACGCATCGGTTGGTGAAGGCTGTACGGTTGGTCCGTTTGCACGTTTGCGCCCAGGCGCCGTTATGCAAAAACATGCAAAAGTAGGTAACTTTGTTGAGATGAAAAAAACCGTGCTTGGCGAGGGTGCGAAAGTAAATCATCTCACTTACTTGGGCGATACTGAAGTGGGCGCCAAAGCAAACATTGGTGCGGGTACCATCACGTGCAACTATGATGGTGTGAACAAATCGAAAACCGTCATTGGTAACAACGCGTTCGTAGGCTCAAACTCATCGCTGGTTGCTCCTGTGGTAATCGGTGATAATGCTACCGTTGGTGCAGGCTCGGTGATAACAAGCAATGTAGACACCGATGCACTCGCTGTGGCAAGGGGCAAGCAGCGCAACATAGCGAACTGGCCGCGCCCCACTAAAAAATAAGACATGGATAATACTTTGGCATGCAGCGTGTGGTCGCTAACGTGAATACCTCATGGCGACCCTTGTAGGGTGCTAGGTTCAATCTTTTTTTAGACTAGGCAGACGCTGATGCTTCTGCCTTTTACGTTCTAGAGAGGCGGTCATGCTTTCCACACTTATCGTTGGTTTTGGTTTTTCGGCAACCACCTTTCACCTTCCTTTTTTAGCATCGCTTTCTACATTCTCTGTGGACGGTGTTGTTACGTCAAAGCCTGACAAGGTGCATCATTCTTTACCCAATGCGATGGTGTATTCCTCATTAGACGAGGCCTTACAGCGTCATCATTTCGACGTTGTTGTCATTACTACGCCAAACCACCTTCACTATTTGCAAACCAAGCACGCACTAGAGGCAGGCTGCCATGTGCTAGTGGAAAAGCCTTTTACCCTGTGTAGCGAAGAGGCAGCCGCATTAGTATCATTAGCGAATAAAAAAAACCGTAAGCTTTGTGTATTCCATAATCGTCGATTTGATGGTGATTTTCTAACAGTTAAAAAAATGCTGAATGAGAGTGCGTTTGGTGACATAAAGCGCTTTGAAAGCCGTTTTGATAGATTTCGCCCTCAGCCTAGAGATAGATGGAGAGAAAACGCTGGGCCAGGAAGCGGAATATTTTGGGATTTAGGGCCTCACCTTATTGATCAAGCATTACAGTTATTTGGCACACCATTGAGAGTTTCGGCAGATATTATGCGGTTACGTGATAATGCTGAGTCGGATGACAACTTTGATATCACGCTTTACTACGCCGACCATGTTACCCGGCTAGGCAGTGCGTCTTTCCAGGCTGGTCCAACATTACGATTCGAACTCCAGGGAACAACAGGTAGCTTTCGAAAGTTTCATTTGGACCCTCAAGAGGAGCACCTCAGGAGTGGTCTGAGTGTAAGCGACAGCAATTTTGCTACAACGCCTGAAGATGAAAATGGCACATGGTTCACTGAAGATGAATATCGAACCATAGTCACCGAAAAAGGCGCATACATAACGTTTTATGCTAGGTTTGCTGATGCGATTATTAATGATACCGCTCCGCCAGCAGGCGGGCAGTCTGTTATTTCAGTCATTAAGACAATGGAATACGCGATACAGGCAAGTAAAGCACAGCGCAGTGTCGACTATAAATAGAGCAAAAGCCTTGCGTTTTGAAACATTAATCTCTATTATCCGCAAACTTATTTTCGTTAGTTTCATTTTGAAAGGTTTTGGGTGGTGAGGCAGTCTGTAGTTCAACGTCGAAATAGTATTGTTGCATGGGTTAATACTAACGGCCTCACTCAAGTAAGTGCGCTTTCGCGTATGTTCAATACCTCAGAAGTCACAATAAGAAAAGATTTACTCGACCTATCCCAGCAAGGCATGTTGATTCGACAATTTGGCGCAGCAGCGCCGATTAAAAATGTTATTACAAGCCCCTCTGGTGAGTCGTCTACCCCAACATCTTCTAGCCTGCCTCGTAAACGTTCACTTGATGCATTAGGCAACGCTGCCGCAGAGCTTGTGGCCGAAGGTGTCAAAATCGTTATTGACGGTGGCACGACAACGTTACAACTTATCCCCTTTTTGGAGGGTATTCGGGATGTGGTGGTAATGACCAACTCGCTGCCTGTTGCTAACGCCCTTACCGCGTCTGAGAGTGAGCCTACAGTGCTTATGACGGGTGGCACATGGGATGCAAACTCTCAGTCTTTTCAGGGCGCGATGGCCGAGCAATTAGTTTCGGCTTACAGTTACGACTTAGCCTTTATTGGAGCAGCAGGTATTGACGTAGCGCGAGGTACCACAACATTCAATGAGTTGACCGGTGTTACCCGTGCAATGGCGCGAGCAGCGAAACATGTTGTAGTAATGGCAAGTTCTAAGAAGTTGTCTCATAAAATGCCAAATTTAGAGTTAGATTGGAAAACTATAACAACATTGATCACCGATACGGGGATCAGTAATGTTGATAAAGATAATATTGAAAAGCAGGGCGTCTCGGTGATTACCGTATTGCGCGATGGAGAATAAAATATGTGTGGAATAGTTGGCGCAGTTGCCGAACGTAATGTTGTAGAAATACTGTTAGAAGGCCTCAAGCGCTTAGAATACCGTGGTTATGACTCGGCGGGTGTTGCATTGTTGCAACAAGACGGGACCCTGTCACGCATACGCCGAACAGGTAAAGTACAAGCATTGGCTGATGCGGTTGCAGAAAATGAAGCGCTAGGTACAACCGGTATCGCTCATACACGCTGGGCAACGCATGGCGGCGTGACAGAAGCAAACGCCCACCCGCATTTTTCTACCGAGCGTATTGCGGTTGTGCATAACGGTATTATTGAAAACTATCAATCACTTCGCGCATCACTTACCGAGCAAGGGTATACCTTCACCAGCGATACCGATACTGAAACGATTGCGCATACGGTGCACGAATTTTTGAAAACTGGCGTTTCACTACTAGACGCCGTTCAAACCGCGGTTAAAACCTTTCACGGTGCTTACGGCACGGTAATTATGGACAAGCATGACCCTAGTAAAGTGGTCGTTGCACGCTCTGGAAGCCCATTAGTAATCGGATTAGGAGTAGGTGAAAACTTTATTGCTTCTGACCAAATGGCGCTGCTGCCTGTTACCCGTCGCTTTATCTTCTTAGAAGAAGGTGATGTGGCTGAAATTACTCGCAGGAATGTGTCTATTTTTGATAAAGATGGCAACCCTGTCGAGCGTGAAGTCATTGAATCGAATATAGAGCATGATGCCGGTGATAAGGGTGGATACCGTCACTACATGCTTAAAGAGATCCATGAGCAACCTACTGTAGTGCGCAACGCGCTTCAAAATCGTATTGACGAAAATGGATTGGTCGCAGATATTTTCGGTCAGGGTGCGGACGAGATTTTCAAAAAAGTGAAGCATGTGCAAATCATTGCATGTGGTACAAGTTATCATGCCGGGATGACCGCGCGTTATTGGTTAGAACAATATGCAAACATTTCTTGTAACGTCGAGATTGCATCTGAATTTCGTTATCGCAAGTCGGTAGTACATGAAAATAGCCTTATTATTACTATTTCTCAGTCAGGTGAAACTGCAGATACACTTGCCGCACTTCGTTTGGCGAAAGAGGCGGGCTATATGGCAAGCCTAACCATATGTAATGTGCCAGGTTCATCGTTGGTTCGAGAGTCAGACCTTGCGTTCATGACACGAGCCGGTGCAGAAATCGGTGTAGCGTCGACCAAAGCCTTTACGACTCAGTTAACCGCATTCCTTATGCTTACGCTTGCGCTTGGTAAGCAAAATGGCATGGATGAGGGCGAAGCAAATGAGATTACTTCAGCCTTGCTAAGCTTACCCGCGAAGCTTGAAGAAACTTTAGCGATCACTAACGGAATTGAAGACTTAGCCGAAGAGTTTGCAGATAAACATCACAGCTTGTTCTTAGGTCGTGGCGACCAGTACCCTATTGCGATGGAGGGTGCGCTTAAGTTAAAAGAGATTTCTTATATACACGCAGAAGCTTATGCATCTGGTGAGCTAAAGCACGGGCCTCTGGCGCTTATTGATGAAGAAATGCCAGTGATTGTAGTAGCGCCAAACAACGAACTGCTTGAGAAGCTTAAAAGTAATGTAGAAGAAGTGCGAGCGCGGGGCGGTATTATGTATGTGTTTGCTGACAAAGACGCGGCATTCCTTGGCGATGACACCATGCGTGTTATCGATGTACCACACTGTGACTCACCGATCGCACCTATCATTTACACTATACCGCTTCAATTGTTGTCTTACTATGTAGCCCTTATCAAAGGCACAGACGTTGACCAACCTCGTAACTTAGCGAAATCGGTTACCGTTGAGTAAGTAAAGTTAAAAAATACACAACTGTGAAAAAGGAGCTAACGCTCCTTTTTTTATTTGTCTTTCTTTTGAGTTAAACTTTAGTCTAATAATTTTTGTGTAAAGGCTAGGCAAATGTCACATAAGTCACTATTATTAATGCACCCTCCTCCCACTGTGAGCATTGCTCTCTCCTGAATGAAATTTGTATTTTCGATATGCTTACTAATTATCACATTCACATCGTACACCACCAAGGCAGACACTTACCGTATTGTCATTATTGAGACGCTTGATTTGCCCTTGATAACGAGTTCAACGAACGCGTTTATTAATGAAGTTAGGTTGTTAGCACAAGATGATGTAGTTCAGATAGAAAGATACAATGCGCAAGGCAGTGAAAGAAAAGCAAAAGATATTATTGAAGGCTTGTCGCGGGAAGTGCCTGTTGACCTAATAGTCTCGGTGGCGACACTGGCAACACGCGCCGTGTTTAACTCGCCCTCAGTTGATCATATCCCTAAGCTATTCATGACTGTGGCAGATCCAATAAAAGAAGGCATAGTCGATGCGTTTGGAACAACGAGTTCGGCGAATATCACGGGCGAATCACACGTGTTATCTGCACGCGTGAAACTCGACTTATTTGCTGGTCTGTTGGGCAGTAAAAAATTATCCAAGCCTCTCAATATAGGGCTGTTGCATTCTGAATATCCCTCCTCTGCAAATTCAGTGAGAAGTCTTGTAGCACTGAATAGCGATTACCCTAATGTTAACCTCATCCCGATTAGTACCCCTTAC
>Ga0209955_1000625_pt1 | contig 12022 bp, 7 predicted proteins | sample SalPonA_A_H2O_MG_FD_185716 | JGI IMG/M metagenome (GOLD analysis project Ga0209955, IMG submission 185716) | Water microbial communities from South San Francisco under conditions of wetland restoration - Salt Pond MetaG R2A_A_H2O_MG (SPAdes)... | ecosystem: Environmental > Aquatic > Non-marine... | reverse complement strand
ATCCAATTCCTGTGCCTTGAGCTTTATGTTTAGTAGTAAAATATGGTTCAAATATTTTGTCAATAATTTTTTCATCAACACCACCTGCATTATCTTTTACTTCTATGAAGATAAAATTTTCTTTTGTATAATTTTTTATTTCAATGTATTTTAGTTGAATATTATTCTCAATTAAAACATCTTTTGAATTTTTTAATAAATTCATTAATACTTGTATTAATTCATTTTGTAAAGACTTAATAGTTATATGGTCAGATTTGTTTTCTATTGTTATATCATTTGATTTAAAGCTAGGTGAGATTAATTTTAGTGTATTGTTTATACTTTCACAAATATCAAACTCATTAACTTCTATACTAGGAACTAAGAAGTTTCTAAAGTCATCAATTGTTTGAGATAAATATTGAGCTGAATCATTAATGTTATCCATAGCACTATAAAACTCTTTATCTTCTAAACAATTTAATTCTTTTTGTAGTTTAACACCCGTTGCTGAGGTAGATATTATTGATAGTGGTTGTCTCCACTGGTGTGCTATATTCAAAATCATCTCTCCCATTGAAGCCATTTTGGTTTGATTATGTAATAGTTTTTCTTGTTTTATTCTATTATTCGTTTCTAAAGAAATTATTTTTTTATATCTATTAAATATTGATTGAATAAATTTAGAAGTAAATAATGATACAGAAAGTAAAATCAAGGTAACAATTATAGAATAAATTATCATTTTATTAATTGTATCTCTGTTTTTTTGAATTAAATCTTCTTCTTTTTTCTTAATTATATTGTTTAATTTCTCTAAATAAAAACCACTTCCAATCATCCAATCTAATTCTTCTATGTATCTTAAATATGATATTTTTTTATTATCATTAGCATCTATATTCGGATTAGTTGTTGATGTATATTCAAAAAAACCTTTCTTATTTTGTTTTACAAATTCATACATATCTTTTATAAAATATTTTCCATTGTCATCTAAGATTTTAAAACCATTTTTACCTAATTTTTTCTCATCATAATGAAGAAGATATTCTCCCTTACCATTAAATATAAACAGATAGTCATCTTTATTACTTTCTAAATTTTTAAGACCATTTAGAATTTCAATTTTTAATTCATTTATGTAATCATCATAATATTCACCTGTACCAATTGATAAATTAAATGGTTCAAAGTACTTATAAAAACTAATTTTTTTGTATGGTTTGTTATCATCTTTATTTTTATACCAATGATATGTATCAAAAACTTCAGTCTTATTTTTAATTGAAACAGTAATATTTTTTAAAATAGGTACACCATAGGCATCTTTATATTTTATTAGATTTTTCCCTTCAATATCTGGGTTTAATGGCTGTAGTAGAACATTTCCTTTAATATCATTTATGAAGATATATCCTCTTCCTTTATTATATATCATTCCTGATAATGCATGTTTTATTGAATTTAATATGTGTTCATCTGAATGAAAATGACCTAATTTATAATGATTTGATTCTTCTTCATAGATTTTAGTAGCAATATTATGAGCTTCATAAACTTTTTCTTTTAAAAATTTTTTTAGCTTATTTTCTGAGTTATTTAATTCATAATTAATTGTATTATAAGCATTATTTACAATATTTTTAATTTTATTTTCATTTTCATATAAATAAGCCTTCTTTATTTCTTCTATTTCAATTTGTAACAAATGTTTTTTTTCTGTAATTAAAGAGTATGTAACGATAATAGATAATAAAATAATAGGAATTATTGCTCCATATTTAATTATATTTATTAAAATTGTTTCGTTATCTCTTTGTGTCATGGCTCATCTTAGTAAGTTTTTAAATTATATATTTAAAATTATATTATGTGTTACCTAAAAATAAAATTTAATAAGTTATATTATTGAATTGAAAAATAGAAAATGTTTAAAAATATAACACATTAATTAATTTAATATTAAGATAAAGAAGATTAAAATTATTTATTAAGCTTGAATTAAGTTTAAGTAGCATTAAAATAGCAAAATTAAGGAGATTAGTTATGAAAAAACTTTTAGTTGCACTTGCTTGTGTTGGTAGTTTGTCATTCGCTGCTGATTATGATCCAGTAAAAGGTGAGATGCTTTCATTATCATGTTTTGCATGTCATGGAACAGATGGTAAATCAGTTGCGATTACACCATATATAGCAGGAATGGGTAAAACAACTCTGTATCAAGTATTATTAGAATATAAAAACGGAACAAGAACAGGAACTATGATGCCTAAGCATGTAAAAGGTTTCTCTGATGAAGAATTAATGCAAGTTGCTGAATATTTTTCAAATATCAAAAGATAATCAAAAGGATAAACAATGATAAATAGAAGAAATTTTAACAAATTATTAGTTGGTTCAGTTGCATTATCAATGACAGCTTGTACAGGACTTACTTCAGTTTCAACTTTACCAAAAGGCAAAAATAGGGTAGTAGTTGTTGGTGGTGGATTTGGTGGTGCTACAGCTGCTAAATATCTTAAAAGATTTTCTCCTGATGCTGAAGTTGTATTAATAGAGAAAAACACTGAATATTATACTTGTCCATTTAGTAATACTGTAATTGGTGGACTTAATAAAATAGATTATATTAAACATGATTATAAAACATTAGCTTCAAAATATGGTATTAAAGTTATCCATGCGACAGTTAAAAAAGTAGATGGAAAAAATAAAACAGTTGTACTAGAAAATGGTGAAACTATTGCATATACAAAAGCTGTTGTTTCTCCAGGAATTGATTTCAAATATGAAAAAGGTTATGTTGAAGGTAGTGAAATGTATGCACCTCATGCATATAAAGCAGGACCTCAAACGGAACTTTTAACTAAGCAATTACAAGGTATGAAAGATGGTGGAACTTATGTAATGGTAGCACCTGCTAATCCATTTAGATGTCCTCCTGGACCATATGAAAGAATTTCATTAGTTGCAAATTATATTAAAAATAATAAACCTAATTCTAAAATTATTATTTTAGATCAAAAAAATAAATTCTCTAAACAAGGATTATTCCAAGAGGGTTGGGAAAAATTATATCCTGGATTAATTGAGTGGAGAAGTGCTGAATTTGGTGGAAAAGTTGAAAAAATTGATCCTAAAAATTTAGTTGTTACTACTGAAGAAGAAGATATTAAAGCAGATGTAATTAACTATATTCCAAATCAAAAAGCAGGTAAATTAGCATTTGAATCAGGTCTTGTAGAAGGTGATTGGTGTCCAATCAACACAAAAACTTTTGAATCTAGACTTGTAAAAGATGTATATGTTATTGGTGATGCTTGTATAGCTGCATCTATGCCAAAATCTGGATTTAGTGCGAATTCTCAAGCAAAAATAGCTGCTTTACAAATTTCTAGAAAATTAAAGAAATTATCGGTTATCAATCCTCCAAAACTAGCTAATACTTGTTATTCTTTAGTGGGACCTGGATATGGTATTTCTGTTGCTGCTGTTTATGAAGCGAAAGAAGATAAAGTTCACAAAGTTCCAGGATCTGGTGGATTAAGTCCATCTAATGCTGATAATAGTATAAGGTTACAAGAAGCTGAATATGCTGTAGGTTGGTATCAAAACCAAATGGAAGACGTATTTAGATAATAAATATAAAAGAGCTTTTTAGCTCTTTTATTTACTCTTTTATTGGAAAACTTATTGTGAACTTAGCTCCAAATTCACTATTTTCAAAATCTATATCACCTTTAAAACTTTCTTTTACAATTCTTTGAGTTAAATGTAATCCTAATCCTACACCATCTGATTTAAATTTAGTTGTAAAATAAGGTTCAAATATTCTATCTTTAATTGATTCATCAATTCCATTTGCATTATCTTCAATAATAATAGTATAAATATTATTGATACATGAAGAAGAAATTTTTATCCATTTCTTTTCTAAATTTAGTTCTTGAATTAAAGCTTCTTTTGAGTTTGTCATTAAACTAATGATAATTTGTGCAATCTCATTTTGTACAAAAGTCATTTTTGTTTTATTTTCAAAATCTATATCTAAAATTAAGTCAATTTTATTTGATGATAATGAACTTCCAATCATATCTATAGCTAAATCAATTTCATCCTCAATATAAATGGCACAAAGTTTTTTATCGTTTGAGATATATTTACTAAATTTTTCAATGGTTTTTGAAAGTTTATGAGTGTTTGAAATTATAGTTCCTAGAGAAACCCTTTTTTCTTCTTCTGTTAAACTTTCAAAATCTAAATCAATTTCTAATTGAGCTGCATTTAATGAAATTACACTTAAAGGTTGTCTCCATTGGTGTGATATATTTTCTAATAATTCTTCTATAGATGAATGTTTAGCCTCTTGAAGTAGTCTTAAATGTTCTTCTTCAAAATCTTTTTTTTCTGTAATATCATTACTTAATGAATAATATCCTGTAATATTTCCTTCATTATCAAATTCTGGAGAAATAGTATGCTCAATCCAATAAGCTTCACCATTTTTTCTAATATTTTTAAGCTCACCTTTCCAAATCTTACCTGATTTAATTGTTTTCCATAAATTTTCATATGTAAGTTTAGGCATGTTTGGATGTCTAAGAATATTATGTCTTTTTCCTATTAATTCATCTCTAGAAAATCCTGTAAGTTCACAAAAACTATTACTTACATAAATTATAATACCTTGATCATCTGTTTTTGTGTAAATACTTGAATCTGTTATAAAATCTTTTACTTTTGAATTTTCATACTCTTCAAGTAAGGTAAAAATTTCATTTATTAGTTTTTCTGTATCACTCACTGGTTTAACAATATATTTATTAATTTTTAATTCTAGTGCTTCTTTTAAATATTCACTATCACTGTAAGCAGTCATAAAAATAAATGGTATATCTAGTTTTAATTCTCTAATTTTTTTTGCAAATTCAATACCATTGATTATTGGCATTTCGATATCACTTAAAATGAAATCAGGAGCTATACCGTTATTTATTGCATTTAATGCATCATTTGCATTATAAAAACTGTGAACATTTTTATAAAATCTTTTCAGTAAAAATGAAGTCGATTCATTTGTAAGTTCATCATCTTCTAAGTAAAAGATTGTTTTTTCAATCAAGTTTGAATTTTTGTCATAATGAATCATTATTTTCCTTCAGTAAGTCTCTTATATATGTTATAAAAATATTATTTATAAGTCAATTAAATGTAGAATATTTTATCATTTAGCTTTCATATTTGTTATGATAAGATAAGATATTATTTATAAAAGGATATTTATTTTGACTGAAAAGAAAGTTAGTATAGTAGGTGTAGGAAATGTTGGTTCTACACTTGCTTTTACTTTGGCTACTAAAGCTGTTTGTTCAACAATAGTTTTAAAAGATATTAGAGAAAACTATGTAAAAGCTATGGCTTTAGATATTTCTCAAGCTGCAAATGCCTCAAATTCTCATACTGTAGTTCAAGCCGCATGTAGTGCAAAGGATATGTTTAATTCTGATATTGTGGTTATTACAGCAGGCATACCTAGAAAACCTGGTATGAGTAGAAATGATTTATTATCTACAAATGCTAAGATTATGAAAGAAGTTATAATAGATATAAAAGAAAATTGTCCAAATGCAATTGTGATTGTAGTTTCTAATCCTTTAGATGCAATGGTTTACGCAGCATTAAAGTTTTCTAATTTTAAGTCAAATCAAATAATAGGAATGGCTGGAATTTTAGATAGTGCTAGAATGAGTCATTTTATATTTGAAAAATTAGGATATGGAGCAGGGCAGATAGAATCTTCAGTAATGGGAGGACATGGAGACGACATGGTTCCCCTACCAAATCACTCGAATGTTGCTGGAGTTTGTATAGAAGATTTATTGTCTAAAGAAGACATAGAAGATATAGTAAATAAAACAAAAAATGGTGGATTAGAAATAGTAAAATTACTTGAAGTTGGATCTGCATATTATGCACCTTCATACGCAACTTCAATTATGATAGAAGCAATACTATTTAATCAAAGAAAAATATTTCCTTGTGCAGTTATGTTAGAGGGTGAGTATGGATTTAATAATATTGTTTCAGGTGTTCCTGTAATGCTTGGGGCAAATGGTGTTGAAAAAATAATAGAATTAGAATTAACAAATGAACAAAAAAATCAATTCGAAAAATCTGTGTCATCTGTAAATTCATTAACATCACTTTTAGATAAAGAATTTTTCACTGTTTAACTAGAAATTAACGTTGAGTATAATAATATATATTTAATAAAATATGATTGGTTTAAAATGAAAAAGAAAGTATCTGAAGAATTAGTAATTATAGGTGTTGGAGCAAGTGCAGGTGGTTTAGAAGCATTACAAGGTTTAGTAAAAAACATTAAACCTAATTCTAATCTGGCATTTGTAGTTGCACAACACTTGTCACCAACTTACAAAAGTTTAATGGTTAGCTTATTATCAAAAGAAGCTCAAATTGATATAAAAGAAGCTCAAAATTTAGAAACTATAAAACCTAATATTATGTATATTTGTCCTCCTAATAAGCATATTTTAGTACAAGACAAAAAAATCATATTACTTGAACCTAAACAGCCAAGTTATGGTCCGAAACCATCTATTGACATGCTTTTTGAATCTTTATCAGAAGATATTGGAAATAAATCTATTGGTGTTATCTTAAGTGGTACAGGTAGTGATGGATGTAGAGGTGTTAGGGCAATTAAAGCTGAGGGTGGATTTACAATCGCTCAACAGCCTAATAGTGCAAAATATGATGGTATGCCTAATAGTGCTATTAATACAGGAAATATTGATTTAATTTTAGATGTAGAAGTAATGTTTGAAGAATTAGTTGAGTTATTAACTTATCCTAATAGAGCTAAATTAATTGGTAATGTTACTGAAACAAGCGGAATTTATAAAAATATTTTACTAAAGCTAAAAGAAAATAAAAAAGTAGATTTTACTTTATATAAAACTTCTACAATTCAAAGAAGAATTGAAAGAAGAATGGCAGCACTTAAAATTACTAATATAAGTGATTACAGTAATCAGTTGGAAAAAAACATCAAAGAAGTTGATAATTTATATAATGATATTTTAATTGGTGTAACCTCTTTCTTTAGGGATAGAGAGCCATTTGAAATTTTAAAAGAAAATTTAAAAAAAGTTATATATGCTAAGACAGACAAATCTATTAGAGTTTGGGTACCTGGTTGTAGTACAGGTGAAGAACCTTACTCAATTGCTATGGTTATTAGTGAAATACTTGGTGAAAAAATTGGGGAGTATAAAATACAAATTTTTGCTACTGATATTGATGATGAGGCAACTACTGTTGCTAGAAAAGGTCAATATCCTGAGTCAGCATTAACAGAGTTAGATAAGTCTTTAGTTAAAAAATATTTTACAATAAAAGATGATATGTATGAACTTATTAAACCAATTAGAGATATGTGTATATTCTCAAAACAAGATATTACTAGAGATCCACCATTTGTAAGACTTGATTTAGTTTCTTGTAGAAATTTACTTATTTATTTTACATCAGATTTACAAAAACAATTATTCCCAATTTTCCACTATGCATTAAATGACCACGGTTTATTATTACTTGGAAAATCTGAGTCAGTTGGAGTATTTTTAAATTACTTTAAATCTGTGAATAGTAAATGGAAATTATATGAAGCCCTGTATTTAGGTCAAAAAAATGTACCTAAATCTGTTACTTCTTATCATGCCCCTAAATATAATCCAAGGGAAGAAAAAGATAAGTATGAGACATTTAAACAACCTACAATTAGTGATTTAATTATTGATCATATTGAAAGAACAATTGTTCCTACTTGTATTGTTTTAAATGAATCATTTAATATGATTTATGTAAAAGGTAAAAATAAATATTTATCTCAACCAGAAGGTGAAATTACACAAAATATATTTAAATTCTTGTCTCCTGAGATTAGTATTGAGCTAAGAAGTGCCCTACATAGTGTAAAAAAGAATGGTGGGATTACAAAAACAAAATTTATTTTACCTAAAGAGGAAAACGATAAGAAAGTAAAATCTTTAGAAGATACTTATGTAAGATTAGTTGTATCTCCTTTAGATTCTCCTGTAATGGGAGACTTGTTTTTAGTTGTATTCCAAGAAGAAAAAGCAGAATCTCTTGCAAGTTATGACTTTACTTTAAGTCATGAAAATGAAGAGGTTGATAAACTTCAAATAGAATTAGAAAAGACAAGAGAGCATTTACAAACAGTAATTGAAGAGTTAGAAACTTCAAATGAAGAGATGCAAAGTTTAAATGAAGAATTACAAAGTTCAAATGAGGAATTACAAAGTTCTAATGAAGAGCTAGAAACTACAAATGAAGAGCTTCAAAGTACTAATGAAGAATTACAAACGGCATATGCAGAATTACAAAATGTATATGAAGAAAGAGATAATTCAAACAAATCATTACTTAGTTTAAAAAATGATTATGAATTAAAATTATCTAGATATGAAATTTTAAATCAGGCTAGCTTAAGTGGTGTATTTGACTTTAATATGATGAGTAATTTCGAAGTTTATATAGATGAGATTTTTGCAAAGATTTTAGGATTTGATAAAGATGAAATTATTTCAGAGTCACAAGGTGATGTATTACATTGGTTATCTGAAAGAATTGAATATGAAAATACAAAAGATAAATCATTATTTGAAAATTTATTATTAGGAAAAACAACTGATTTCTTAGTAAAATGTAAAGTTCAAACTAAAAGTGGAAACATAAAAGATATAGAGTGTTTCTGTACTGCTGTTAAAGGTAATGTTGCTACTAAAGTAGATAGAGTTATTGGTACAATTAAAGCACTTTAAGGAAGATTTATTTTGAGTTTATTAGACAAAAAAGTATTATTTGTTGAAGATGATGAAATGCTAAGGGTAAGAATGGAAAAACTTTTAAATATGTTTTTTCTTTATCCTGTTAAAACAGCAAGTACTGCTGATGAAGCATTGGAAATTTTCAAAAATGAAATTCATGATCTGATTATATCAGATATAAAAACTCCAGGAAAAATGGACGGACTTGATTTTATAAAAGAGGCGAAAAAATACAATTCAGATTTAAAGACTATTATTATTACTGGATTTAATGAAGAGTTATATAATCAAAGAGCTAAAGAACTTGATATTAATAAATATTTTGTTAAGCCAGTTACAGTGTCAGATATTTTGGAAGAAATTACAAATTTAGGTTTTACTTTAAAAACTTAAATTTCTAATTTTCATTAATAGGTATAGTTATCTTAAAAACTGCACCTTTATATTCTTTATTATTATGCTTAAAAGCTTCATTTTTTACTTCAATATTACCTTTGAATTGTTCTTCAATTATTTTCTTTGCTAGATTTAATCCAAGACCTGTACCGTTATTAGAATCTTTTGTAGTAAAATATTTATTAAATACTTTATCTATTATATTTTCATTGATTCCACCTGCTGTATCTTTTACTAAAATCTCTATTTGATTATTTATTTTACTTGTTTCAATAAATATATATCTTGAATTTTCATTTTGATTTTGTATTAAAGCATCTTTGGCATTTGAAAGAAGGTTTAATAATACTTGTGTTAATTGATTTTGATTTCCATAGATAGTTAGGTTTGATAAGTTTAAAACTAAATCAATACTATTGTCTTTTAATTGATTAAAAGTAAAAGTTTCAATATTATTGATACATGTAATTAAATTAAAGTGGTCTTCATTGACATTTTGAGAAATAAAAAACTTATTAAAGTTATTTACTGTGTCACTTAAAAATATTATTTGACTTAGAGATTTTTCAAGATTTTCTTCAATCAAAGATGACTTTTTAGAGTCTTGAGTAAACATAGATTGCAGATATATTTTTGCTGATGATATAAGCATACTTAAGTTGTTTAAAGGTTGTTTCCATTGGTGAGCCACATTACCTAGCATCTCACCAACTGCTGCTAGTTTTGCTTGTTGAATAAGTAATTTGTTTTGTTCTTCTTTTTGTTTTGATAATTTTTCAATAGAATTCATCATATCGTATTCCGGTTGAATATCAATTAATGAAAGTAAATATAGATTTTCTGTTTCATCATAGTTACTTGCGTATATTTTAAACTTATTTGTTTTTTTATGTATTGTTAAATCGCAAATTAAAAACTCTTGTTCTTCAAATTTATTATTTGTAATCCATTCTTTAAATTTTAGATAATCTTTTACTTTAAAATATTTTGAGAATATTTTATTAGAAAACTTTTGTAGGGTGTTATTTAAAATTAAATTTGCCTTGTAATTAAATTCAATAACATTAATTTTATGATCTATAACAATATAAGCTAAAGGAGAGTTATTAAATAATGAAAAATATTTTTTGTATAGTTTATTAACTAAAATTTCATTTTCCTTTAGTTCTTCATTTTGAACCTCAAGTTCTTCTTGATAGATTCTAAGATTAGTAAGGTTTTTTTCGTATTCATTTATATCAATATCATTATTTTTCATTTTGACTCTTGTTATTTTAAGTATTATATTATACACTATGATACATTAAAAGTAAATATCAATATAATTTTTAATATATAAACTAAATTGTGTTATAATAAATTATATATTATGAATAGGATAAGATATCTTGAGTACAAAACCTAAAAATAAACTACTAATGGTTGATGATGACAATATCACTTTAAAGCTTGTAAAAGGAGTTTTAAATGATATTTTTCATGTTGATACTGCCACAAATTTTAATGATGCATTAGAATTATTAGATCACAATGATTACTCACTTTTATTGTTAGATTACAATATGCCTGATATTAATGGTCTTGAATTAGCAAGTATATTAAAAGAAAAATTCAAAAAAACAAAGATACAGATTCCATTTATGTTTATCACAAGTAACACTTCAAATGATACCATTAACAAAGCCTTTGCTATTGGTGCTAGTGACTATATAAAAAAGCCTATAAATGTTGTTGAATTAAAAGCAAGAATAAAAAGTATAGTAGAGAGATATGAAAATCACAATTTATTGCATAAACAAACTCAAGAATTTGATGAATATAAAAAAGTACTAAATGATAGTGATATAGTAAGTAAGGCAAATATTCATGGAATAATTACTTATGTAAATGATAAATTTTGTGAAATATCTGGTTATAGTAGAGATGAACTTTTAGGGAAAAATCATAGTATTCTAAAACATCCTGACTCTCCTGATTCTTTATTTCAAGATTTATGGAAAACAATCACATCAAAAAAAACCTTTAATTCAATAATTAAAAATAGAAAGAAAAATGGAGATTCATACTATGTTGATGCTACTATTTCTCCTATTTTAGATTTAAATGGAGAAATATCAGAATATTTAGCCATTAGGCATGATGTAACTTCTATGATGAATCCAAAAAAGCAGATGTTGGATTTTATTAGTCATTTAAATAAATCAATTGTAGTTTTAGTTCAAATAACTAACTATGACATGATTAGAGAATTTTATTCAGAGGATATAAGAACTAGGTTTGAATTAAGTTTTGAAAAGACTCTATTTGAGTGTTTACCTAGTCATACTACAGTTGAAAAAATATTTAATCTTGGTGGAGGTTTATTTGGATTTGTTAAATCAAGTTCTAAGGATGCAACTTCAGTAAACCTTTTCTTACAAGAAGTATTGAAAAAACTAAGAATAAAAGGTGTAGAGTTTGAAGATAATAAATATGAAATAGATGTAGTATTTAGTTTTTCATTAAAAGGTCAACATCTTTATGAAGACGCATTAATTGGAATTTATCATGGATTAGAGACTAAGGAGTCTATAGTCTATGCTGATAGGTTTTATTTAGATAAACAAGAAAAAGCCAGAGAAAAATTAAAAACACTAAATGACATAAGACAAGCACTAAAACAACCTGATAAAGTTGTATCTTATTATCAACCAATTGTAGATAATAAAACTAAAAACATTGTTAAATACGAATCACTTATTAGGATGATTAATCATAAAAATGAAGTT
>Ga0209955_1000623_pt1 | contig 12024 bp, 10 predicted proteins | sample SalPonA_A_H2O_MG_FD_185716 | JGI IMG/M metagenome (GOLD analysis project Ga0209955, IMG submission 185716) | Water microbial communities from South San Francisco under conditions of wetland restoration - Salt Pond MetaG R2A_A_H2O_MG (SPAdes)... | ecosystem: Environmental > Aquatic > Non-marine... | reverse complement strand
AAAGGCTGTTCGTTTTGAAGCATAAAACTCACTCGTACTTGATCCGCCGAAAGGCTCAGCGCTGTTTTCTTATGTTTGGTTTAAGAACATAAACGAATACAAAAGAAAAATAAACGAAAATTTGTTGATTCAATCAGACTTTAGTGTACGAGTTTTTTCGATTCCAGTTCACTTTATGTTAGTTCGGGCAGTGCAGCTGTACTCCAAATGATTTCATAAGCTCGTTATATGTATCACCCGGGCAAACGTCGGTGTATAGGTCGTCAATTTGTTCCAGTGTGCCAAGTCTTACCATGGCGCTGCGTCCAAATTTACTTGAGTCTGTGCATAGCATGACTCTTCTTGAATTACTGATGATAGCTTGAGCAACTTTGACCTCGCGATAATCAAAATCCAGAAGAGTGCCATCCTCTTGGATGCCGCTTATTCCTATAATAGCGAAGTCCATCTGGAACTGTTTGACCAGATCGACTGTCGCTTCACCGATAATACCTCCATCGCTGTGCCGCACCTCTCCGCCGGCGATGATGATCTGAAAGTCATCTTTTTGAGAGAGAATTGAGGCGACATGGAGGTTGTTAGTAACAATTCGCAAGCTCTTTTTAGTGAGCAATTCCTTCGCAATTGCCTCGGTCGTGGTGCCAATGTTGATAAAAAGGGATGAGCCGTCTGGTATATCGCGAACAACCATTTTTGCAATAGCCGTTTTAGCCTCAGCACCAAGTGTCTGGCGAGTATTGTAGGCAGTGTTCTGAGTGCTGGACTCTACTCCTGCGCCTCCGTGGTGACGAATCAGGTGTCCCGAATCAGCGAGTTGGTTCAGATCTCGTCGGACGGTTTGGGGAGTAACATCAAACAACTCCACGAGCTCGTCGATGCTGACGAAACCAGTCTCTTCCAGTATCTCAAGAATCTTCTCTTTGCGGCGTTGCTGTTTCATCGAATGCTCACTTCTTATCATTCTCATAGTGGATCTTGCTCGACCATAACATGTCTGAGTCTGGTCACTCTATTGCGATTTGTTTTGCAACTCGAATCAACCGTTAAATTCGATTAAATCATCTATTATTGATTCACTAAGTCTATAGGGGAGTATAAAAATAACCAAAACGAACATATAAGAAAATTTAATTTTTCCTTTACTTTCGATTTTTCCTTTGGCAAATTCTTCGGAGCTGTCGTCACCTCCGTCTCGACAGTCAAAAGAATAATTAACAAGGAGATGAGGCTATGCGTAAGCAACTTGCTGTAGCAGTAGCGCTGGCGTCTATGACGCTAACAGGGCAGGTCCAGGCTGATATCGCTGCGGCGAAAAAGTGGATTGAGTCCGAGTTTCAACCGTCATCGCTCTCGCAAGAGCAACAAGTCGAAGAGATGCAGTGGTTTATTGATGCAGCCAAACCTTTCGCAGGTATGGAGATCAATGTCCTCTCAGAGACCATTCCAACACATACCTACGAATCAACTGTGCTAGCCAAGGCTTTCGAAGAGATTACGGGTATCAAAGTCAATCATCAGCTTCTGGGTGAGGGTGAGGTCGTTCAGGCTGTTCAGACTCAAATGCAGACAAAGCGTAACCTTTACGATGCGTATGTTAACGATTCTGACTTGATCGGTACTCACTCACGTTTGCAACTGGCGTATAGCCTGACTGACTTTATGGATGGCGCGGGAAAGGATGTCACTAGTCCTACTCTCGATCTGAATGATTTCATGGGGCTTCAGTTTACTACGGGTCCTGACGGCAAAGTTTATCAGTTGCCTTCACAGCAGTTCGCTAACCTCTACTGGTTCCGTAAAGACTGGTTCGACCGCGAAGACCTGCAGGCTCAGTTCAAAGCTAAATACGGTTATGACCTCGGCGTTCCAGTTAACTGGTCGGCCTATGAGGATATCGCAGAGTTCTTCTCGAATGACGTCAAAGAGATTGACGGCACTCCCATCTATGGTCATATGGACTACGGTAAGCGTGCGCCTGACCTCGGTTGGCGTATGACAGATGCGTGGCTATCAATGGCCGGTGCAGGTTCCAAGGGCCTTCCAAACGGTACTCCTATTGATGAGTGGGGTATCCGTATGGAAGAGGGTAGTTGTAACCCAGCGGGTGCGAGTGTGACTCGTGGTGGTGCGACTAACGGGCCGGCAGCTGTTTATGCAATTCGCAAGTGGGATGAGTGGCTCCGAAACTATGCGCCTCCCGGTGCAGCATCTTACGACTTCTACCAGTCATTACCGGCTCTGAGCCAGGGTAATGTAGCTCAGCAGATCTTCTGGTACACAGCATTTACCGCTGACATGGTTAAATCTCAGGCTGAGGGCAATAACACGGTTGATGCCGAGGGTACACCGCTATGGCGCATGGCACCGAGCCCGCACGGCCCTTACTGGGAAGAGGGACAGAAAGTTGGTTATCAGGACGTCGGCTCATGGACAATACTGAAATCAACACCTGAAGAACGCGCCAAAGCCGCTTGGTTGTACGCACAATTTGTCACCTCAAAAACAGTAGATGTTAAGAAGTCTCACGTGGGGCTGACTTTTATTCGTGACTCTTCCGTTAATCACGAATCGTTCACTGAGCGTGCTTCAAAGCTGGGTGGTTTGGTTGAGTTTTACCGGTCTCCCGATCGCAATATGTGGTCCCCAACCGGCGTTAACGTTCCGGACTATCCAAAACTCGCGCAGATCTGGTGGCAGCAGATCGGTGACGTAAACTCAGGTGCGTTCACTCCACAGGAAGCGATGGATCGTCTTGCTGAAGAGATGGACATCACTATGGCGCGTATGGAGCGTGCAGACAAAGGTGCGAACGTTTACGGCGGTTGTGGCCCTCGTCTGAATGAAGAGAGAGACGCTTCCTACTGGCTTGGCCGTCCTGATGGTCCTAAGGCTAAGCTCGCAAATGAGAAGCCTCAGGGTATGACCGTTAATTATGATGAGCTCGTGAAGAGCTGGAATAACTAATCGGTCCCTCGGAGTCGCCCGTCCGGGCGACTCCAGATTTCTAATCTGTTTGAGACTGTTGTCATGAAACTCGAACTTCGAGATGTATCGAAGCGCGTTGGCGCGGACATACACATACACGAGACTAGCCTGGTGTTTGAGCCCGGCGCGTTTAACGTACTCCTTGGCGCGACCAACGCAGGTAAAACCACTCTGATGAAACTGATGGCAGGTCTGGATATGCCGACCTCAGGTCAGGTTTTATATGGAGGTGTCGATATGACCAAAGCACCTCCCCAAGAACGAAATATTAGTTTCGTGCATCAATTCTTCATTAACTATCCACACTTGAGTGTGCGTGACAATATAACGTCACCTCTTCGACTCGCTAAAGTGCGTCCAGAAGAGATAAAACGTCGTCTGGACGAGACCGCAGATCTTTTGCGTCTTGGTCCAATGCTTGACCGACGCCCTCATGAATTGTCCGGGGGGCAGCAGCAACGCTGTGCGCTTGCTCGCGCCATTATCAAGGACTCATCTGCGGTCTTTCTTGACGAACCTCTTGCGAATCTTGACTACAAACTGCGCGAAGAGCTTCGATCCGAATTGCCTGTGATTTTCTCGAACCGCGGTGCTGTTGTTGTGTACGCAACGTCCGAGCCAGCTGAAGCGCTAATGCTTGGTGGCTACACTGCAGCAATGTATGAGGGGCATGTATCCCAGTTCGGCGTAACCTCTGAAGTTTATCGTCAACCTGCAAATGTAAATGCCGCGCAGGTGTTTTCTGATCCGCCCCTAAATGTTGCTCAAATTGAAAAGCGCGACGGCAAAGTTAACCTGTCTAAACAGTTCAACTGGAGTGCAAGAGGCGTGGCTGCAGATTTGCCAGACGGAGCCTACACCCTAGCTGTACGACCGCATTTTGTTCGCCCCGCAGCTGATGAGTCTGCGCAGATTCCGCTGCACGGAGAGGTTCGTGTTACCGAACTCTCTGGATCAGAGAGTGTTGCTCATTTTAATCTGGGTAAGGATATCTGGGTTTCGCAGTCGGATGGGTTGCACCCCTACAAAGTGGGTGAACAGCATGATTTTTACCTTGATGACACGCGCTGCTTCTTCTTCGGTGCTGATGGCCGCAGGGTGGTATAGGAGGCAGTATGGCTAAGATAAAACTGGATAACATTCGTCACTCTTATTTCCCCAATCCAAAAAGTGATGACGACTTTGCGCTAAAACGTGTTCATTTTGATTGGGAGGATGGTGGGGCCTACGCCCTGCTGGGGCCATCCGGTTGCGGTAAAACAACGCTTCTGAACATCATATCAGGGTTGCTGATACCTTCTCATGGAAAACTACAGTTCGATGGGCAGGATGTGACTAGGCTCTCGCCAAAAGATCGCAACATTGCTCAGGTCTTCCAGTTCCCGGTCATCTACGACACGATGACTGTGTATGACAACCTCGCGTTTCCATTGCGTAACCGCGGTGTCAACGAAGCGAAGATTGATGCAAAGGTGCGAGAGATCGCTGCGATGCTTGAGATAGAGGATATGCTCAGCAAGAAGGCTGCCGGTCTGTCGCCTGATAACAAGCAGAAGATTTCACTCGGCCGTGGTCTCGTTCGCGAGGATGTAAACGTCATTATGTTCGATGAACCCTTGACCGTTATTGATCCTCACCTCAAATGGAAACTGCGCTCCAAACTTAAAGAACTTCACCAGCAGGTGAAGACAACGATGATTTATGTCACCCATGACCAGACTGAAGCGCTAACTTTTGCCGATCAGGTAGTCGTGATGAATTTCGGTCAGGTGCTGCAGGTGGGCACCCCTCAGGCGCTGTTCGACTGTCCCGAGCACACGTTTGTTGGACATTTTATTGGTTCACCCGGCATGAACGTACTGCCCGCTCAGGTAAAAGATGGACAGGTTTGGGTTGCGGGCCAGGCGGTCGAGGTCTCCAGTTCGCTCGAGAGCTTGCCTGAGGGTAAGTTGGAAATCGGGGTTCGTCCTGAGTACGTCCGCATTAGTGATACAGGTGTCGAAGCGACCGTTCGTAACCTTATGGATGTTGGTCGACACAAAGTATTGGAGACGCTAGTGGGCGACATAAAAGTTCATGTGGTGCTGGGCGAAAATCAGCAGGTAAGCTCGGATAGAGTGCATCTACAATTCGAGCCTGCTAACACCAGACTCTACGCCGATGGCTGGCTAGTTGATCTGCAGCATGAGTTTGAGGAAGTCTAAAAATGAAAACAGAAAATCCAAGAGCTTGGTTTCTCGTCCTACCAGTCATATTGCTGGTGGCGTTTAACGCACTCATTCCGTTGATGACAGTTGTTAACTACTCGGTGCAGGAGACCTTCGGTAATAACGTCTTCTTTTGGCAGGGTGTTGACTGGTTCGAACAAATTCTTCACTCAGAGCGTTTTCATGCCGCTTTAGGTCGTCAGTTCCTATTCACCGGCATCATTTTGGCCATTGAGATCCCTCTAGGAGTCGCTATTGCATTGGCGATGCCCCGCAAAGGTATTTGGGTTCCTGTATGTCTAATACTGATGGCGTTACCCCTTCTTATACCTTGGAACGTTGTTGGTGCTATGTGGAATATCTTTACGCTGCCAGATATCGGTTTGATGGGGTATGGCCTGAACAACTGGCTGGGCATCGAATACGATATGACTCAGAGCCCCCTGGCCGCCTGGGTGACGATCGTGGTGATGGATGTTTGGCACTGGACCTCCTTGGTGGTATTGCTCGCATATGCTGGGCTGGTCTCGATTCCCGATGCGTACTATCAGGCTGCCGAGATAGATGGAGCGTCCAAATGGTCCGTCTTCCGTTTCATACAACTGCCGAAGATGAAACAGGTGCTGACTATTGCCGTTCTGTTGAGATTTATGGACAGCTTTATGATCTACACCGAACCCTTTGTTTTGACCGGTGGCGGTCCAGGTAACTCAACGACCTTATTGTCGATCGACCTGGTAAAAGTAGCGCTGGGGCAGTTTGACCTCGGGCCTGCTGCGGCGATGTCTCTGATCTATTTTGCGATCACGCTACTGGTTAGCTGGATCTTCTACACAATAATGACAAAAGAATCTAAGGAATAGGAGGGCGAACAATGAGACTTCGAAGTATAGCGCCACTACTGTATATCCTGTTTTTGATGCTGCCGATCTATTGGTTGATATCAATGAGTTTTAAAACGACTAATGAGATTCTCAGCGGCTTCTCTTTCTTTCCACAGGTCTGGACGTTAGAGAATTATGCTGTCATCTTCACCGACCCCACCTGGTACTGGGGATATATCAACTCGACGCTTTATGTGGCGATAAATACGGTCATCTCGCTGATGGTGGCGTTGCCAGCCGCTTATGCTTTTAGCCGTTACCGGTTTATGGGGGATAAGCATCTGTTTTTCTGGTTGCTAACCAACCGTATGGCGCCACCGGCAGTGTTTGCGCTGCCATTTTTCCAACTCTACTCTGCAGTTGGTCTATTTGACACTCACATTGCGGTTGCTTTGGCCCACTGCCTATTCAATATTCCGCTTGCCGTTTGGATTCTTGAAGGGTTTATGTCGAGCGTACCGAAAGAGTTGGATGAGACCGCCTACGTCGATGGTTACTCGTTCAAGCGATTTTTCGTGCAGATATTTATGCCGAATATCAAAGCGGGTATCGGTGTGGCTGCTTTCTTCTGCTTCATGTTCTCGTGGGTCGAGCTTCTGTTGGCAAAAACGCTGACCGCCGTTGATGCAAAACCCATTGCTGCAACAATGACGAAGACAGCCTCAAGCGCTGGCTATGAGCTGGGCCTGCTAGCGGCAGCAGGTGTATTGACAATTATTCCTGGAGCAATCGTGATCTACTTCGTACGTAACAATATCGCGAAGGGCTTCGCGATGGGGAGGGTCTAATGCTGAGTTGGATGGCGTGGACCTGGCCAACTGCTGTGGTCTTTATCTTTATTTTCTCATGTATCGGTGTTCTCGCGTTTTTGGAGGCAAAGTATCCCGGCGGTGCTGAGCGTACTGGTGTGTTTGGGATAACAACGACACGCGGGGATCGTCTGTTTATTTCGATACTTGGGTCGGTATTTATTATGCTGGCTTGGCTCGGTTTCATGAGTACCCCCTTGTGGGGAGGGTTAGCACTTTGTATCTTTTGGGCGATATTCGTTTTTAGGAAAGTCTGATGGCAAAGTACGTCCTCGCTATAGATCAGGGTACCACCTCATCTCGCGCTATTGTGTTTGATGCTAACCTGCGACCGGTCTCGACCGGTCAACAAGAGTTTGAACAAATCTTTCCGAACTCGGGTTGGGTAGAGCACAATCCAGATGAGATTTGGTCCTCAACCGTTGGTGTCTGTAGTGCGGCTATTGAAAAAGCTGGAATTAACCCGTCAGAGATCGCTGCAATAGGTATTACTAACCAGCGTGAAACGACGCTAGTGTGGGACAGGGTCAGCGGTGAACCGGTCTACAACGCGATTGTCTGGCAGGATCGCCGCACTGCTGAGTTCTGTGAGGGGTTAAAGCAACAGGGACATGAGGCGCTGTTCACTGAGCGCACAGGGTTGCTGCTCGATCCATACTTTTCCGGTACCAAAGTGAGCTGGATACTCAGCAACGTTGAGGGTGCTCGCGAGCGTGCTGAACGAGGAGAACTCCTGTTCGGTACCGTAGACACCTACCTCATCTGGAAACTCACTGGCGGTCAATCCTTTGTTACCGATGCGACCAATGCCTCGCGCACTCTGATGTATAACATCCGCGACGGTCATTGGGACCAGCAGTTGTTGGACATTCTTGGGGTTCCCGCGAGTATGCTGCCTGAGGTGAAAGATTGCGCTGCCGAGTTCGGTGTCGCTCGCAAGGAGCTTTTTGGTGGCCATGCTTTGCCCATTTATGGTGTAGCAGGTGATCAGCAAGCCGCGACGATTGGACAAGCTTGTTTTGAGCCCGGGATGTTTAAGTCAACCTATGGTACCGGCTGTTTTGCGCTGCTCAATACCGGTGATAAGTGCGTTCACTCTAAAAATCGACTGCTGTCGACAATCGCTTATCAGCTGGATGGTAAGCCGACCTATGCATTGGAAGGATCTATATTCATTGCGGGCGCAGTGGTGCAGTGGCTGCGTGATGGTCTACAGATTATCCGTCATGCCAGTGAGACTGAAGCGCTCGCGTCTGGCGCTAAACCCGAGAACCGCGTCTACTTGGTACCGGCATTCACCGGTCTGGGCGCACCTTACTGGGATTCCGAGTGTCGCGGTGCGATCTTTGGCCTGACGCGCGATACCGGTTTTGCTGATCTGGCGCGTGCGGCACTGCGTTCAGTCGGCTACCAGACACGTGATCTCTACGAAGCGATGCGCTCCGACTGGGAGGCAAGCAGCGGTGAGTCGGCCGAAGCTGTCCTGCGCATTGACGGTGGTATGGTCGCTAATGACTGGATGGCGCAGTCCCTGGCCGACATACTGCAGGCGCCGGTCGATCGCCCACAGGTGATTGAGACAACCGCTGTGGGGGCAGCTTGGCTGGCAGGGTACAAAGCTGGCCTCTACCCTTCTCAGCAAGAGTTTTCGAAGACCTGGGCGCTGGAACGTCATTTCGAACCGCAGATGAGTACCGCGGATGCCGATGAGCGCTATGCGGGCTGGCTGGATGCAGTTTCAAGGGTGTTAACGAAAAGAGCGCTATAATAATTGTCGAACAGACCCCGGCGGTTGAAAATTATCGGCTTCGCCGGGCTCTGTTTGTACGATTCAAACGTAGATCTTTCTGGTGTTTCGATGGTGCGGGAATTGGCCAACTCGCCAGTTGCGCTCGTCAGAATCCCTTTGTTTTCATTGCGAAACCAGGAGCAAAAAAATGAGAAAAGCCCTTCTGTGTTCGGCTGTTGCAAGCGCGATTGCGCTCTCCTCAGTCGCCTATACCGCGCATGCAGAGACCCTTCGCTGGGCGCGCTCAGGTGATTCACTGACCCTTGACCCTCACGCTCAAAACGAGGGTCCAACTCACACGTTGGCGCATCAGATGTATGAGCCATTGCTGCAACGCGACATGTCAGGGCAAATTATTCCTGCCCTCGCGACAGAGTGGGCACCTACATCGAATCCGAATATCTGGGAATTTAAATTACGCGCGGGCGTCAAGTTTCATGGCGGTGAATCGTTCACAGCGGATGATGTCGTGTTCTCATTGAAGCGCGCCATGATGCCAACCTCGGCGATGAAAGAGCTGTTGGCTTCCGTTGCGGATGTGCGCAAAGTTGACGATCTGACGGTTCACATCGAAACCACGGGTCCCAATCCGTTGATGCCGAATAACCTAACCAACCTTTTCATTATGGATGAAGGGTGGACCAAAGCGAATAACTGCGAAGCACCACAGGACATCGCGAACGGCGGTGATAACGCCTGTGTTCGTGCTGTGAATGGTACGGGCGCCTATACCTTGGTGAGTCGTACTCAGGACCAACGTACGGTTCTGAAACAGAACGATAACTACTGGGGTAAAGACCTCTTCCCATTAGAGGTGAGCGAAATCATCTACACGCCTATTCAGGAAGCTGCCACACGTGTATCGGCGCTGCTCTCCGGTGAGGTGGATATGATTCAGGATGTACCCGTTCAAGACCTCGCAAGAGTGGGTGGTGCGGCAAATCTTCAGGTCGTCACGGGCGCTCAGAACCGAACGATTTTCTTCGGCATGAACGTCGCTGCAGACGACCTTGCGTCTGATACGGTCGAGGGTAAGAACCCTCTAAGCGATGTGCGCGTGCGTCAGGCGATGAACATGGCAATCAATCGCGATGCGATTAAACGCGTTGTTATGCGCGACCAGTCTGCTCCCACAGGTGTCATCATGCCTCCGTTCGTAAACGGCTGGACCGAAGCGTTGGACGCTTACCCTGCTACAGACGTCAATAAGGCTAAAGAGTTGATGGCGGCGGCGGGTTACGCAGACGGCTTCGGATTGACACTTAACTGCCCTAACGATCGCTACATCAATGACGAAGCGATCTGTCAGGCAGCGGTGGGTATGCTGGGGCAGATCGGCGTTAAAGTGAATCTGGATGCTAAACCCAAGGCTCAGCACTTTCCGCTGATCCAGAATAAAACCACTGATTTCTACATGCTGGGTTGGGGTGTACCAACCTTTGATTCGGAGTACATCTTCAACTTTTTGGTGCACTCGACAACAGACAAACTGGGCTCGTGGAACAATACCGGGTTCTCCGATCCGGATGTTGACGCACAGATTGTCAGCCTAGCGTCTGAGACGGATCTGGTTAAACGAAATCAGACCATCGCTGAGATCTGGGCGCGGGTGCAGCAGGAGGTGCTCTACCTTCCCATCCACAACCAGGTACTCAACTGGGGGATGAAGGGCAACATCGATTTCCCAGTTCAGCCTGAGGATCAACCCCACTTCAAGTTCCTAACCTACAAGTAACAACTAGGTTGGTGTTCGGGTCTACCTGTGCAATTGGGCAGGTAGGCCCGTTTTGATACCACTCGTGAGTTAAAGGAACCCCGATGCTAGCTTTTGTTTTGCAGCGTGTTGCTCAAGCGCTACTGGTGTTACTAGCGGTTGGCTTCGTCTCATTCTCTATGTTTCAGTTTATGGGTGATCCCGTTGAAAACATGATGGGTCAGGAGGCAACGGTTGCGGACCGGGCGGCTCTGGAAGAGCGGCTTGGCCTGAATGATCCCATAGTGGTGCAGTTCGCGCGCTTTGTGGGGCGAGCGATAGAGGGTGATTTCGGCGTATCGTACAGGGTCGGATTGCCTGTCGCGGAGGTCATTTTTGATCGTCTGCCGGCAACGCTAGAGTTGGCCCTTTTTTCTGGTGTACTCGCCATCGGGCTTGGCTTTGTTTTGGGCATTTATACGGCAATCAAAAGGGACGGTTGGCTCGCCCACAGCATCATGACACTCTCGCTGATAGGTGTATCCCTGCCTACATTTCTTATCGGCATTTTCCTAATCTGGATTTTCTCGGTGACCCTTGGATGGTTACCCTCATTCGGGCGGGGCGAAACGGCGTCGTTCTTTGGGGTCGAACTGGCGATCCTTACCTGGGCTGGCTTTAAGTCGATGATACTGCCTGCTGTTACGCTTGGACTGTATCAAATGACACTCATCATGCGACTCGTACGGGCAGAGATGCTGGAAGTTTTACGCTCTGATTACATTCGCTTTGCACGTGCCAGAGGGCTGAGCCCTTATCGGATACATTATCGGCACGCATTGAAAAATACGCTGGTGCCCGTTATTACTGTGACGGGGCTTCAGTTAGGTTCAATTATCGCCTTTGCGATCATCACTGAAACGGTATTTCAGTGGCCGGGTGTCGGTCTGCTTTTTATAAATGCGATTGGTTTCGTTGATATACCCGTGATGTCGGCATATCTGCTGTTAGTGGGCGTTATTTTCGTGTCAATCAATCTGGTGGTTGATCTGCTCTACTACTCAATCGACCCTCGATTGAGCTTCTCTGGAACTAAAGCGAAGGGGCATTGAGGGATAGCATGACTGATCACTCTGAGAGAATTGAAATAAATTCGGTGCCAGCTGAGGTGTCCGAAAAATCGAAGGCTGGATGGCGCAACTCTGACCTCTGGTTCTCGTTCAAGCGGTCCCCTGTGATCGTGTTAGCGGCGCTGGTCTTCTTCATATTAGTTGCGAGTGCAGTCTTTGCGCCAGTACTTGCCCCGTATACGCCGTTTGATCCTGCTTCACTCAACCTGATGAACGGCTTTACTGCTCCCCTCGCCAGTAACGAGTTTACTGGCGACTATTTCTTGCTTGGCACTGATGACCAGGGCCGCGATATGCTCTCAACCATCCTCTACGGACTGAGGGTGTCGCTCTTCGTCGGCATCACGGCAGTTCTGTTCGCGATGCTACTCGGCGTCACACTTGGTCTTATCTCGGGCTACCTGGGCGGGTGGGTCGATAATGTGATTATGCGTGTAGCGGATGTCCAGATGACGTTTCCCTCAATCATGGTTGCGATGCTCTTATATGGTATCGGTAAGGGTATCATCCCGCCTGACCTGCGCGAC
>Ga0209955_1000616_pt1 | contig 12071 bp, 14 predicted proteins | sample SalPonA_A_H2O_MG_FD_185716 | JGI IMG/M metagenome (GOLD analysis project Ga0209955, IMG submission 185716) | Water microbial communities from South San Francisco under conditions of wetland restoration - Salt Pond MetaG R2A_A_H2O_MG (SPAdes)... | ecosystem: Environmental > Aquatic > Non-marine... | reverse complement strand
ATGCTCGCGAGTAAAACCGTCAGAAACAAGCTGCTTACCTTTATGCATATTGGCCCATTGCGCAAACCTTGATAAACCGTCGGGGTTGAAAGACGGATCAAGAAGCACAATATTCTCTTTAAGCAAGGTATCAACAAGTTCGCCTTTTGCAGCAGCCAAATAATAGGCTATTGCCAGTGATGCATTAGCGCCTGAAGGTTCGTTCCCGTGTATCGAATACCCCATGTAGAAAATAAGCGGGGTGGTTTTTGATACCTGCTCGCCGGTTGTAATGGCATCCATATGGGCTTTGCGAATATCTTCAAGCTTGCTGTGGTTTTCTGGCGTCGTTATTTTCAACAGCAGCAATGGGCGATTTTCGTGCGTTCTGCCCGTTTCTTCAATCGTAATGCGATCTGAACGGTCGGCAAGAATTCGCATGTAGCTTACAAGCTGATCGTGTCGTACGTGCCACTCTCCCACGTTAGCTCCCAATACTGATTCAGGTGTTGGGATGGCTGGGTCAAAGGTAACGTCGTTTGGCAAATAAGCCTGAATTGGCTTGCCGCCCACGTCGGGTTTAACCGCTATTGCGTGCGCTGAAGTGACAAAGCACATCATTGCAGAAAGCGAGATGGTGACAGCCAACTGTCGCAGGGGGGCCATCCTAGTGGTGTTTAACAACGCTGTTAGCATAGTGTTTCCCATCTTGTTGTTTTGTTGATATACCAAAATTAGTAATACTTGACTGTTTTAGTCAGGTAAATTTGTTATCATAGTAAAAGATTTAAAATTTTATAGGACTTGCTGATGATCACTATATCAGAAGAAGCCCAGGCTCACTTCGCAAAACTGTTGGATAAACAAGAGTCTGGCACGAATATTCGTGTATTCGTCGTAAATCCAGGTACGTCTTCAGCCGAGTGCGGCGTGTCCTATTGTCCGCCAGATGCAGTAGAGGATACTGATACGCGTTTACCTTTCAATGGGTTTGACGCTGTGGTTGACGAGGAAAGCGTTCCGTATCTTGAAGAAGCGGAAATAGACTATGTTACCGATCAGATGGGCTCTCAGCTAACGCTTAAAGCTCCGAATGCGAAAGCAAAGAAAGTGTCAGATGACGCTCCGCTTGCTGAGCGAATTAATTACATGATCGAATCTGAAATTAACCCACAGCTTGCTAATCATGGCGGCCAAGTAATGTTAGTTGAGATTACTGATGAAGGCTTCGCCATTCTTCAGTTTGGTGGTGGTTGTAACGGTTGTTCCATGGTCGACGTAACCTTAAAAGATGGTATCGAAAAGCAAATGCTTGAGCAGTTTGCAGGCGAGTTAAAAGGTGTGCGCGATGCTACTGAGCACGAAGCAGGCGAGCACTCTTATTACTAGCTGAACCAATGACAGACATACACACATGCTGGCAACGATTTAAACTGGGGTTAAGCCTCTTCGTTGTCGGCGTGGTGTTACTTTTTACCCTCAGTACTTACCACCCTTTACTTAACTATCTCTCGATTGCCGTTCTTATTATCGGCTTTGCTATTGCTATGCTTGGCTATTCAGGCATTTTTCTGCAACGTTTCTCTTCATTCAAAAATATCAAAAAGCCGCCAAAATTCTAACCCCTGATTCTGTTTACTTTTTCTTCACTATGCGACCAGTTACGCTATGATATCTGACATGACTTCTGATGACGTGTGCAATAACTATGAAGACGATTGGGCTAATCGGCGGCATGAGCTGGGAATCGACCGTAAGCTACTATCAGGCAATAAACAAAGGCGTTAATAAACAGCTAGGCGGCTTACATAGCGCTAAACTGGTATTGTACAGCGTAGACTTTGCCGAAATCGAACGCTATCAACATCAAGGTGAATGGGGCAAGGCAGCAACAATCTTGATTAATGCCGCGAGCGCCATTGAAAAGGCGGGAGCCGATGCTGTGCTGATATGCACCAATACCATGCATAAGGTCGCTGAAAAGGTTGAAGCCTCGATTACTATTCCCCTTATTCATATTGCCGACAGCACCGCTGACGTTCTTACGCTAAACAAGGTCACCAAGGTGGGGTTGTTAGGAACGCGCTTCACGATGGAGGAAGACTTCTATACTCAGCGATTAACTGCAAATTATGGTATTGAAGTAGTAACTCCTACAGCAGAAGAACGTGAAGTGGTTCATCACGTTATTTATGAACAATTATGCAAAGGCGTGATTTGTGAAGCATCGCGAGAGGCGTATATTAAGATTATAAATTCGCTTAGCGCACAAGGTGCTCAAGCCGTTATTTTAGGGTGTACTGAAATTGCATTGTTGGTCAATCAAAGCCATACCGACATGCCACTTTACGACACTACAACAATTCATGCGAACGCCGCCGTTAATTTTGTATTACAACCACGCGTTCTCGCCCCTTAACGACAATAAAAGGTAACGCAATGTTCAGTCACTTAATGATAGGTGCTAACGACTTAGAAGCATCGAAAAAATTCTATGATGCCACTTTAGCGGTGTTTGGTTATGAGCCCGGTGTCTATGATGAGCATGGACGAGTATTTTATTTCACGCCAAAAGGTATTTTAGCGCTGACTAAACCAATAGACGGTAACGAGGCCACTCATGGCAACGGCACCACCATTGGGATCGCAGCGTCGACGCCAGAATTAGTAGATACGTGGCACAAAGTGGGAGCTGAGAATGGCGGCGCACCAATTGAAGACCCTCCGGGCCTTAGAGGCACAGAAGAGCGCCAGCTTTATCTAGCGTACCTGCGCGATCCAGCGGGTAACAAGTTGTGTGCAACACATATCGTCAAAAAGTAATTGCTTACTTCTTTAAAAAGGCCACTTCATGATAATGAAGTGGCTTTTTATTCACATAATTGCCCGTTCTTATCCAACCGATTAAACACATACCAAAGCGTGATGCCTCGGGCGAATAAAAAAGCGAGTAGGGCGTACCATAAGCTAACGTTTCCTTGGTTTGACAGCATAAACCAAAGCGGAAAGTAGATGCCTACTGCGCTGATAATCATGGTATTGCGCATCGCAGCTGCCCGGGTAAGACCAACAAAAACACCATCATAAAGAAAGCACCAGTGAGCAAGTAAAGGCAGCACCATCATAAGCGGCAAGTAGGGCATCGCCGCGTTAACAATTTCTCGATGCTCAGTTAGCACGCTCACGATGTCTTCACCGAATACGCTAAAAATAATCGCATAGACGAGTGCAAACACGCTTGACCATATTAACCCTTGATAAGTTCTGCGTTTAATTCCAACGCTGTCGCTAGCACCTTTTGCTTCACCGACTAACGCTTCAACGCCGTAAGCAATACCATCTAGGCCAAGGGCGATAAGCACAAAGAACTGCATGAGAATAGCGTTTACCGCAGCAGACGTCTCACCATAGCGTGCGCCTTGAATAGTCAGAAATGCTAAGCATGCTTGTAAAGCAAGGTTACGCAGCAGCATATTGCCATTCAATTTCATTAATATTTTTCGTGCAGCTCTGTTAAACCAATGCGCTTTAGGTTTAATAAGCCGACAATGCGTAAATGCGACCATTAGCGCCATGAGCGCCATACTGTATTCGGCAATAACGCTCGCCACTGCCACGCCTTCTACCGAATAAGACAAGCCATAGACAAAAAGGATATCTAAACTTGCATTAAGTACATTACCAATAATTTGAATGACCATTACAACGCGTGTTTTTTGTTGCCCCACTAGCCAACCAATCAGCGCCAGGTTTAACATGGCCGCCGGCGCACCCCAGACCCTCACTGAGAAATAATCGGTAAGATAGGTTTCTACCTGCAAATTAGGTTGCGTTAAGTAAACGCCCGTCGTAATGATGGGATATTGCAGTAGTAAAATCATGACTCCGAGTGCAAAAGCAACTGCCGTGGTTTGCCATAATACTTTTGCTGATGCGACCGAAGCATCATTACTGCCTTTTGCTTGCGCGCTTAGGCCCGTTGAAGACATGCGTAAAAACCCACAAACCCAATATATTTGCGTAAGTATCAGCGCGCCGATTGATGCCCCAGCAAGCATTGAAGCGGTATTCATATGCCCTAATACCGCTGTATCCACCAGCCCAAGTAGTGGTGTGGTAATGTTGGCCAAGATCATGGGCAGTGCCAGCGCCAATAGTCGTGTGTTATCCTGCCACAAATTAAGAGGGTTCTTCGGCGACGCCGTCGTCATAGTGCGGTCTCTTTTAAAAACTGTCGATAATGTTGAGTGTCATTCGCAATGCACGCTTCATCGTCATTTTGAAAACATGCTTTATGCGATTAAGGCGAAATAGGGAGTTTATCATGCACATTATGTTACGCGTTGCGTTGTGTCTATCGATATTAAGTCACCGTATAAACCTGGCATGTTTGCGCGGAGTACTGGTTCGACTAATGGCTTTTTTTAGTACATTACTATTAAGTATTGGTATGAGTTCAGCAGTTGAGTCGAGCGATGCCGCGCCCAATGCATCAATTTTACTGTATCACCACGTATCGAGTGAAACGCCACCGAGTACCAGTGTTTCTCCTAGTGTCTTTTTGTCGCACATGGAATATCTGAAACGTAACGCAACGGTTTTACCGCTCGATGTTGTTATTAACGCGCTCAAACAAAACACACCGCTTCCAAATAATACGGTCGTTATCACGTTTGACGACGGGTATCTCAATATATTAGAAAACGCGCACCCTATTTTGACCAAAATGGCGTTTCCCTACACAATTTTTATTAATCCGGCCGAAATTGGATCGGCACCGAAACAGTTAACTTGGCCACAAGTAAAACGCATGCACGATGAAGGCGTTATTTTTGCTAATCATACAATGGACCATCTTCATATGCTCAACGGGTCATTACAAGGCGAAGAGCAACAATGGTTAGAGACGGTTTGGAGTAACGTTGAAGCTGCAGAAGCAGAAATAGAAGCAAAGCTTGGTGTGTCATACAAGTTTCTTGCATACCCTTACGGCGAATTCAATATGCCGCTTGCAAAGAAACTCGAACAACATGGCTATGTTGGGTTTGGCCAACACTCGGGAGCAGCAGGCAGTACCAGTCATTTTCAGGCGCTACCACGTTTTCCGGCAGCGGGGCCTTACGCAAACCTCAACACGCTTAAAACAAAAATCCACAGCTTGGCTATGCCACTCGCTCCCTCAACGATGCTAGAGCCACAACAAGCCTCGTCATTGCCTTTTGATACCATGACGCTAAATATAGACAGCGACGATATTATACCCTCTCAGGTTAGCTGCTTTTTTGGAGGCAATCAGGTCGTAACCACAACCAAACAACAGCAAGTCAATATCGCCTTAACAGAGCCCTTACCAACGGGGCGATCGCGCATAAACTGCACTGCGCCCTCAAAGCAGCAGCCTGGCCGTTTCTATTGGTATTCACAGCCATTCTTCGTCGCAGATGAAAACGGGCGCTACCCAGACTAGGTAAAAAGTTTACCTATAGCAAGCGTTCAAATCTGACAAAGCTGCCGTTCACGCTATCTTCGTTAAACTGCAAACGTTGGTAAAAGCGAATGGCTGCTGTATTTTTTAGTTCTACATCCAGCACAACCTTTTGCTTGTTTAGGGTGATGCCATAATCGACCATATGCTCGATTAGCTTACGTCCCACTCCTAACCCTTGCGCCGAGGCAACCACGGCAACATGCCCTATCATCAACTCATTGGGTGTCGGTGGCGTTAGTTTTACCGCAATAGTTTGATTCCGCATTAAAATTGAAATCGCTTCATCCATAGAGAAGAATGACGTAATACTGTCCAACGTAGCGCGATCGAACGCGGCACCAAGCTTGGTATGCCACGCGGTAACAACACCAAGTGGCTTGTCTTCTTGCGTAGCAACCCAGTGATGGTGACACCCATATTGTCCGTCACCATGTTCCCACGCATGCATTAAGTAATTAAGCGCGGTTTGTTTGTCATTGTGGCCAAAAACCGCCGCAATGAGCGCCTCTGCTGCAGAAAGAATAAGAGGTGCGGCCACGTCTGCATCACCAGGTTGCCCCTTTCTTATCATGACGCCCATTAGTACTTTCCTTCAACAATAACAGGCATATCTGCAAATATTTGCTGTGCATCGCTAATAGACAGTTTTCCTGGCTCACGTTTTGGCTTAAAGCGGCCAATAACCTGTGCTTTAGGGTTTATAAGTACAATTGACGCACTATGATCGACAAGATAATTGGGGTTGTCCGTACTCTCAGAAATGGCGTACATCATTCCAAGGTTACGGGCAAGCGGGAACAGGGCTTTATGTTCGCCCGTTACTCCGATGAATGACGAATTAAAAAAACCAATGTATTCGGCAAGGCGTTCTATTGAATCACGATTCGGGTCAACCGACACAAAAACCACATCAATAGGATATTCGCTCTCAATTGACTGAAGCGATGGGTAGATACCATTCAATTCTGCCATAGTAGTAGGGCAAATATCGGGACAAAATGTATAGCCTAAAAAGACCAGGCTCCACCGATTGGTTAACGAATCTTCATTAAATAGATTGCCCTTGTGGTCGGTAAGCGCAAATGGTGCGATAGCGCGTGGTTCGGGGTAATATTGAAAATATTGTGTTTCTTGTGCGTTATCGATACTAGGCGGTGCAATATATATTGCACCGATCATGCCTGCAACAAGAGCGATAAAAGCAACAACGCCTACAAAAATCCGTTGATTCATAAACTCAGAGGTACGTAGTGATCTAAAAGTAATATCACAAACAATACCATGAGATGGATAATTGAAAACCTAAAAGTTTTCATTGCGGTTTGTGCGTCAGCGGCAAATTTCAGTTTAACCGCATAGTACAAGAAGCCAAGATTCAACAACGACGAACCCACAAGGTAAATCATGTCGCTCATGCCGATTAAATACGGTAGCAAACACACAAGGCCTAACAGCACGGTGTACAGTAAGACCGATGTTTTGGTAAAGGCAACGCCATGTGTTACCGGTAACATGGGGATCTCGGCTTTGGCGTAGTCTTTTTCTCTATGAATGGCCAGCGCCCAAAAATGTGGTGGTGTCCATGTAAAAATAATAAGAACGAGCAACAAAGCATGAGCATGCACTTCGCCCGTTACGGCAGTCCAGCCTAATAATGGTGGAGCGGCGCCGGCTAGACCACCAATGACGATATTCTGTGGCGTAGCGCGTTTTAAAAACATGGTATACACCACTGCATAGCCTACTAAGCTTGCGAGTGTAAGCCACGCGGTTAACATGTTAACGAACGTGGCTAGTACAACAAAGCCTATCACGCCTAATAAACCCGCGAACCATGTTGCATGGTTAATACTTACCTTGCCTTTTGCAACCGGTCGATTAAAGGTACGTGCCATCACTTTATCAATGCGATGGTCCACAATATGATTAATCACTGCTGCAGAAGCAGACAGCATTCCTATACCCACTAAACCACTAATGAGCGTACCTGCATTTACCCAGGTTGGCGTAGCCAAACACATACCAACGAGTGCGGTAAGCAATAACAGCATCACCACGTTCGGTTTCGTCATTTCATAGTAGTCTCTCCAGTGTGCGGTGTGGTGACTACGCGTATTACCGGTATAAGAAGAAAGAGATTTAGCCATGTTGACCTCCATGGGAAAAGGAGCGAGAAGAATAAGCTGACACTACATGCCAGATAAGACGAATTAATGTGAGCAACAATAATGCGGCGACAGCGTTGTGTGCCACAGCAACAAAAAGGGGTAAACTGAAAACGATATTACTTATGCCTAAAGCGACTTGAGCGAATAAAACACCGATCATCAATACACTCGTGCGTTTAATTGCCGTTGAAAAATGCGTAGCTCGTAAACACGTTATTGCCAGTGCAAGCAAATACACCAGCGTAATAGCCGCACCAGCACGATGTACTATGTGCATGGTCATACGCTCATCATAATCGTGCGCACCATACTCGTAATTATCAGCATCTGGCACACTATACGCGCCGGTAAAATCGAGACGTTGCTGCCAACCAGGTTCGCAGATTGGCATATCGGTACAGGCCAACGCCGCATAATTTGCTGAAGTCCACCCGCCTAGTGCAATTTGCCCCACCAGTATGGCAACACCAATAAACGCAAGCGTCGTAACGCGTTTATTGGTACCTGGGTTTGTAGCCGAATCGCGTATGGTATTGCCACTGGCACGTTTTAATCTAAGGTACAAAATGAAAAGGCAGGACAATACGCTAAACCCACCTAATAGGTGCCCCATAACCACCACGGGAAGCAAATTGAGCGTCACTGTCCACATTCCTAACGCCGCTTGAAACGTTACCAAGCCGAGTAACAGTAATGGCAGTTTTAAGGGTCCACCTTGACGGCGGTTTTTCAAAGCAATAATAGCAATGGCTAAAATACACAGCCCTAATGCGCCTGCAAAATAGCGATGGACCATTTCATTCCATGCTTTGAAAGCTTCTACTGGGCGTTCAGGGTAGGCTTGATTTGCAGCCTCAACCTTTTCTTCACTCAACGGAACCGTGATATGACCATAACAACCGGGCCAATCTGGGCACCCTAAGCCTGCATCGGTCAGGCGTGTGTACGCGCCCAAAATAATGACAAATACAGCCAGAAACAAACTGAATAGAACGAGTTTTTTCATCGACGTCTCCTACCCTATTCTGGACAATTTTAATAATTTTTTTATGTCGGCAAGCATATTTCGGCTTTCCATCACAGCGGTTTGCCTATCAGCATCAAGGGTATAGAACAGCATGGCATTATTCAGCGTATCGACGATATAAACGCTCTGTGTCGCAAGCGGGTTGCTAGTGCCAGGGGCAAGCTGCTTCACCTCTACAAATGGGTAATCCGCTAGCGCCTCTACTGCGCTTTGATCACTTTGTTTGGTAATAATAACCACGGCCTCAGCTCGGTCAGATTCCTTCCCCAACGCTAACCACACTTGATTAATACTGAAAAGGGCGTTTTCGCATGTTGCATCGCACACACTGGGCAGCACATACACCATTCGCCACTTGGGCGCTTCACCCTCCATCAATGTAGACACATTAATTGTGGGTTCAAGCAGTGCACCTTTATTCGTTGAACCACGGTTAAACCAATCGTTTTCTAGCGCTATTTTTGCAAGCACGACAGGAATAACAAATACCGCTAGCATTAATAGCAGTGTCTTTTTTGATGCAGTATTACTCATAACTACGTCCTTTTTTTATTATTGCCACACCACCAATAAACGCAGCAGCAAGTGCAAGCGCAAACCACTGAACGGCATAGCCTAAGTGCTTTTCTGGTGGCATTACAACTGGGGTGTACGCTCTAACGAATGTCGCGCTTTCACCGGTAAGCTGAACCACATAGGGCAGTAAATCGAGATCTAATATATTCTTAATGCGCGCTATAGAGACTTGTTGAATGAGCGCAGGAAACTGTGGAGTGCTAGATAGCGTCTCCGTAATCATTGGATTATTTTGCGGTACACTTATAACTCCCTCAAAGTGTGAGGCAGCATTGTCAATCGTAATCGAAGGAAGAGTGCGCACCTTGTCGGGTGCTTGTATCCATCCATAATTGACTAATAGCCACCCTGCGTTGGTTAACATTGGCACAACGACATCAAAACCAATACGGCTTTGGTGTATCTGGTTATCTAATAAAAAAACATGCTGGCTATCTGCCGTACCCTGAAATGTAACCGTGACATCTCTAGGATCGTCTAACGATAATGCATGCAATAGCGCAAAACTGTCATTCCCTTGTTTTTGCGTTATGCTAGCTAGACGTTGTTGCTTTTGCGTCATTCTATCCAATTGCCAAAAACCTAAGTAGCACATTGCTACAACACAGGTTGCAGTAACAAATATGGCAATAAAGGTTGAGGTACGTCTTTGCATCATTCAATAAACCAGCGCACAACTTAAGAGGTCGACATGTTAATAAAAATAATTTTGGCTGCCCTGGTGATTTACATGATAGTAAATCTGTTTTTAGCCATGAGGGTCATGATGAAAAACGACCCTAAAGATGGCCCCATGAGCAAATATATAGGCCGCAGGGTATTTACTTCTGTTGCCATTGTTACCCTTATATTAATAGCGATAGCAACAGGTCTAATTACGCCAAACCCTCGACCTTACTAGGGTTTGGCGATATTTTAGCTACAACACATAAACAAACAGATAAAGCATTACCCACACCACATCTACGAAGTGCCAGTACCAGCTACCTGCTTGGAACGCAAAATGATTATCATGCGTGAAGTGTCCCTTTAGGACACGAAAGAACAAGACGATAAGTATGATTGTGCCCAACGTGACATGCATACCGTGAAACCCGGTTAACATGAAAAAGGTATTACCATAAATGCCTGATTGCAGTGTTAAACCTAGATCGCGATAGGCATGAATATATTCTTCTACTTGCAGAAACAAAAAGCCGATACCCAGTAGGATAGTAATGCCTAGCATAACCGTAAGTTGCTTGCGTTTATTTTGCTCAAGCCCCACGTGTGCAAAATGCAGAGTCACCGACGATATCAACAGTATAATGGTATTGATTGTTGGTAAGCCTGCAGCGCTCATTTCAGTCGTAGAGATGCCACCTGGCGTTGTAATAAGCGGCCACATGGCCTCAAACGTTGGCCATAACACCTCATTGGTCATCGCATTATTTGAAGCACCGCCTAACCAAGGTACCGAGATAAATCTCGCGTAATATAAGGCGCCAAAAAATGCGGCAAAAAACATCACTTCGGAAAAAATAAACCAGCTCATTCCCTGACGGTAAGAACGACCAAGTTGATCGCTGTAAAGTCCGGACATGGACTCGTCAATTTGATTTTTAAACCATCCCACCAGCATCACTAATAAAACGGCAATACCCGCAAGCAATATTTGCATGCCGTATCCTGTTTCTCCTCGTGTTGCTTCAATAACAAAGTTGCCAGCGCCAACGGCAATTAAAAACAATGCTACCGCACCAACAATTGGCCAAGGGCTTTGGGCGGGCACATAATATCGTTCGTATTCTTGTTGCATGTATATCTCCTTATCCCGTGCCTGTTATTTACCGCTTTCAGGTTGAGGGACCATAAAGGGATTCGGGTTTGTCGTTAGGTCACTAGCACGTGCCGTGACATCGTATAAGGTGTACTGCAAGGTAAAATAAGTAATGTCTTCTGGAAGCTGAGGGTCAACGTAAAACTGCATAGGCATATACGCTTCTGCGCCCGCAGTTAATGGTTGCTGGTTAAAACAGAAACATTCGGTTTTGTTTAAATATATTGCGGCGGTGCCTGGCGACACCGACGGTATTGCCTGCGCCACTATATTGCTTGATGCCGGGTTACGAACATAAAACGACACGGTGTTTAATTCACCAGGGTGAACTTTAATCCGCTTAGTTTCTGCGCGAAACTCCCAAGGCATCCCAGTATTGGTTCGCGTTATAAACTCTACCGTTACTTCGCGGCTCTCGTCGATTTCTACCGACTCATACAAGGCCGCTGAGTTTTCAGTTTTTCCGTTAATACCTGCAATATCGCAGAAGACATCGTAAAGCGGCACTAAGGCGAAGCCAAAACCAAACATACCGAACACAATAACAACCAGTTTGATGACCAATTTGTTATTTGCATTTGTTTGCGTCATTGCTTCGCTCCTATTGCCGATGAGTATTGCACTACTTCACAACCGGTGGGGTTTCAAACGTATGGTATGGTGCTGGAGAAGGAATTTCCCACTCAAGCCCTTCTGCGCCTTCCCACACTTGACTTGACACTGGCTCGCCCTGTTTTCTGCACGCTTTTATCAGTAACGCGAGGAAAATAAGTTGAGAAAGTCCGAATGCGAAACCGCCTAAACTTATCCATTTATTGAAGTCAGCAAACTGAAGTGCATAGTCAGGAATACGACGAGGCATGCCCGCTAAACCTACGAAGTGCATAGGGAAGAACAGCACATTTACGGAAACCAATGAACACCAGAAATGCCATTTCGCTAATGTGTTGTCATACATTTTGCCTGTCCACTTAGGTAGCCAGTAGTACACCGCTGCCATAATAGAGAACACCG
>Ga0209955_1000613_pt1 | contig 12098 bp, 5 predicted proteins | sample SalPonA_A_H2O_MG_FD_185716 | JGI IMG/M metagenome (GOLD analysis project Ga0209955, IMG submission 185716) | Water microbial communities from South San Francisco under conditions of wetland restoration - Salt Pond MetaG R2A_A_H2O_MG (SPAdes)... | ecosystem: Environmental > Aquatic > Non-marine... | reverse complement strand
AGTTGTAGCTGATCTTTTTGTTTGATGATTATTTGTTCTTGCTTCTTTTTATCTGTAATATCAATAACCGTTATCATCACTTCTGTACTACTACTACTACTACTACTACTACTACTACTACTACTATCTACAGGATTACCAGATACATTTAAATATTGTTGTACCCCATTTTTTTCTTGGGTGATTACTTCAAGATTTGCATTGCCTTTAGATTTGATTTGTTCATAAAAAAGTTTTCCATAATATTCATAATCTTCATCACTTTGATAAAGTTTACGAATACTTTGACCAATAAGCTCCTCTTTTTTAAATCCATGAATTTCACATAACTTATTATTTACCCAAAGTATTTGTCTATCTTTTAAGTGAAGAAAACCAACAGTATTAACTTGAGTTAGGGCATTTTTTTCAGCTATTAGTTCACTATTTATTTTTCTTTGGTAGTAATAAACCACAAATATAAATAAAACCACAAGAAATCCAAGCAAATACCAAAGCCACTCATTATTCTCAATTTTATACTCTTTTGCTATATATTCACGTGATAGATTGCTTAAAAAATCCTTTCCAATACTTTGAAGTGTTTTTTCAATACTAGATAATAATAAAGGATGGGAAACATTTATAGCTATTGAAGGTACTGCTTGTATCTTATCAAATCTATCCATAACTTTAAAATTTAAAGGTCCATATTTTTCTATTTGATTAAATGCAAAAAGTGAATTGGTTACATAATGTGTCTGGTCGTTTTGGTCTATTTTTTCAAAAATAGTATCTAGAGATTTTTCATAAATAACACTCAGGTTTGGATACTCTTTTAAAATTATATTTTTATGCACTAGTGAGTTTGTATAAAAAGTATGGTTTGTTTGATCTTCAAGCTCTTCAATATATGGAGTACTAAATCTATCAATAGCCACAAATTGAAACTCTGCTATAGGAGTTTGAGTAGTTTTCATATTTAGAAATTTATTGTAGTATTTGTTTATGGCACTTATGGTATCACACTTGTTTGATTCTACAAGCTCTTTAAACTCTTTTGCATCTTTTGCCACTATAGCTTTAAATGTAATACCAAGTTTTGATTCTAATTTCTTAAACACATCACCACTAATACCACCTAGTTTACCATCATTGATTGTTGATAGAGGATAATGGTTTGGTCTTACACATACGCTAAACTCTTTGTTTTTTAGATACTCAATTTCAGCTTGAGTGAGAGTTTGAGTTGGATTTTGTTGAATATAGCTATGTGTATGATTTATATTATAAATTTGCTGGAGTTGTTCCACTTCTTTAGGTGGGATTGAAGCTATCATCTTATCTAAAATATTTGGTAAAAGTGTATCACTTTTTGGTGTAGCCATATAGAGCTTTTGAGTAAATGTCTCATCTAAAACGATGTTGATGTAAAGTTTACTAGCTATTGAAAGGTTTTGTTTAAAACTCTCAAGGGTACTATAATCATCACTTATACCATCCACTTCTTTATTGATAAGTGCTTCATACAAAGCACTTGTGTTTTTATACTCTTTGATTTGAATAGTTGGATAGTTTTCTTTTATGAAGCCTACTGAATAGTATCCTTTAATTAGACCTAGTTTTTTATCTTTAAGATCTTCAAATTTTTTATAGTTTTGTTTACTTACTATACCCATCTTAATAGTAACAATTGATTCTTTTGAGAAGTTATAAATATTTTGTCTATCTTGTGTTTTTGCTATGTTGCTTATCACATCTATTTTGTTTTGCTCTAGAAGTTGTAAGTATTCATTCCAAGTTTTTCCTTTGATAAACTCTATAGGTATTTTTGAGTGTTTTGAAGATAGTGTAAGTATATCGTTTACATACCCTTTAGGGACATTATTTTCTAAATAGTTGTAAGGTTTCCAGTCAGATTCTGCATGGATTTTGATGGTTTTGTTTTGTAAATACTCAAGTTCAGCTTGTGTAAATTCAACTTTTTTAGAAACCTTTTTACTCTCTCCAAACCACTTTAAAGCAAAAGTGTCTAATTGATTTGTTTCTTGTAAGTAATCCAAGGCTTTATTTATAATACTAACAGCTTCAGGATACTCTTTTAAAACTGCAAATCTAAGCTCTGTAGGCTCTCCAATATTTCCTAAAGTTTTATAAGATGGCAAACCTTTTTTAAATTGATAATAATTTGTAGCTTCAGTTCCAAAAGTAAAATAGTCTTTATTATTCTCTATGGCATAATTTAGTTCATCATGATTGTCATATCTTATAATTTTTGCATTTGGAAAGTATTTTTTTGCATAGTTTTCATTAGATAAATTACCTTTTACAAAAACTAAGGTTTTATCAGCTGAATCTTCTACAGTCTTAAGATGTGTATTTTGATAACTTGTTTGAATTATTTTTCTTGCACTTCTATATGGTTTTGAAAAGTTTAAATACTCTTTTCTTTGCGGTGTCTCAATAAGTGTAGCTAAACCATCTATTTGTTTATCTTTGGCTTTTTGTTGGATATCTTCCCAAACACCAACTTCCAAAGTAAAGTTTGCATTAGTTAGTTTATTTATAGCGTTTAAAACATCTACATCAAAACCTACTAAACTTCCATCTTTTTGTTTGATAGTATAAGGTTCCCAACCAATACCTGTACCTAATGTAATAGTTGGATTATTTTTTATAAATTCTTTTTCTTTTGTAGTTAATTCAATATTTCCAAATAAAAAATTGACAAATAAAATTAGTAATAAAAATATATTTTTTACATTCATACTTTGCCTTTTGTTAGTAGTAAGGATTAAGAAACGATAGATTATTCGTTTCTTAATACTTCAATTACATCTATTTTTGTTGCCCTTGAAGCAGGATAATATGAAGATAGTAAAACAATAACAGCAGCACCAATAACAATTGATATAAAATCAAACATTGCTAAATCAAGTGGTAATTTAGCTGTTCCATAAACATCTGCAGGTAATGAAACTATTTCAAAAGTATCTAATATCCAATATCCTACAAAACCAAGTGCTATACCACTTAAAATACCTGAAAAGCCTATTATTGTTCCAAGCTTTAAAAATATTGACTTAATTTCCTTTGAAGATGCTCCCATCGATAAAAGTAGGGCAATTTCTTTTCTTCTACTCATAACAGTCATTAATAGTGAAGAAATGATATTTAATGATGCAACTAAAATAATAAGCATTAAAACTATAAATAATGCTGTTTTTTCCATTTGCATAGCTGCAAAGAAGTTCCCATTTTGTTGCCACCATCCAACTACACCAAAGTTAGCTCCAAGTTCTTCTTGAAGTAGTTTGATATCTTTAAAAGCATCATCAGAATAAACATGTATTCCATCAAAGTAATTTTCATCTTTGTTTAAAATAGTTTGTAAAGATGAAATATGAGTATAAACATAAGCTTTATCATATGCATTTAATCCTGATTTAAAATCTTCAACATATTTAAATCTTTTCATTTTAGGTAAACTTGTAAAACCAGCTGGGTTTAAATCTGTAAAAAATAGAGTTACTTTTTCATTAGGAACTAAATATAGTTCATCTTTTATTCCAGCACCAACCATCATTTCATATTTTTTCAAATCTTTATCTTTTAAAGCTTCATCAAAAATAGAATTAATCACTCTTTCTTTTTGAGGATAAATACCATAAACTATTCCACCACTCATATTGTCGCTGTTTTGAAGTATTACTTGCGAAGTAACGTAAGGTGAAAATTTCATTTGGGGAAATTTATCTTCTAAATTTTGAAGTAAATTATTATCTACAGAAGAAAATTTTGGAAAAATAGTTAAGGGATAGTTCATTGTAAAAAGTTTTTTTTCAAACTCTTTTGCTGTTCCATTCATAATAGCCATAGAAAGTATTAAAACCATAACACCAATGGCAACTCCAATAAATGCTAAAATAGCACTTATTGAAATAAAAGGATTTTTCTTATCAAATTTTAAATACTTTTTGATAATAAAGTTAATTAATTTTTTGTTCAAATCAGTTCCCTGATACTAAACCTTTTTTAGGTCCACTTTTACCACAACATTGTTTATATTTTTTTCCACTACCACATGGACAAGGGTCATTTCTAGCTATTTTTTTATCAGATGTTCTTACTTCATTTTGAGCTATATTAGTACTAGCACCTGCTGTTGCTGATTCTTCCATTTCTTCTTTCATTTTTTCCAATGCTTCTTGCTCTTTAGCTGCATCTTCTCTCGATTGAAGTTGAATAGCAAATAATACTTTGATGATTTCTGATTTAATGTTTGTAATAAATTCCATGAACATGTTATAAGATTCTTTTTTATATTCAACTAATGGATCTTTTTGGTTATAACCTCTAAGTCCAATACCTGCTTTTAAAGTATCCATAGCATATAAGTGATCTCTCCAAGCATTATCTAAAATTTGTAAGTAAACAATTCTTTCAATTTCACTTCTTTGTTCAGGTGCTGCCATACTCATTTTATCATCATATTTTGTTTTTACAGTATTGTAAATTTTATCATATAACTCATCATAAGATTCAGAAGTTAATTCTTCCTTATCTAAGTCAAGTCTTAGTTCTTCTTTGATTTTAGTGATAACATAATCATAGTTGAAATCTTCAGCAGGCATTCCATCAATGATTTCAGCATTTGCTAATATATTAGCCACATATTCTTGTCTATTTTCATCTAATTTATTTGAAATTTCATAATCAGGTTTTAATAGGTCATTTCTAAATTTATATACAACTTTTCTTTGTTCATTTGCTACATCATCATATTCAAGTAAGTGTTTTCTTGATTCAAAGTGCATAGACTCAACTTTTTTCTGAGCATTTTCAACGGCTCTTGTAACCATTTTTGATTCAATATGCTCACCTTCTTCAATACCTAATCTATCCATGATTGCAGAAATTTTATCACTTCCAAAAATTCTTAATAAATTATCTTCTAAAGATAGGTAAAATTGAGATTCACCAACATCACCTTGACGTCCTGCTCTACCTCTTAATTGGTTATCAATTCTTCTTGATTCATGTCTTTCTGTACCAATAATTGCTAAACCACCAAGGTCTAATATTTCTTGAGTTAATTTAATATCAACACCTCTACCAGCCATATTAGTTGCGATTGTAACAGCACCTTTTTGACCAGCATCAGCAATAATTTTTCCCTCTTTTTCGTGTTGTTTTGCATTTAAAACTGTATGAGGAATTTTTTTAGATGATAAAATTTGGTGTAAAGCTTCTGATTTCTCAATTGAAGCAGTACCAACTAATACAGGTTGACCTTTTTCATGTAAAACTTTAATTCTGTCACATACAGCGTTGAATTTTTCTCTTTCCGTTTTGTAAATTAAGTCATTTTTGTCATTTCTTGCAATTGGTACATTTGTAGGAATAGAAACAACATCTAAACTATAAATTTCAGAGAACTCAGTAGCTTCTGTTTGAGCAGTTCCTGTCATACCTGCTAATTTATCATACATTCTAAAATAGTTCTGGAATGTAATATCAGCAAGTGTTTGAGACTCTTCTTGAACAGTTACACCTTCTTTAGCTTCAATAGCTTGGTGTAAACCTTCACTAAATCTTCTTCCTTCACTTAATCTACCTGTAAATTCATCAACTATAATAACTTCATTATCTTTAACTACATAATCAACATCTTTATTGAATACATAATTTGCTTTTAAAGCTTGGTCAAGAGAGTGAGATAGCATTGCATTTTCTAAAGAGTATAAATTATCAACTCCAAATAGTTTTTCTGCATTTTCAAAACCTTGTTCTGTAATAATTACGGCTTTGTTTTTTTCATCTACATAAAAGTCACCAGTTGTAGTTGGTTTTTCGCTGGCATTTTTAGGTTCAATTAATTCACCTTTTTCTAGGGCCATAGCAACTTGATTTGATTTTAAATAGTCAGATTTTTTATGATTTGTAGGTCCTGAGATGATTAGAGGAGTTCTAGCTTCATCAATTAAAATTGAGTCAACTTCATCTACGATAACAAAGTTATGGTCTCTTTGAACCTTCTCTTCTAAATCATACTTCATATTATCTCTTAGATAATCAAAACCAAACTCATTGTTTGTACCGTAAGTAATATCAGACATATATTGTTCTTTTCTGAAAGTATCATCTTTTACTTCACCAGTTACAATTCCTACACTTAATCCCAAGAAATTGTAAAGTGCTTTCATTTCTGTAGCATCCCTTGAAGCTAAGTAATCATTTACTGTAACAACATGAACACCTTTACCTGAAAGGGCATTTAAACAAACAGCTAAAGCACCAACAAGTGTTTTACCTTCACCTGTTTTCATTTCAGCAATTTTACCTTCATTTAAAACCATAGCACCTATAAGTTGTACATCATAGGGTCTCATATTTAATGTTCTTTTACTAGATTCTCTAATAATTGCAAATGCTTCTTCTAAAACATCAACTAGAGATTTAGAATTATTTTGAACTTCATTTTTCAGTTCATTAAATTTTCCTCTAAGCTCTTCATCACTTAAGTTTTCCATTGAGCTTTCTAAAGCATTAATATTATTTACTCTTTTTTTATATTGTTTAACTATTCTATCGTTACTAGTACCAAAAATCTTTGAAAAAACATTTAACATAAAATAAATCCCTTTTTGTTATAATCGTTAGATTATATATAAATAAAGGTTAAATTATGTTTTATAAGTCTATGTTTAGTGCCATTTTTTTAGGAAGTTTTTCATTTGCTTCTAGTAATTTTACCTTTGATAGTTTAGAAACATTTAAAGCAAACTTTATACAAACAATTAAATCCACTGAAAATAAAAATATAGAATATAAAGGTGAGGTATTTATTAAAAACAGTGGAAATATTTTATGGAAATATAAAACTCCAATTGTAAAAAATGTATATGTTAATTCAAACTATGTGATTATTGATGAACCCCAATTAGAACAAGCTATTTATACATCTTTACAAGATGATATTAATTTAATAGAAATTCTAAAACAAGCAAAAAAAATTAATGAAAATGAATATTTAGCAAATATTGAGGGAGTTGATTATAAAGTTTACATCAAAAATTCAAAAATTGAAAAAATTACTTATAATGACAAGTTAGAGAATTTTATTATTATTAATTTTACTGAAGTTGTTAATAACTCTATGATTGACGATAATATTTTTAAATTTTTAGCCCCTGATTATTACGATATTATTAGAAAATAAAGTATTTTAATGTTAAGATTACATTTAGGTAAACTTGACAATAGCTTGTTTTCAAGAGGAAAGTCCGGGCTGCAGTGAAGTATGGTTCCATTTAACGAATGGCTAGGGTAACCTAAGGGATAGTGCAACAGAAAGTAGACAGCCAAATAGTTTTATATTATTTAGGTGATGGTGAAACGGTGAGGTAAGAGCTTACCAGACTTTTGAGTAATCTTAAGTGCTTTGTAAACCCAACCTGCAGCAAAAAGACTATGGTAAAAAGCTTCACATTATTAGTCTTTGCTAGAGCGTATAAGTAATTTTACGCGTAGATAAATTATTGTCTAAAACAGAACCCGGCTTATAGTTTGCCTAACTATTTTGAGCCATGTCCTTTTCCTGTTGATTTTCTTTCAACTAATTCATCAAAATTTTCACCACCTATATCATATGCAGCACCAAAACCAAAAACAGCTTGTCCAAAAAATGGTGTAAATTCGTATAGATTAAAATCACTCATATTTACTAACATAGAAAAAGTATTAGGTTCTTTTTCCATAAAAATATCAATAACATTTTTATAAGTCTTACTATCTTTATTTATAATTTTTGTATCTACTTGATATACAACTCTTTTTCTAGCAAATATTTTTTCACATTGATTTTCATCTTCTGCAAAAAATATTGATGCTTTTGAATTATTCTTTAAGTTTTGTGCATGTTTTGCTATATCACTTAAATATACATAATATTTATTTTCATATTTTACAAATACTGCATAACTTGTAAATGGAAGACCATTTTCATCTAAACTTGATATTATTAAACTTTTAAAATTGTTTAAAAATTCATTTAATTGATTCATATATTTAATCCCTTAATCTTTCTCTTATTTCTAAAAAGTCATCTAGTTTATTAAAGAATATTTCAATAAGTTTTGGATCAAATTGCTTACCACTTTCCTCTTTTAATAAATCAAATATCTTTTCATCATCCCAAGCTTCTTTGTAGCATCTTTTACTACCTAATGCATCAAAAACATCAGCTAAAGCTGTAATTCTTCCATAAATATGAATATCTTCACCACTTAAGGCTCTAGGATATCCTGTTCCATCCCATTTTTCATGGTGTTCATAGGCTACAATTGATGCTGCTTTTAATACTTTTCTAGTAGAATTTTTTAGAATGTTGTAACCAATTTCTGCATGAGTTTTCATTATTTCAAACTCTTCTTCAGTCAATCTTCCTGGTTTTTTCAAAATTGAATCTGGTATTCCAACTTTCCCAATATCATGCATTGGAGATGCTGTAAATAAAATATCTGCATCATCTTTACTTAAACCATATTCTAGAGCTAAAATCTTAGAATATTCGGCTACTCTTTTTACATGATTACCTGTTTCTTTACTTCTTGTTTCACCAATTTCACCCATTTTGTAGATAACTTCTTTTTGAGTATCTTCAATTTCTTTGTGTAACTTAAACAGTTCTGTAACATCATTTCTTATACTCATAAATTCAACGATTTCGTTTCCATTAAATATTGGTACAATTACTGTATTTACCCAATATGCTTCTCCACTTTTAGCTTTGTTTTTAATGATACCTTTCCAAATCTCTCCATTAAGAACAGTAGTCCATAAATCTTTGAAAACTTCATTTGGTGTATCTTCATGTTTAATAATACTGTGTTTTTCACCTAATACTTCTTCAGATTTATAACCTGATATTTGTTCAAATTTTCTATTAACGTAGGTAAGTATTCCTTGTAAATTTGTTCTAGTTACAATATTGCTTTCATCTAAAGCATTTTCATACTGTTTGGCCATTTTAATAGAATTTTCTAAGTCTTTTTGTGAGTCTTTGAACTTTAATTTAAAATAATCTTTTATATTTTCTTCTTGAGTAATATCATTTTTTAAACCTATAAACTCTGTTATGTTTCCTTTTTCATCTAGAATAGGTTTAATTAAAGCATTAATCCAAAAAGTTGACCCATCTTTTTTTAGATTTTTTATTTTACCTGACCAAGATTTTTTCTTTTTAACTATAGTTTTCCATAGTTCTTGAAATGTTTCTTTAGGCATATCAGGATGTCTTACTATGCTATGAGGTTTACCTATTAATTCTTCTTGTTTATAACCCGTTAGTTCACAAAACGGTTCATTAACATAAGTAATAATACCTTTTAAATCAGTTTTTGTAACAATTGAACCTTCATCAACTGCATCTTTATATTCCTGTAAAAGCTTTGTAGATTTTTTAATTTGTCTTTGACTTCTTTTATAATCTATCCACATTGCTGCTTTTAAAATTATTTCTTCATTTACGTAAGGTTTTTTTATGATATCTACCGCACTAGCATTTAATGCTTTTTTTGTAAATTCAGGTGATTTTGAAGAAGAAAGCATAATAATTGGAATATCAAGTTGTTTTTTTAAAAAAAGTTTATTTTGTTCTAAAAATTGTAATCCATTTGTTGATTTTAATTCATTATCTAAGAATATAAGACTTATTTCAAAATTTTCTAATATTTTAAAGATTTGATCTGTATCTTCTGCTGTTATAATTGAATAATTTCTAGTTTTTAATATATCTACTAATTGATGTTGGATAACTTTAGAATCATCTACAACTAGAATATTTTCATGTTTATTTAACTCTAGTTTTGTAATATTGTCAAATATAAGTTCTATATTTTGATTAAAGTACTTGTCTTTTTCAATAAAATCAATTACACCATACTTTATTGCTTCTTCTCTAAAGGAATTATAATGCTCTGTTGTTAATATAAAAGTTTTAATATCATTGAATTCTGGTAAAAGTTCTATACCTTTACCATCTGGTAAATTAATATCTAAAACAAGATAGTTTATTTCATTTTCTTGTAATATTTTTCTTGCTTCACTTAAATTAAAGGCTGAAAAAACATTAAAACCTTTTTTATTGAAATAGGTACATATAATATTGTTTATAGATTTAGAGTCATCAACAATTAGTATATTAAATTTTGTTAATAAATTGTTGTTACTATACATTTAAATTTTAGACCTTATCCTTTGGTTATTTTATCTTTACCATGTCTTTTAGAGTAGTATAAATTGTCATCTGCTCTTTTGAATATTAAAGTTGTATCATCTTTCTCTTTAATTTGTGTTAAACCCATACTCACAGTTATAAATAAATTATTTTTTTCATCCATTACAGTAGCATTTATTTTTTTTCTTAAATCTTCTAAGGCTTTATGAGCATTTTCTATAGTAGTTTGAGGAAAAAGTATTAAAAACTCTTCTCCACCAATTCTAAAGAAAAAATCAGTCTTTCTGATATTGTTTTGTATAAGTTTAGTTAAATTCTTCAATACAATATCTCCAATATCATGACCATAAGTATCATTAACTATTTTAAAATTATCTATGTCTATCATAGCAATACAAAATGGATTTTTGTATCTATTGTACATTTGTAAATGTTCTTTAATTTTCATATTAAATGATTTTCTATTTAAAGTTTGAGTAAGTTCATCAATAAAAACCATTTGTTCTAATTTTATTTTTGCATTTTGAAGTTCTGTAATATCTCTATACATACCTAAAATACCAATAATCTTTTTATTGTTGATTAACGGAACTTTCTTAGATTGTAAGTAAAGCTTTTTATTGTCATATTCATATTTATCTATTACTTTAATTACAGGTTTACTATATCTTATTACATTAAGATCATCATTTCTTACTTTAAAAGCAAATTTTTTATCAAAAATATCAAAATCGCTTTTGCCAATTATTTGATCTCTTGTTAGATTTAAAAGATTAGTAAAAGCGTCATTACATGCGATATAGTTAAAATTAGTATCTTTACAAAATATGAAATCTTCACTGGAGTTAATCACTGTATCTAAGAAGTTTTTTTGTTTTTTTGTTTTAAATATTAGATAAAATATAATTAATATAAAAATAAATATGATTATACTTAAAACAACAATATACTTTTGTTCTTTTTTGTTAAATTCTAGAGTAAATTTATTATAATGGTTTTCATCATATATAAATTTATCATAGTCTATGTCCTTGTTAACTAAACCTAAAGTTTTAAATGTACTCATTATATTTTCTAATCTATATTCTTCAATCATACCTATAATTTTGTCTTGATTATCTTTTGCAATTTTTTCTAGAATATTTGCTTCTATTATCAAATGTATGAGTGATTTTTTTTGAGTATTGTATTTATTAAAAATTATTTCAGCTGTTTCAATTTTGTTTTCAAATGCATAATTCCAACCTTTAATAGTAGCATCATAAAATTTTTTAGTAGTAATTGGATTTTCTTTAATAAATTTTGTACTTGAAAAAATAATATCACTATAAAAATTAAAACCAAAATCGCTTGGATGAAATATCTTGTATGGTATTCCTAATTCTTTTAACCTAATTGGTTCATTTGAAGTGTAACAAGACATTAAATCTGTTTTACCATTTATAAGGTCATTTAAATCAAAAGAGTGGGGCATATATTCTATAGTTTCTTCCGAAATATTATTTGATTTAATCATAGCTTTAATTGAAGCTGATTGAATTGCATCTGTTGTAATCATGATTTTTTTATTGTTAAAATCATCAATAGATTTTATATTATCATTTACACTTAAAAGCATTAATGGTGATTTTTGATAGATTGCAGCTAAGGCTGTAATATCTTTACCATTAGCTTTATCTATTAATATTGATGATCTTCCTACTGCAAATTGACTTTTATTTCCAGTAACTTCATTTATTATGTTCATATTACGAATATATTCTTTTATATTTACATTTAAACCTTCAGAAGCATAAAAGCCTTTTTCTTTTGCAATATAAAATCCTGCAAATTGAAATTGATGTAACCAGTTTAATTGTAAATTAATAGATTTCTGTTC
>Ga0209955_1000606_pt1 | contig 12192 bp, 23 predicted proteins | sample SalPonA_A_H2O_MG_FD_185716 | JGI IMG/M metagenome (GOLD analysis project Ga0209955, IMG submission 185716) | Water microbial communities from South San Francisco under conditions of wetland restoration - Salt Pond MetaG R2A_A_H2O_MG (SPAdes)... | ecosystem: Environmental > Aquatic > Non-marine... | reverse complement strand
TCAAGAGTGGTGACTGGGCAATACGCACTGACAAATCAGAATACGCCAAGCAAGTAACTGGTGTATTCTGTGCTCAGAGTATTCCACAACGAGTAAGATTTAGTGATGGTATGTATGTGCCAATAGATTCACTACGTCTGGCAACTGAACAGGAAATAATGTTAGCGATCTTAGCAGGCAATGTATAATAGTGGTCTACTGTGGATGAACACACGTATAAACTGGCCAGCAATAGAAAACGCTCGTAGTTGGTTTAAAGAAGAGTTCGCAAAAGAACTAGCACGAGAAATTGAACAACACGGTGTTGGGTGTATATCAGACACTTGGTGTAAATGGTTTCGTGAAAACGCTGGGTGTGAACACACTACAACGTCTATTAAAATAGTAGACGAACAACAATATATGATATTTCTTCTACGATGGGCATAAAACGGTTGACAACCAAAGCATCTTACTGTATCATTAGTATATAAGTTGTTGAGGAGAATCGTTATGTCTACTAATGCTAAACTGTATGAACTGGTTGCCGAAGATGTTCGTGAAGGTAATATTGAAATGAGCACTTTGTTAGATATGTTATTTGATGCTTGTTTGTATCTGTCAAAAACAGATATAAAAGAACTTGCTGAAAGTTATGGGTATGAGGTGGAGTATTGAGTGATGACTACATGGATCTTATTGATAACTATTATGGCAGCCGCTGGTATGCCAAAGTCGCCCGCAATGGTAACGATCCCTGCTAATTCAAAAGAACACTGCGAAAGCATATATCAGCAGTATAAGGAAAGCAGACCAGACAGGGTTGCTTATGTATATGGTCAGTGTTTGTATGTAGGGGAAGAGTGATGACCGAAACCACTTATGATTTTGATCTAGATAAGCAAGGATCATACATTGACTTCACCAACGGTGTTGTATCGTTCAGTGCTTACTCATACCATATAGATTCATTCGGCAATGGCGAGTTAAGCAAAGAAGAAACTCGTAAACTATATGAAGCAATGAAAGCATATTATGGAGATGAGTGATGACAGAAGAAAACAAACCCGCTGAACTTGACCGAGATAAAGTCTACTGGATTTGGCAGAACGGTGAGCAGGTTCAGATTTGTTATAGCACTTACTCTAATGAATGGGTAGCAATTGTAAATAACAGTGGACGGGCATGGTAATGAATCTCATTGAAGCATTAGAAATCGCATGTGAAGAACTTGACGTAAATGTTGAGTATCTACGAGATACCAATAAAGGATATGAAAGCAGAGTTGAAGCAGAATGTAATATGCTACTAACTGCCCGAAATGTTCTACTTGAAGAGTTATGGAAACAGAAGCAACTGGAGAAGAATGATGGCTAAAATATCTCAAACAAGTATCACGACTATAATGAACCAATGCGTCAAGATAAAAAATCAGACAACTAGAGATTGAATTTTTTTGATTTAGTTGTATACTATATCATATATTTAAATTGAGAATAAAATGATAGAACAATATCTAGGTATAAAAAATTCAACTCGTGACCTTTCAGATGAGAAATTCTTAGAGCTTTTGCCTCAATTGGCAGAAGAATTGGCAAATATAGATTATACCATAACTTACTCCGACTCTGAGTTGAGAAAAGATTGGGCTAAGTTGATTGATTACATACCATCAAGTTCTAAGTCATCTAGTAGTGTTAGGGTTGGTATGAAATTATGCGAGCACTTTTTCCCTAATTTTTACGATATTCAAAATAACAAAGGTGACTCTTTTAAAAAATTCTGGACAGCAGACAAGCTTCAGAAAGTGTTGACATGGAATAGAAAATCTCATAGCACACCTTATTTGTCTGAATTGCGCAGAGGTGTATACTTTTGTAATGGCCTAACAAAAAATACAATGTTTCGTCCGCATTTGGCAAAAATAGTTTCAAGAAGTTTTGACTCTACAAGAACACTTGACCCTTGTTGTGGATGGGGTGGTAGAATGATTGGCACCGTATCTTCGGGTGCTCATTACATTGGATTTGACCCCAATCCTGAAACATTCGCAAACTTAAAAAGACTTGCTGAATTTCTAAATATAGAAAATATGGTCACATTGATAAATGATGGCGCTGAAAATATGAACAAGTATGATTTTGATGATGTTGATGTTGTCTTAACATCGCCTCCATACTTCAACCTAGAAGTATACCATAACGGCAAACAGCAGTCAGAAAATAACCATGATTCATATGTGAGTTGGCGAGATAATTGGTTAAACGTAGTAATAAAAAATGCAACCGATAGACTGACAGAAGATGGTCATTCTTGTTGGAATGTTCATAATATTGGAAAAATGAAACTAATTGACGATGTTGAAACAATACACAATGAATTGGGATTTCATCATGAATGTGATTTTAGTTTGTCTTCGTCGGCGAGACAATCAAATCAGGACGCAACAAAGAACAAGAAAAATAATGATTTAACGCGAGTGTTTAACAAACAATAAAATGAATATAGTATTAGTAACAGGTGGATTTGACCCACTACATAGCGGTCACATAGCATATTTAAATCATGCCCGGTCACTGGGAGATATGTTGGTCGTCGGATTAAATTCTGATGAATGGCTTGCCCGTAAAAAAGGCAAGCCATTCATGCCACTATCGGAAAGAGTATCTATTGTTGGCAGTTTACATATGGTAGATGATGTAATAGTCTTTGATGACACCGATGGTAGCGCATGTGATGCAATAAGAGTAGTAAAAGAAAAGTACCCAGATAGTAATATAACATTCGCTAACGGTGGTGACAGGACTGCTGATAACATACCTGAAATGATATTTGATGATGTAAAGTTTGTCTTTGGTGTTGGCGGCAGCAATAAAGCAAATAGTTCAAGTTGGATACTTCGTGAATGGAAAAATCCCAAGACTGACCGTAATTGGGGTTACTATCGTGTGCTACATAGTGATGGCCCGAGCACTAAAGTAAAAGAGTTGACGGTCAATCCTAATTCGCAATTGAGTATGCAAAGACACACCAATCGCTCTGAGTTTTGGCAAGTAACATCTGGGATTGCCGAAGTATATCTTGGTGTTGATAGCCCTAGAGATTTAAAACTTCATGTGTTAAAGAAGCATGATACTATTTTTATTCCCAAAGAGTGTTGGCATAGATTAACAAATCCGCACACAGAAGAGTTGCGAGTTGTAGAAATTCAGTACGGCAGTAATTGTACTGAAGACGATATTGAACGATATTAAAATAATATTGAAGACGATGAGAGAAGAACCAATGACACAATTAACAGTAACATATTATGAAGAACACACTATTCCGTTGGTTCATTTTCCAGAACGAGTAACAATGGCAAATGCGATGGCTATACAGGAGGAGTTGCGCTTAATAACAATGGGCGGCACAAAGTTCATTGCTGATTTCGCGGGCACATCTATTGTAGATTCATCTGGACTTGCCGTATTAGTTAGACATAGAGAGTTTATATCTAGTGTGTTGTCACCGCAGCCTAATGTTCTTTCCTTGTTAGAATTGACAAGATTGACAGAAATTCTTACGATAACAACAAATGTAAAAGATGCTATGAGTGTTTATAAACAGTGAGTGGTATGAAACAAAGAAGAGATTGGCTTAAATCTAGTAATAAGACGGATATAAGTTATATCAATATTTTTTATCCTCCAGGAAATGCAGGGAATTTTATTGTTATGATGATAAGAACTGCGTTAAAATTTCATAGAGTTAAAAATTTAGAACCTGTAGAAACAGATAAAAACGAGTTTTTAAATACAATTGTTCTTCCATTTATAAATCGCTGGCATATATCAGATATAGGTTCGGATATTGAGCTAAAAGATTGGCAATTATCTAGAAATATATATGTAAAATCTGATTATTACAATTACATGAATTTTGGTGCGCGATTGTATGTATACAAAAGAGACCCGGAGCATGACAAAATAGAAAATTATCAAGAGTTATCTGACCATTATTATGATTTAGATGATTACATGACAACAATGATTGACAAATATCCAGACTCTGTGTTTGTTTTGGATTTTAAAAAGTTTTTTGTAGATGAAGATGAGCAACATATTAGTGATTTCTTTGATTATGTATTAGCATGGAACTATCCCTTTAGAGAGTATGCAAAAAGTGAGATTCGTCCGTATATGCAAAAGAATCATGAAATAATTGCTGAACATTTAAAAAATAATCCAGATTATGTTAAAGAATTTTTAAATAATGAGTAGTATAGCAATTTGTGTTAGTGGTGAAGTTAGAACCTGGTTTCAGTCTGGAAAGAAAACACTTGAATATTTTATATCAAGATTGAAATCACGTGGTCATGATGTAACAGTGTATGGACACACGTGGAAGCATTGTGAGATAGAAAAACCAGATTTCTTTCAATCTCTAATAATAGATGACCAACAGAAGTTATATGATTATATTAGTGAAGACAAAGTAACTCGTGTGGTATATAGCGCGGATAGCCGAACAAATTATTCAAATCATACAGCCGACATTTCGCTGCACATTTCTAATACTACCGCAATATTAGGACAGCTATTTGGATTTCATCGTGTAATGAGAAGCGCTCCGGTGGGACATGACATATATATTAGATGGAGATGGGACAACATATTCACAGATTATATGGATGAGTTTGATTCTAAGCTTACTGATAACGATAAAGAATCATATATAAAATTATTTATAGCTCAAATAGAGAGCATTGTTTCATCAAGAGAAAACTTTATTTCATCATATAGTACATTGGTGTTTAGAGGCATGTCTAATCAGTATGAGAAAAAAATATCAGATGCGTATGTAGGATTCATTGATTTTGTTTTTTGTTTTGACAAACACGCTCACCTGAAAATACGCAAAGATGCCGATTTTGAATCTCATATGTTTGAAAAAATAAAACAAAGTCCTGTTCTATCTAGACCAGGAACCCATGAAGTTTGGACATATTTGGTAGATAGATACGAGCTTCGTGGAAAAACAAATCTAATAAATATTGTATGTGTTGACAGATTACGCGATAGCTAATTAACACTGTAATTAGGAAGAAAAGAATGGCAAACGAACAAGATGATTTAACACCAGAAGGTACATTTGAGATAAGCTTACGTGTATTAGGCAACGAGTTCATAGGACTAAAAATAGTAGTTGATGACATGAAAACTAAATGGATAACAGTTAGTTTGATTGCCATTGGCGTATTGGGCTATACAGTGAATAAGTTAGGTCCAACTATAGCTACTATGTTTAATCAATAAATCAAAGGTAACACAACATGGCATATTCAGTCAAAGACGGAGTATTGTTCCAGATGCTTGACGACGGCAACTGGCAACAAGTTGATTTCTATCCTTCTCCTAATGTTTCAGGTAAAATAACACCAAAGTTTCTAGTGATTCATTTCACGGCTGGTGCACAAGGCGCTGTAGGCACAGCACAATACTTCCAACGACCAGACGCAAAAACATCTGCCCATCTAATGCTAGATGAAGATGGCACATTTGTACAAGGTGTAGAGTTTGAGACAAAAGCATGGCACGCTGGCAAATCACAGTGGGCAGGCTATAATGGATTAAACAGTCACAGTATTGGTATAGAAGTATGTAATCCTGGACCACTAACAAAGACTTCCACGGGTGGTTATAAAACATGGTGGGGCAAAGATATTGACCCCAACGGTGTTATTGAAGGGCCACATCCAAATGACCCTAGTGGACCAGTGTATGGGTGGGTACCATTCACACATGAGCAAGTATCAGCATTGATTGAAGTTGGTCAACTTCTAATGAAGGAATACAATTTACAAGAGTGTGTTGGACATGACATGATTGCTCCTGGTCGTAAATCTGACCCTGGTCTATGTATGAATCATCGTGTGTATGATATGATTAACAGTACCCGTCAAGATGACGAAGACGCATATGTTTGGTATGTTGAGAAAGTCAATGACTATCTAAATGGCAGAGCAGGTCCAGGCACAAACTATGATGTTGTTAAACAATTGCCAAAAGGCACCGTAGTTGAAGTTCTAAAGAGAGAAGGACTATGGTGGTTTGTAGATACACCAGACGGTAAAGATGTTTGGGTACATAGTAAATTCTTAGGTCGCAAAAAAGCATAATGTTAAAGAAATACGAAGAGTTTCATTATCCCGGACATTGGTTTCTAGTCAATCAAGCGTTTGATGACAATACGATTGAAAAGATACACTCGCTGTTCACTAACAATCCATTGATTACTAAGTTTGATGGTCGTAGAGCCGCTGCCAATGAGTTTAGACAGTTTATCACTAGAGATAACGACACCGACAGAATATTTGCGCCACTTGATACTCCGGGTGCTCGTGCATACTTCACAGAGATAACAGGAGTAGATTGCTCTGAAGGCAAACTACGAGTTGAGTTATGTCAAGATGCTCCTGGTTTCTATCTAGAAAATCATATAGACATTCCTGAAAAATTACTCACATTACTAGTATTCGTGGGCGAAGGTCCACTATATTGGGGCACTAGTATATTTGACGAAGATAACGAGTATGTTAGAACCGTGCCATTTAGGCATAACGCTGGTTGGTTAACACACAAAAACGCTGAAATTGTTCATGGAGTTAGAGAAAATACTATTGACGGGCTCCGAAAAAGTGTTATCATTAACTATGTAGTAGGTGACTGGCGAGACACCGAACAACTGTACTAGTTATTGGAGGACATATGTCTACCCCACGTTGGAAGAAAGAGCAACGACAGCGCGAGCTAATGGCGGCGGCCGCACGGCGTAAGCGTGATAAAGAAATCAATCGTTCTACAACCATTAATCAACGTAAGTTAGAAGAGTTTAAAGAATACGTTCTGCCTGACATTGTACGCCGTGACGAAGGTGTTGAGTATCGCAGTCTTAATAGTGGCGAATACAATACATTTAAGACAGAAAACAAGAAATATACAGGCACACTGGTAAAAGGTATTGGCACGATGCACAAGTCCAATGCGGTTCCTATCATTAGTCAAGAAGAAGCAACTGACATTGCTCATATGCGGAGATAACATGAGTACTGATATTTCGGCAGATGACATTAAGAGTATGATTCAACGCCGCCGGCATCAAATGCTAATTCATTCATGTATATACTATGCAATGGATGAAAATATTATCAGCGATGACCAGTGGCAACAATGGGCAAATGAGTTGGCAGAGCTACAGGATAAATATCCAGAGTGCTGTAAGATTAAGTTTTTTGACCGTGATTTTGTAGCGTGGGATGGCACGAGTGGAGCATTCTTGCCTCTTAAAAATGAATGGGTATGGAATAAAGCATTGTACATGTTAGAGATACATAAACAAATGGGCAATGAGATTAGCGATGAACCTGAAGTGAAACGCCCGCCTACCAAACGAGAAATATTTGAGGACCTATTTGAATGATACTATCAGTACCAGAAAGTCGTTTATCCCGTATGTGGATTAAGTATCTAGACGATAGCATACAAGAGCATATAGTACATGAGAATTTTACGTATTTGATTGATATTAAATCAGCACGAGAATGTGGAGTAGACATGTCTCGTGTAATAGAGGAGGCAACCAAAAAATTTGGTGCTGAGAGAATAGATGAAAATTAAATTAGAAGTTGAATTGGATACCGAGCGCGAGCAAGATGTTGAGCTTATTGAGCATTTGGTTCAAGTAATATCCGAATTAAAACAGCAATATAATTATACTGATGATGAAGAGAAGTGATAAAATTGAAAAAGCTTATTTTATATTTAAGTCCAGGACATCAATGTAGTGAATATGTTCCATGGCTGATAAATCACAGTCCTGATATGACACATGGACAAACATATGATGCCAATGAATTTGGCACATTATATGAAAGCTCTTGGGGAACAGGATGGGAACCACTTGAATCTCAGTGGACTTTGAATAATAAACAACTTTTTGATACTAGAGAAACACCTGATAATACGAAAGAACACAGAATATGGCGCAAATTGTACGCTTTATACAAACACAACAGACATGCAAGTGATTCATTTCCTGATGAATTTTTTTCGTTGTTTTGTTATCTTTGGAAAGAAGATAATGGCACCCGCTGTTTGTTTTTCAATGTGAGTAGTCCATTAGATTACGAAAAATGGTTAACAGAGTGTCGTGAATGGTTTGAAAAAAATCATCCTGAGATAACTATTGTCTTGGTAGGGCACACGATGAATCTATCAGAGCTACAATATCCTAGTGTATATTTTTTGAAAGAAGGATATGTATTTGATGAACATAACATGTTTAGACAAGATTTTGTATCAAGTGATATAGATGACGGCACAATGCAAAAAACACTAAGGTCAAAAATTATTGGACGAAATCAAGAGTTGAGCAACATATATAAGTCATTATCATTTGATTTTGTTTTTTCTCTGACAGATTTAGAAGACCGAAACAATTTAATAGATATATTAAGTCAGATTGTTACAGTACCAAAAAATATTAACGAGTTGACCGACTTTTACTGGGATAGAAATCCGATAGATAACGAAGTTGATGAAAAAATGAAAAAAATGCTAAAAAGTTTGTAATATCGCTTGACACCAATGCGTATTGGCTATATGATCATAAAGTAAGTTGATGAGAGGAACTTGATATGACTACTGCGATTGAAACCATTACTTTTGATGTTGCGATGGACGAGCTTCTTGAGCGTATTCGCGCTGATTACCGTGACTTCAAAGATAGCTGTGCTCGTGATGCTTCTACTGATGAAATTCGTGATAACATTCGTAAAGAAATGTACGAGCGATTTGCGAACGGCCTGGAGATTGAAGAAGGTCGCAAATATCTGAAAGTTACCACCACTTGTGGTTCTAATCAGCGTTCTGTATGGGGTTTTATCGTTAAGAAAGACGGTGGCAAGTTTCGTGCTGGTGACATTCTGAAGGCTGCTTCATGGGCAGCGCCAGCAACAAATGCTCCACGTGGCAACATCTTTGATGAAGGTTATGTTGTTAGTTGGACTGGCCCACTTTACCTTTCTTAAAAAAGTTGAAAAAAGTGGTTGACACCTACCTCATCCCATGTAAAGATCATAGAGTAAGTTAACGAGAGGAAAGAATTATGAACTTCACCGAATCACGCACTATCAAAATGTCTGAAGCAAAAACTCTGCTGACCATGACATTCAAATCAAAACGCCCTGTATTTCTTTGGGGCCCACCAGGAATCGGTAAGTCTGAGCTGGTAGAAGGAATCGGTGAATCCGGTGTCCTCGGTAATACCAAAGTTATTGACATGCGCCTTGCGCTGTTTGAGCCTACAGACCTTCGTGGTTACCCAGTGCCTAATGTTGAAACTGGTGTAATGCAGTGGCTCCCGCCAGCAGACTTGCCAACTCAAGAGCTAGCTGATGAGTATGATACAATCATTCTCTTCCTAGATGAGCTTAACTCAGCCGCGCCGTCTGTACAGGCCGCCGCTTACCAGCTTATTCTGAACCGTCGTATTGGTCAGTATGTACTGCCAGACAATGTTGTAATCATTGCGGCTGGTAACCGTGAGACTGACAAAGGTGTGGCATACCGTATGCCTAAGCCACTTGAGAATCGCTTTGTTCACTTTGAGCTTCGCGTGGACTTTGAAGATTGGATGGATTGGGCTGTAAACAATAACATCAATCCAGATGTGGTTGGTTATCTGACATTCGCTAAGAATGACCTGTACAACTTTGACCCTAAATCTAGCTCGCGTGGCTTTGCTACTCCACGCTCATGGACTTTCGTTAGTCAGATGCTAGAAGAGTCTGACCTGCCAGAGTCACTTGAAACTGACCTTGTTGCTGGTTGTGTTGGTGAAGGTACAGCAATCAAGTTTATGGCACATCGTAAGATTGCTGGTGATTTGCCAGACCCAAGCCAGGTTCTTGATGGCAAAGTTAAGAAAATGGATACTACTGAAGTATCGGCTATGTATGCTCTGGCTACTTCATTATGTTACGAGTTAAAAGAGCGTAGCATGAATGCTGAAAAAGAGAAGTCAATGGATAACTTCCACAAGTCGTTCTCAAACTTCATTAGCTTCATGATGGACAACTTTGAGACTGAAATGGTCATCATGGCTTCACGAGTTGCCATGCAGAATTACAAACTTATTCCTAAGCAGGATAAGATTGAACGCTTCCAGGAATACTTTGAGCGTTACGGTCGTCTAGTACTAGACGCATAATCCCCTCGCCTATGTGGCTGTTGCCCAGGTCACATAGGTTAATTAACTTACGCGGGCATTAAAAAGGGAAGCAGTAGCTTCCCTTTTTTATTATTCTAAATATCCAAATGCCCATTTTCGCTCTCTGCAAGGCCAACATTCGCCACACTGATGCTCTATATTATTGGTATCACGATTGCCTTCGCATGAGCGAGTGATTGGATAAAGTTCTTCTTCTACACCAAGACTTTGATATAACTCCGCTACACCACGTTTATCTACGTTGATTAGTGGTCTAAATGCTTTGCCAGACATGTGTGGCTTTATATTACCATTTCGGACTCGTTCATCTATTATTTGTCCCACCAATCCTTCATTCATTTCATGACAATCATCGGGATGAGGAATGGCAGTTACTCCATTAAGATTGCATTCTATAACACCCGTCATATATAGTAGATTCATTAGTTCTCGCTGGCCACCTATATAAGATTCATCTGTTTCAGCACTAACTTCGGCAGTATGATGCTTTGTATATGTTATACCTGTTAGTTCCGATACTTTGTTCATAACCTTTTTGGCATGATGAACTTGAAACATTTTTTCTACAGAGTTACACGTTATGACATGGAGTTCAATATTTTCAGGACCACGCTCTTCCATGATATATTTTGCCAGCATGTACAGTACAATCGCACTATCAGCACCTCCACTAAGTTTAATGCCTATTTTATTGTATGGTATCGTAGTCTCGTCAAATATGATAGTATCTTGAGAACATTTGTATTCCATGATTGATTCCTTTTGATTATATAAGTATTTATACTTGACAAAAATTAACACCTACTATAATATATACCTATGAAAGATACTTATTTGACACCGAAATTAAAAGAAGGACAGGAAGTAGACCTGTCTAAATACAATCCTAGGCAACGCACTAACATACGGTTGTATGGTTTGGATAACATTAACTGGACTCCTGCCAATGTGTATGAATATAAGATGCGCTGGTTGCCTGATGGTGAGCGAGTACGAGTATCGGATTGGCGTACTGCTACAAAATGGTGTAAAGAAAATCTGTTTATGCAGGACTGGCACATTAACAAGTATGCTGAGCCTGATGATACACATCATTTATTCTTTAAGAAGGCCGAAGAGGCTATGTTATTCAAATTAAGTGTTGACATATGTTTGTAACCTGTTATACTGGTAAAGTAAGTTAATAAGAGGATAGTTAGATGGCTAAGACCGCAGAAGAACGAATCACACAGTCCCGAGTCAGACTACTGTTGACTAAACCATTTTTTGGCAATCTGGCTGTGCGTCTTCGTATTCAGGATGCCAGCGATTGGTTGCCTACTGCTGCCACAGATGGTCGTCACTTCTTTTTCAATCGTGAGTTTGTTAATCGTTTGACTGACCCTATGTTAGACTTCTTGGTCGGCCACGAAGTATTACACATGGTATTTGACCATATGACCTCTGTTGGTGACCGTGACAAGCAAGTATATAACATGGCTGCTGACTACAACATCAATATGACATTGGTTGAACAGAAAATTGGCGACCCTATTACATCTGAGATGTTGAATGGCGGCGAAATGTGTCTTGATTGGAAATACCAAGGCATGAATTCTTACGAAATTTATGATAAACTCATAGAAGACGGCGTTAAAGGTCAGTCTATGGATGTACATATAGAAATCGGCGATGGAGATGGTGAAGACGGCGAAAGCGCAGGCAAAGGTGGCCCTGGTCAAATGACTGAGGAAGAGCGCAAGGCTCTGGCTGATGAAATCAAGCAGGCAGCTATTGCGGCTTCGCAAGCGGCTGGTGGTGATGTACCCGACCAGGTTAAGCGCATGATTAACGAGCTAACAGCGCCTAAGATGGATTGGCGTGATGTTCTCCGTGTTAATCTGGAATCTTCACTTAAGAATGATTTCACCTTTATGCGTCCATCTAAACGCTCAAGTGAAG
>Ga0209955_1000605_pt1 | contig 12197 bp, 2 predicted proteins | sample SalPonA_A_H2O_MG_FD_185716 | JGI IMG/M metagenome (GOLD analysis project Ga0209955, IMG submission 185716) | Water microbial communities from South San Francisco under conditions of wetland restoration - Salt Pond MetaG R2A_A_H2O_MG (SPAdes)... | ecosystem: Environmental > Aquatic > Non-marine... | reverse complement strand
TCTGCATTTGCCGGTTTTGGTGGCGCATCGACTTGGCAAAATTGGTTGGCACTGGCCACTAGCAGCGTTTTAAACGGCAGTGAAAGCAGTACTCGCCTCGACTGGACCTTCGATAGTGACACCCAAACCTTTGATGATCTGCGCTCAGGAGATACTTTAGAACTAACCTATACCGTCCGTTTCAATGACGGTGTAGCTAATGTAGATCATGACATTGTGATGACCATCACCGGTACTAACGATGGTCCACAAATTACAGTTGAAACCGATGATTCTGCAACAGCGGCGATTGCCGAGACCGATGCTACATCTCGCACTGGGAGTGGCACTTTGAGTGTGGGCGATCTGGAAAGCGGTGATACCCTAACTGCAAGTGTTGCAGGCGTAACGTTCTCTGGCACTGCTCCAGTAGCTGCACGTCCGTCTGAAAGCGAAGTACTGAATATGTTCAGTATTTCTCCGACAAGTTTACTAAGTGATAACACCGCCACATCGGATGTTAATGGTTTGGACTGGTCCTTTGATTCAGGGGCCTCTGAAGCATTTAACGAGTTAGCTGATGGTGAAACTTTAATTTTGACCTATTCAGTGCTTATCGCTGATGATGCTCCGGGTGCCTCAGGTGTTGATACTCAAAATGTTGTGATCACTATTACTGGTAGCAATGATGCACCAACCCTAAGCTATGCAAGCGCTACCGATGCTAAACCCACCACTGGCGACGACAGTATTGCCGATGCCATCCAGGGCTTCATTGCCTCGGGTGATACCAATAAGATGAGTGACACTGGGACACTCACCTTTACAGATGTTGACCTGAGCGATCGTCATACAGTGATTATCAATGCTATTACCGACGCGGGTACTTCTTTTACAGCGGTAGATAGAAATGACCAAGCCCTTGCATTAACAAATGATCAAAAACAAGCTATCTATGATGCGATGAGCGTCTCTTTAGGTGCAGCTAATACCAATAATGGAAGTGTGAACTGGCTTTATTCCATTAACCAGACTGACCTTGATTTCCTCGGATCTGGCGAGCGAGTGACGGCTGAGTTCACAGTGACACTGAATGATGGTGAAGGTGGTACGGATTCTCAGCAAATCACAATTAATTTGCTAGGGAAAAACAATGCGCCAACCATTACTGTGCAAGCAGGAGATGCCATATCAGCAGTGATTAATGAGCCGGTAGGTAACACCACAGTCACGGCCTCAGATACCCTCACTGTAGCAGATACAAACATTTCAGATACAGTAACCTCTGATGTGATTTCTGGCACCATTAGTTATCGTGGAGAAACCGCGCAGGCAATGACTAGCGCACAGTTGGATTGGTTGTCGTTAGGTGCTAGCAGCACGGTATTGGATTCAACCACTGCTTCTGACCTACTAACATGGACATTCAACGCTGGTTCAGAATATTTCCATGACTTAGCAAGTGGTGAAAAAGCGGTATTAACATTTTTAGTGCGCGTAAATGACGATGCGCCGGATGGCTCTGATTTAAGTGCTGATAAGACCATAACGATTACCATCAATGGCTCTAATGACGCACCGGTTATAACGAATGGCGATGATACCGTCGGCTTAAACGAAACCAACAATGGCTTAACCACTAGCGGTGCGCTAACGGTCACCGATGCAGATATCACCAATACGGTCGCCAGCAGTACCACATTAGTCGTTAGCGGCACCAGTAACCGCAGTGATGCTGCGGCGCCCAGCGATGCTGAACTCGCCGCCATGTTCACTATAACCCCACTAGCCACCCTTTCGGCGAGTGAGACTTCTGCAGAATTAGGTTGGACGTTTAACTCAGGCAGCGAAAGTTTTGACTACCTTGCCGAGGGTGAAACCCTAGTATTGACGTACACAGTGACGGCTACCGATGACGAAACAACGCCGGCAAGCGACACCTCTACTGTAGTGATTACTGTTACCGGCACCGCCGATGCACCTGCTATTAGCCAGGGGCCAGACATGGCAGAGTTGACCGAAACCAATTCGGGTTTGGCAACTGCGGGTACATTGGTGATAAGCGATGTCGATAGCAAAGACAGCGTTACTGTTGCTAAGTCGTTAACGTCGGTTACTGGTAACAGTAATCGCAGCGATGAAGCCGCCCCTAGCGACACTACCTTGGCGAGCTACCTCAGTGTAACTCCTGTGGCTATTTTGAGTACCAGCAGTAATCAAGCGACTTTGAATTGGGCCTTTGATAGCCAAGGGCAAGCCTTTGATTACCTCGCCGAGGGCGAGGAGTTAATTCTGCAATACACCGTTACGGCGTCGGATAGTTCTAGCGGTGCGCTCTCAGCGACAGAGACCATCACGGTTAAGATCACTGGCAGCAATGATACACCTGAAATCTCGATATTGAACGATGATAGCGATAGCGCTGCCTTCGAGGAAACTAATACCTCTTTGACAGAGACTGGAACTTTATCGGTTAGTGATAGCGATACCAGCAATGTGGCTAGTGTAGCTGTCGCCGATGCTGTGGCTTCAGGTGATATCACAGGATTGTCCAGCGCGATACCTGCTTTGCAAGCCATGCTTACGTTTGCTGACAACAGTGTCATTGATGGCACCAATACAGATGGCGTCATCACATGGCAATTTGACTCGGAAACCCAAGCGTTTGATTACTTGGCGGTTAATGAGCGCCTCACCCTAACGTATACCGTGCGTGTGACCGATGCTTCGGGTGCCAACGATGATCACCAATTGGTTTTCACCATCGACGGTACTAATGACAAACCAGAATTAACGGTTGGAGCCTCCGAAAATTTTGTTGAAGCAGTTGATGCTAGTGCACAAGTGCTGAGTCAGCAGGGTAGTGTGTCGTTTGCTGATGCCGATTTCTCAGATACTTTATCTATTAGTTTTGCTAGCGACAACAATATAACTTGGAGTGGTGGAGTTTTGGATAGCGCCACCGCAGCCAAACTTATCGCCGGCTTTGATGTCCAGGGAACCAATTTGCCCTCGACGGGTAATGTCGATTGGAGTTATGCGATAGCTTCCGAGGATTTTGACTTCTTGGCGAAGGGTGAAGATATCACATTTAGTTACACCGTCACCCTGCTTGAGAGCCAGGGTGAATCGCAGAGTGAAACCATCGCCTTTACTTTGGTGGGCACCAATGATATTCCGGTATTGCAGTCTGTGACCAGCATGACGTTTGTCGATACCGCCGACAAAGACAGTTTTAATGCTGTTAACGGTATCTTGGATGGTAGCGATTTTGACAGCAATGACACCTTAACGTATTCAGTGGCGGATCAATTTGCCTCTGTCGCTGTGGATGGCTTTGATAAAGCCGTGTCGGGTACTTACGGCACGCTTTACCTCAACAGCCAAACCGGAGCATACCAGTACCATCCTAATGACAAAGCGATCAACGCGTTGACATCGGATGCTTCTGAAAACTTTACGATGAGCATCTCTGATGCAAACGAGACAGCAAGTCAAACTCTTGTTATCAATCTTCAAGCTGCCAATGATACCCCTGAAATAAGTGCCAGCTTGGCAAGTACCACCTATGTGGAAACCGACCAGGACGACAAATTTGATGTGGTAACCGGCACGCTCACAGGTAGTGATCGTGATGCAAACGCTACCGCTGAATACCTCATCGATGGTGCGGTCAGCGACAGTAGTCGCGATGGCTTTGATCAGCGTGTCGGTGGTCAGTATGGCGCGCTGTATTTGAATAGCATAACCGGTGTTTATGCCTATGTACCCGATGATGCCGCAATTGAGGCACTCAATGAAGGTGATAAGGATAAGGACAGCTTTACTTTATTGCGCAGCGATGGCACTGCCTCGGCTAGCACTCACTTTGACGTCTGGGTAGTTGGTGCGGCTGACCAGCCTATTATTAGTGAAGCAGGTGACGAAGTTGAGTTGGTTGAAACCAATGCTGCACTGAGTATTGAGGGCAGCTTGACCGTGGTAGACAACGACCTAAGTGATGCGGTCAATGTGTCGGTGTTGTCAGTGAGCCTGACGGGTACTTCGAGTGCCACTCACCCTGCCAATGCTGATCTAATGGCTATGTTGACCATGACGCCAGCTAGCTTGCTGGAGGATGCTTCATCGGTATCCGACAGTGTGACCTGGCGCTTTAACAGCGGAAGCGACACCTTCGATTACTTGGCCGAAGGTGAAACCCTTGTTCTCACCTATCAAGTAGCCGCCACTGATACGGGTTCGCCTGCATTACAAGCAACCGATACGGTTACGGTAACGATTATTGGCACCAATGATGGCCCACGTTTGGTTCAGCCCAGCAAGCTCATCATTGATGATACTTCTGCGGATGATAATTACTCGGTGCAAACCGGCACCTTTGATTCCAATGATCTAGATCATAATGCCATTGCCGTCTTTAATGTGTTGGGTTCTAGCGCCGATAGCAGCCAAGCAGGTTTTGATAAGCGTGCGGATGGTACCTACGGTAGCATGTATTTTAACAGCAACAGCGGGTCTTATAAGTTCGTTGCAAACGATGCAAAAGTTGAGGCATTGCGAGAAGTTACCAGCGAACAATTCAGCGTTGAAGTCACCGATGGTTTCACCAGCGACCTCAAGACATTGCAGGTTGTGCTTAATGGCGTTAACGATAACCCAGAGATAACCGCGACCGTTACGGATGTTACCGTCACAGATACGACGGTTAACGATGATTTGGCGCAGGTGATTTCGGGCAAACTTAGCAGCAGTGACCGCGATGGTGATGATGTCACCTACGGCATAATTGGTGCGGATGAAGTCTCAGAATTATTCTCAGGCGTTCGTTATGACCGTGCGTTGCAGAGCGATTTGGGCACCTTGTACCTCAATCAAAACACCGGTGATTACCGCTTTGTTAATAACGCTAGCGCCATCAATGCGCTCACCGGAGATACCAGCAGACGCTTTACCCTCACAGGCAGCGACGGCGATAGCTTCGACAGCGAGACCCTGACGATTAGCTTTGCAGCGGCTAACGACACTCCTGAATTGGCATCAATTGCCCCAATTGCTTTTACCGATTCGCTCGAAGCAGATAGCTTTAGCCCGAAGGTTGGCCAGTTGGTTCCTGCCGATCGTGATGCGGTTGATAGCACAACCTTCTCATCAGCTAACCAAGTGAGCGATAGTTCGAGGGCAGGTTTTGATGTCAGCGAAGCGGGTAGCTACGGCACTCTATACCTCAATACAGTGACTGGTGCGTGGTTGTATGAGCCTAACGCAACCGCGATAAATGGTCTGAGCAGCGACGACAGTGATAGTTTTGAATTAACGGTGACCGATGCTGGCGGCGCAAGTGCAAGCCAGACGCTGGCAGTGAGTTTCACTGCTGCCAACGATCAACCCGAACTCAGTTCAGACTTGATCAGCACGACCTATGTTGAGACGTCTGCTGCAGATACCTTTAGCGCGGTTGCGGGATCGCTTACCGGATCAGATCGTGACCTAGCTGACAGTCTCTTATACAACATCCGCGGCGGTGCTAGCGGTTCCTATACCGTTTCTGGCGTAAGCTACGACACTAGCTTGTTGGGAGATTACGGTACGCTGTATCTTGATAGTGCAACGGGTGACTTTACCTATGTGCCGGATGATGCCGCCATCAACGGTTTAGAGTCTGGGCAGGTGCGTCCTGATGAATTCATTTTTGAAGCGTCCGACGGATCACTCACCGCCTTGCAGAGATTTACGGCCACAGTGGTGGGCGCCGGTGATGCCCCCATCATATCTGAAGGGGGTGATAGCGTTTCGCTGACCGAGACTAATGCCGCGCTAAGTGATTCAGGTACTCTTGTGGTGGTTGATAACGACCTCAATGACGAAGTAGTCATGGCGGTAGATTCCGTTGATGTTTTGACGGAAAGTTCGGTGACTCTTCCAAGCAATGATGCATTGAAGGCCATGCTGGCCTTGACTCCAGCGAATCCAATCCTGGGTGATGCTAGTGCAATCAACACCATCGTCACTTGGACATTTAACTCGGGCAGTGAGACCTTCGATGGTTTGCAGGCCGGTGAAGAGCTCACGCTGACTTACACCATTTCAGCGACAGACTCTGGGTCTTCAAGCGATGTCAACGATACCCCGCAGTCGATCATCGATACTATTGTTGTCAAGATCGTTGGCACCAATGATGGCCCTGTACTGCAAAGTCCCGCTAACCTCAGCGTGACTGAAACAGCCCAGAATGATAGCTTACAGGTCCAAAGTGGGCAGCTGCAAAGCTTTGATTTAGACAATGATACGGATATCAGCTACAGCCTCTCAGGGGCTTTAAGTGATACCACTGAGACTGGTTTTGACCAACGCTTAGATGGCCGGTACGGCCAATTGTTCTTGGATAGCAGCACGGGTAATTACCAATACGTGCCCGATGAAGCTGTCGTGCAAGCTCTCAAGGCGAACAGCAGTGAACAATTCACTCTATATGCCAACGATGGTCTAGCTATTGCTGCGCAGACCCTACAGGTAGATATTATTGCTGTAAACGACACGCCTGAGATCAGCCTGACGACGAATTCGGCGACATATCAGGACACAGCATCTAACGACGTCTTTAACCGTGTGGTAAGTGGTAATGCCCTAGCTTCGGATCGCGATGCCAACGAGACGGTGACTTTCAGTGTGATTGATGGTGTTGCTGATTCCTCGCGTGACGGTTTTGATACTCGCCTTGATGGAAGTTTGGGCTCGTTGTTCCTCAACAGTGCTTCAGGCTATTTTGAATACGTGCCCAACAGCGGTGCGATGAATGCTCTGGATAGCGACGATAGCGAGAGTTTCTCTATCGTGGTGACCGATGGCGAAGGTGCAACCTCTAATGCTGGGCTGACCATCACTGTTCAGGCAGCAAACGACACCCCAGAAATAGAAGTCGGCGCTAATGACGACGCCAGTGCAACCTTACAAGAGTCGACCCAAGCTGGTGTTAAGTTAACAAGTAGTGGAAGCCTCACCGCGTCTGATCGAGATATCTCACAAACTGCGCTTGTAGAGGTTGATGCGGTTGCCGCTGAAGGTGCAACGGACGGCTTGCAGACTAGTGATGCAGATTTACTGACGATGCTATCGGTGAATGTTGGCAACGTTATCGAAGCAGGTGCTACCAAAGCTCCAATCAATTGGACATTTGATTCAGTAGATGAGGCCTTTGATTTCTTAGCTGAGGGTGAAACTCTCACTTTGACCTACAGTGTTACCCTGACCGATAACGCGCAACAAAACACTCATCAAAATGTCATTTTGACTATTGTTGGCACCAATGATAAACCAGTGGTAATAACCCAAAGCGGTAAAGATCAAGGTGTTCTAATTGAGCAAGGCCACGATGATCTGGGGAGAGATATTGCAGGCATTAGCCAAGCAAGTGGCCTCTTGAGTGCCTCAGATCTTGATTTGGGCGCAATTCTTCAATGGCAATTACAAGGTTCACCGGATATCACTTACGGCAAGTTTACACTTGAATCAGACGGCAAGTGGGCATATGACCTCGACAACAGCTTGGCCGCCACCCAGGCCTTGCAAGAGGGCGAAGTCGTTACTTTGACCTACGATGTGCGCGTGACCGACGATAATGGTGCCTATGCTGATGAGCAAGTGACCATTACCATTAATGGCAGCAACGATGTACCTTTGGTTGCTACTACTAGCGGCAATGATGTTGGCAGTGTGACGGAAGCGGGTCATGACGATGATGGCACCTCCACCGCGGGTAAGCCGGAAGTAACCGGTATTGTGGCCTCGACCGACGTCGATGCTAATGCCACGGCGACGTGGAGCATTATGGGTAACCCAGACGCGACCTACGGCAGCTTTAGCCTCACCGAATCAGGCGCGTGGACTTACAGCCTTGATAACAGCTTGGCAACCACCCAAGCCTTACAAGAGGACGAGGTTGTTACTCTGACCTACGATGTGCGCGTGACCGACGATAATGGTGCCTATGCTGATGAGCAGGTGACGATCACCATCAATGGCAGTAACGATGTGCCGGTGGTACTTGGATCAGTCCCCGAACGTGAACTGTCGATGGGCGATATCTATAACTACGATGCGTCAGTGTTGTTTGCTGATGTCGACTCGGAACTGACCTTCGTGGCTGACAATTTGGCTGGCGGATTGAGTATCGATCCACAGACAGGTGTTATTAGCGGTATTTTCAATAATCCTGGTGTCTATACCGTAACATTGAACGCTGTGGATGAGTTTGGTGCGATTTCTGCTCCGATCATCTTTGAAATGGATGTGCCGCCCATTCCATTGGAGCCAAGTTCTTCGAATCAGTCGAGTTCGTCTGGTTCAAGTAGCTCGTCAAGTGCGGCGGAAACGGCACCCAATGAAGATACCACGCAGTCAGTGTTTGACGATAACGGTAGTAGCTTCACAGACAGTGCCTTAGATGCTAATGACGGCAGCGAAGTCAATGATCTATTCAATGATGACAACATTATTACCGACCAGCGTTTGAACGATGCTCTCAATAAGGTTGATAGCTTGTTTGATCCGCCAGAATCGTTTGATGTGTTTTTAGATGGCGCAACAGACTCTAGCGCAAATATTGCACCTTCTAGCTCAAATAGTTCGTCATTGGTTAGCTCTTCATCCGACAGCGTTGCTGACGACAGTACAGCAGAGGATAGCGCCCTAGCCGCTGAAGACGCTAATACTGGAGAAGGTGAAGGCTCGGGTAATAGTGGCAGTGAAACAGCCGCCGTTGGCAGCGAAGGTGGCGCGGAACAAGGAGGTAAACAAAGTAGCCTTAAAGTAGAACGATCTCTCTATGAACCTACGCTAAACGCGACCAGCAGTACGGTCTATTATCAGATTCCCGCAGATACCTTCGTGAGTTCATCGGAAGAAGGCGAGATTGTTTATACCGCAATAATGATTGATGGCCGTGCACTGCCTGAATGGTTGATGTTTGACCGCGTAAAAGGCGAGTTCGTCGGTACGCCACCCAATGGATTCAACGGTGTTCTTGAGATCAAGGTTATCGCCACAGATAGCGACGGTAACCAGGCTGAAACCACGGTTCGCTTGAATATCGTTACAGTTAATCCATTGGGTAGCCTACAAGCGGCTCCGAGCTTGAACGACCAATTTGCACGCTCGGGTATTCTGCAATGGCAAGCTGAACGCGAGGTATTAATTGCGAGTGCAATTGAGTTGTTGGCAAATGCGCCGCAGGAGACTCAAGATGTTTAATTCCAACACAGTAAACTACAAAAGAAGCGAAGAAAAACGCATGAAACCATTCAAAACCCTAGCGCTTACACTATCAGCGGTGGCTCTTTCGGCCTGTTCGATTGCGCCGATGCAAGTGACAGAGAGTGAATTTAAAGCATCTGCCAAAACCGATATGGCGACAATCAAGCGAGATATAGCCCCCGTGACCGGGCCCATTAGCTTGGAGGAAGCAGTAGCTAGAGCGCTTAAATACAACCTTGATCACCGTGTAAGCGTCATGGAAAGAACCCTGGCGGGTTTCCAGTTAGAGGCGGGTAAATTCGATATGCTGCCCGAATTGGTTGCTCGTGCGGGTTACAGCTGGCGTAACAAGGAGAGTACTCGCAAGTCACTCAACCCTAATACAGGTACTATCTCAGAAGTTGGATTTATTTCTAGCTCAAAAGAGAGCAACCTCAATGACTTGGGGTTGAGCTGGAGTGTATTGGATTTTGGTGTCAGTTATTACACCGCACAACAAAATGCCGATCGGGTGTTGATTGCCATGGAGCAGCGCCGCAAAACTATGCACAACCTCATCCAAAAGGTGCGCACCGCTTATTGGCAGGCGCTGGCCGCCGAAGATTTGCAGGCACGTGTCGTAAAAGCCATTATGACTGCCGAGCAGGCGCTGGCGACGTCAGCTAAAGCGAATGATTCCCTTGCCCAAGCGCCCACTGATGCGCTTCGCTATCAGCGTAACCTGATGGAAAACCTTAATCTGTTAGAGGATATTCAAGAGGAACTGCAGAGCAAGCGCGCCGAGTTGGCAAATTTGATGGGGTTATTGCCAGGTACGGAATTTACGTTAGCGAAGCGAGAGTTTCGCGAGATATCTGAACACAATATTCCTCTTCAGACCCTTGAAGAAAAGGCCTTGGGAAATAACCCCGATATTCGTAAGAGCTATTACAGCTCTCGCATTGCCGCCATCGATACAAAGAGTGCTATCGTAAAGTTGTTACCCGGTATCCGCTTAAACTATGGCTACAACTATAGTGACGACGAATATCTAATCAATCAGCGATGGGGCGAGGCGGGTGCCACGGTCAGTTTTAACCTGTTTAATATGTTCTCTCAGTATTGGGTGATGGGTGCAGCAGATACCAAACAAGCCATCGCTGATGCGCGCCGTATGGCCATGCAAATGGCTGTTCTTACCCAAGTTCACCTCGCCAACCGCCAGTACCACGACGCCATCCGTAAATTTAAACGCATCGACGGTATGTTCGAACTGGATAAAGCTCTGGCGCGTCAGGCGCAAAACGAGTTCGACGTGAAAACTGGAACCAAGCTTGATCAAATTGCCTCTGAGGTGCGACTGATTCTTAGCACCGTTCGCCGTTACCGTGGTATTGCCATGATCCATGAGGCGAGCAGTCGTTTGCAAGCCACCGTAGGTATCGAGCCGGAAATTTCTAGCTTGGATAATTTGACCTTGGAAGAATTAAGCGCACAATTAGAAGATAATTTAGAAAACTGGAGAATCTAGTTGTTAATGCTTACCAAACTTAGGTGCGCCTTTGCTGGCGCACTATTAGTAGTGACCTCGCCAATTTTTGCGCAAACTTACAGTATTGATGAAACCCAAATTCGAGCTCAATTGGTGGCAATACAGTCTGCCTCATTGTCGGCGGAGTTGGCGGGTGTTATTAAAACCCTCTCGGCGCAAGAAGGTCGAGCCTTTAAAAAGGGGCAAACGTTACTGGCATTCAATTGTGATTTGCAAAAGACCCAATGGCAAAAATCAAAAGCACAACTTGAGTCGGCTGAAGCGACCTATCGCAGTAATCAACGACTTTACGAACTTAGTTCTGTCAGTGAATTACAATTGGAGTCATCGCGAATAGAAGTAGACATGGCCAGTGCAGATGCTGACTATTACGCCGGTGTTATCGATAAGTGTTCTGTGCCCGCCCCTTTTAACGGTGTGGTCGGCGAAGTGGCCGTCAAAGCCCTGCAATATGTGCAAGAAGGGCAGCCGTTGCTGAATTTTGTGAACCCAAATCGATTACAGCTAGAGTTTATTGTTCCTACGCGCTGGCTCAATTGGCTGCAACAGGGTAGTCAGTTCAGTATTGCGGTGGACGATACCCAAAAGTCTTATCAGGCCAAAGTCGTTCGAATTTCACCATCGGCAGACCCGGTGAGTCAGTCCATTAAAGTGATTGGCGAAGTCATTGGCCAGCACAAAGAACTGATCCCCGGTATGAGTGGCTCATTGACTTTTGCGACCTCGGAGTAGTTTATGACTCAGCCGGTACAGAATATTCTTGCCACCGTTTTGCAACTTATTAATCGCGCGACTCAGGTCGATGATCTCGCCGAGTTGCGCTTTATGATCGTCAATGAAACACGCCAAATGGCCTCTTACCGATTGGCCGCACTGTGGCTCAAAAATGAAGGGGTTGCAGCGCTTTCTGGCGTGGTAAGTATTGAAAAAAACGCGCCCTTTGTGCTGTTTTTAAAGCGACTTTTTGCTCATGCTAGCGAGCAATGTGTCGATTCAACCCCCTTGGTGATAAATACCCTGTCACTGCCAGAGGATGTCGCCGCGGAGTATTCTCAATGGCTGGCGAGCGATACGATTTTGTTCCCTCTGGCTGCGATTGATGGCAGTTTTACTGGTGGGTTTTTACTGCTCAGTCGCGATGTCCAGTGGAGCGAGCAAGAACAGCTGGTGTTAAAACAGTGGACCGATGCATGGCCGCTAGCCTATAGCGCTAAAGATAAACGCTTATCTTGGCAGCGCTTTGGTTATGCGCTAGAACAGCGATTTGGTAAGTTGATGTCCGCTGCCAGTCGTCGTGAGTTTCTCACGAGCCGCAAAACACTGATTGTAGCGGTCTGTCTTATCTCATTATTGTTCTTGCCCGTTCGTCTTAGTGTGTTAGCCCCTGCGACGTTAGTGCCATTAAATCCAACTATTGTAAGAGCCCCGATAGATGGCA
>Ga0209955_1000601_pt1 | contig 12214 bp, 10 predicted proteins | sample SalPonA_A_H2O_MG_FD_185716 | JGI IMG/M metagenome (GOLD analysis project Ga0209955, IMG submission 185716) | Water microbial communities from South San Francisco under conditions of wetland restoration - Salt Pond MetaG R2A_A_H2O_MG (SPAdes)... | ecosystem: Environmental > Aquatic > Non-marine... | reverse complement strand
GAACGGCGGTTTTGGGCAAACTGGGGACGTTCAGAAAATTTGAACATCATCGACTGCATGCAGGTACCAGGTCCCGAACTACACTCTGCGGGATCTTCGCGGATACATCATTCGGTAATGATTGAAGAAGATCGTCGACCAATTCGGCTGAGATCTCAGCTACTTCACAGGTATAGTCTTCAAATGTCCCCTCTGGGTTTTCTGCTTTCCACTCTTCATAGTCTTGTTTCTCGAAGTAGCCTACCAGTCCAATACCGACAAACGGGATAGCTACGAGTATCCGTCTCATGCGAGCTTGAGCTTTGGTGCGCATCTTGGTCTTTGCCCGAGTCGTATTGACCGACTTTTTGAGCGATAGATTTTCAGCGACCAGTGACGCTATTTGCATGTTCATATCGAACACAGTTTTGACCAGATACACTCCACCGCTAAACAGCAGAGCCGATATAAGAATCCAAAGTTTTATCATTTTTAGCATTTGTAACCTCGGTTGAAAATTGCCCAGGCCGACTACCGGGTATCAAACTGGCAGATTCTGCGATTTTTTGCCATCCCAGTAGGGGAGCCATCCCTGCCCCCTAAGCTTCCCAGAGTTTGACACTTTGGTAGCTACTGACGCACCGGTCGCCGAGCGCCTCCGTCAGCTAGTTTCCAAATCAGCTTCGGTGGCCATTGGTAATAAACGAGAAGTAGCACTTTCAGCAGCATCCTGCAGGGATCGTGTTGAGAGATGAGCATAGCGCTGAGTCACCGTCGGGCTGCTATGACCCAGTATCTGCTGAACTTCATAGAGACTCCTCCCGTTGTTGACCAAGAAGGATGCGTACTGATGACGTAGATCATGGAGCCTCAGCTGAGGTAATCCGGCTTGAGCCCTCAATCGTCGCCACACTTTATGTACATACTTCAGCCGCTCTCCAGTCTGGCTACTGACGAACAAGAATGTGTGGTTATGTGTATCGAGCTCGTCCAACACCGTGAGCGCTGATGCATTGAGTGGAACACTTCGGATACGCTTGGACTTGCTGTTGCTGGCGGGGATCCTCCATACCCTATTGCCAGTATCGATATCCATCCAACGTGCTTTCAGTGCTTCTCCCAGGCGAGCGCCTGTAGATAGCAGGAAGAGCGCTAACCGACACACCATCCTGTTTTCATCAGACCGCAGTACTGACAGTAAGCTCTGTAGTTGCTGATCGGTCAGCAGGTTGTCCAGTTGATTATCCACTTTGAACAGCTCGATCCGTTTGATGGGATTCGACTCGATCAGGCCCCAATCCACAGCCAGATTCAGAGTCCGTCTGATCAGTTTGAGGTGATGATCACAAGTGGCAGGGGAGAGTCCCTGATCGTGTAGCTCTGAGTGAAAGCTTTGCACTTCAGATCGGGTGATCTTCGGCAGTAAGTACCGACCAAAGCGCTTGAGGATCCGGTTGTTGATCAACCCCTCATCGAAGCGATATGAGCGTTTGTGGCGCTTGGCATAGGGCAGGTATTTCTGTTGGAGGAAGTCAGCGTATGTGAGCTCAGTGTTAGCAGTCGATGTCTTGGGGTCGTTACCGGCAGCGATCTCTGCTTTGAGTTGTATGGCTTTATTGCGAGCATCGACCAGTGACAGATTGTCGGTAGTGCCAATGCGTCGATGAGCAGTCTTGCCAGCATTTTTATAGCGTGGGTAGTAGCTACCCTTGCCGGGAGAAGTGCGGCGCACCTCGACATAGAAACCAGCTACTGATTGATCGCAGTATTCGATGCGGGATTTGTCTGGAGGGCAGGTGAGGTGTTTGGTGATGAATGTTTGTGTGAGGTTGATAATCGGCATAGGGCCTCCTTTGAGTAGACGAAAAAAAGCCAGCTCGATGGCTGGCTAAGAGTGAGTTTTCAGAGCTCGATTTACTCGAAATTAGCTTTCAGGTCCTGTACCAGGAACGGTGAGTTTCACTGAACTTGATGCGTCAGTTTTATCAGCCGCTTTTACTTCAGATTCACTTTTTGAGCATTTCGATCCTTCAATTTCCGACAGATTTTCCGAATTGGATATCGATGATTTTGAGCCTTGTAATTCTGCGGAATTTTGCGTGGATGACTTTGGCTCGGCATTGTTCCAGCGGTACTTGATGGTTGGTCTTCCAACTGAGCCAGTAGATTCAAGATTCAGTTCGAAGAGGTAGTTGTGATCCAGCAGAACCTCAATAGCCTCGTTGATCTCCTTGGTATCCTTCAGGCCCACCCAGTGCTTCTGTCGGACATCACGAAGCGAAAATGGGAAGTCGAGCTTAGACTTGTTTTTCAAGAGCCGTTCGGCTTTATCGATTGCTGTATCCTGAACTAATTGATAGATCTTCTGAACATGGCTGTATAGATAAGAGCTCCATTTTATGGCCATCTCAGTAGCTGTCAGAGAAATTCTCTCATCTGCATCCTTGCTTACGCAGAGATGGAAGATCAGCGCCAATCCTGCAATCAACTTTGGCTGCTTGAGCAAGTGACTCTGAACGGCTGGGTGCAACTCATCATCATGGGCCTGCTGGTGTAAGTGATCCCAATAGCGTGCGAATGCTTGCTGGGCCTCAGTATTAAAGCAATAGACTTTTTCATCAACTAAGCCCGCCTTAAATTGATGAAGCTGGTCCACAAGCGAACGATAGCGCTCTTGTACCTCTTTACTTGGTCTTATATCGAGCCACTTAGATGGATCACCTTTATCTGGCCATACGGCCAGTTGAAAGCGCTGTATCAAACCATCGTCTCCCCGACCGCTAATGGCGTTGCTCACAGTGGGGGTTAACTTACTAGGTTGGATAGATCCCAAGATGCTGATGATAGGCCGCTCGATGGTGATTGTGCCTCTACCGATACGATCGTATGTATAGCTGGATTTGCTATCGAAGGCTTCAAGAAAAAATGATCTGTCTTGGGCTTTATCATCACGTTCAAGTACCTTCAGAAATCCAGTCAGCTCATCACGAAAGAGCAATAGACCGTCGGGATGTTCGTTGAGGAGTTCACCCAGCTTTTCAATGGTTGCATCATTCACGGTAAATCGAGTTGCAGGTGGTATTTCCTCGGTAGCTTCGTGGTCTGCAAGCAGTTTAAACGCTTCTTCTCTTTTGCCTCCGTTGAAAAGTTCCTGTGCAGCAGCCTGGATTTCAGCAGCCCTATCACCACCGAGCTGCTTTTCGAACTCCTTGAATTGGCTCCGCTCTCTCTGGAGTAGTCGTTCCTTCTTTTCAATGTCAGTCAACGGAGCTAGGGCTGCACTCATGCTGGGTGATTTACGAACAGAAGGTGGTCCGATTATGACGCCCCACATGTTTGGTCTTACTACCCAGTCATCATTACCTTTAGGCTTAATACCAGTCTTGCCCGCTAAAACTGTGCCCAAGACTGTGATTGCAGCAACGGCCACATAGTCCTTTGGGCATTGAACGCGTTCAGCTACATCATCACTAAACGCATCTAGCACCGGAGGCAGCATGTCGGCGGTCAATTTTCCGACAGGCCGCTGATTTTTGGTTAAAGGTACAGGGCTCGAAATGGTCGATATTCCGTTTTCAAGTTGTGCCTTGATATCACTCATCTTCAGCCTCCAGCTTTTCCAGCTTGAGGGTGGTACAACGCTCAATATCATTGAAGTCGGTGCAACTACACCAAGACGCTTTGCAGGGAGCCTCTGGAGCGACGTACTTGAGACCGAATCTCTCTGCAATCTGGACTGCTTTTGTTAGGCCAGGATTTCCTTTAGTCCGATGATCATTATCGGCAGCAATAACCAGCTCGGCATAGGGGAGGGTTGCGAGTAATTCTTGAGTCACTGGCATCAAATTATTAGCCGTCATTGCACAGGCTACAGGAGCCCCAGTCAGATCATGGATAGTTGCTCCAGTCGCGTACCCTTCGCAGATATAGATGCGACTCGCATTAGTGTATTCACCGATACGAGCAAACAGCCCCTTGATACGGGCGCCTTTTTGTAAGCGTTTGTTCAGATCCGCATAAATCGTTTGGTAGTTCAAGATACGATCGTGCGTATCACGAAGAGGTATATAGAGATGCAGCCTATCGCCCAGCGCATCAAATGGTGTGATGCCTTTTTGCAGGGCGTAAAGATTATTAGCCGGAGCTATATCCTGTGTTTTTAGGAACGCTTGAGCTGAACGAGCAGCGCGTAGGTGTTGTGCTTCTAGTTCCTCTTTATTCAGGGTAGTTGGATAGGTTCTGACGGCTTCGATACTTGAGCGTCGGCTAACTCCGCTGGCACTCCAAGTATGTGACTCGCCGGTGATAAAGTTTCCGAACTTTGCGTATCTCGCGTCGGGTGAGACCTTCACCCAAATAGCAGTGTTACTGAAAGCCTTACCCGGTGCTGCGTAACGGTGAAATTGACCATCAGCAACCGGCTCTATCCACACATACAAGACTTCGTGAATTTGCTGAGCCAGTTCTTCAATTCGATCTTCAATAGACATAGTGATGTCCTTTCAAAAATAGAGTTAAGAGTTGCGGCAAGCTCTTTCGACCTGCCGCTATTGATGCAGTAACCGTTGCTACTGGTTTGTCAGTCTCTCCAAGACCGGATGGTTGAGCGTGTTAATAACCCTATCTTTGAAGGCAGCATTTAACAGCTCGCTAAAGCTCATAGAGGGCTTCATGAACTCAATGCCGAAATCTTCTTCCACCGCATAGTACATCTGCTTTTCAGCATTACGGTGTATGTAGAAGTGTTTGGATTGATTCTCGTTGAGAATCTTACTCAAGCTGATCGACCACATGCTCTTGCGATTGCCGGTAGAGAGCGATTCAGGTATCAAACAGTCGCCAGAAAGATCGCCTACGGCGTGGTGGAGCTTGAACAATTTGACAAGATCAGGAAGCTGTTCAGCTATCTCAGGTGTGACGAGATAGTAAGTAGATCCGTAATACCGACCATGAGCGTCGATATCGCGTTCAACAACTATTCTGAATTGTTTAGCTTCACCTGTAAGCACGATCTGCTCTTGGTAAAACGGAACCCCTACACTGGGGCGTATGGCCTCAGGTGTTTCATTGACTTCGAGGTCGTCTATTGTGTTTAGGCCGGATGCCTTAGTTTTATTACTAACCATTGCAATAATTTCCTCTGCAATGGCCCGAACAAGATTCAAGTTATAGGTAGCGGTTTCCTGACCGAATTTTAAAGGCACAATAGAAGCTAAAGAAACTGATCGCTTAATTAGCGTGGCCAATATTGATAGGGAAGGAAGTGTTCGCATCTAGACTGGTCTCAAACTTCGGGCTGACAAAAAATGGCTTCGCTTTCGCTGGGCCGCCGTTTGTGCCACACTCAGATGTTTGAGTACCATTTAGCGGCTGATCCTATGATCAGAACACGCAGGGAATGTGCTGACTAAAAGGTTAAAACGAAATTTAACCCGAAGTCAACGTCTGTTTCGAACTTTTATCAAGTGCAGAGCCAAACGGTATCCTTGCAGGTATGAGGATAGTGGTAGACTTCCATCGCTGGTCATCTGTGATTTAGCATCGAATATCACGATCTTACAATCTCCTCAAAAAGTAAGATCGGTACGCCGTCTCCACGGTCGCAGTTTTCACGATCAAAAAATGAGATCCGTGGCGGTTGTGGTGACAGAGCGCCAGAGATGACTCTTCGTTTGTGTAACTTTGCTCTTGCTTATAACTCGTTAAATTAAAGGAATACCCTTTAAAGAACCATTAATGATAAGCGGACTGGTTTGCGATCCAAGATCGTAAGCGTCTCTATCTTGATGTAGCCCTTAGCCTTGCGACGGCTGGCAGGGCATCGATATGTATTTCGTCAGCGTGTATTCGCTGTATGCCCCCTTGGACCAAGACGGTCTTTGGGGGCTTAATTTCGAATAGATCAGGGCTGCTGTCCAAGAAGCTGCTCAGCCTTGAGCTCTAAGTAGCGCTTCAAGAAGATCTCCAGTGAGCCATCACCAAAGCGATACTCATTAGAGTCCAGTATGGATATGGCAGTCATCTCGTACTTATCGTACAGATCTGCTGGTGAATGGATATCGTTGATGTTGGTGTAAACAGCAACGTCTAGACGTGCGGATACCTCCGCCAGTTCACGGATATTACACATGGGGTTTACCTCAGTTTAGTGGTTTAGTTTTGGTGGTTTTGATACTGCAAAGCAGGGTGCTTTGAGTGGTGTCGAGCTGGATGCTCGGAGGAGGGGATTAGTTTAGGTTCAGTGGTATCTGATACGGATAGTCGCTTGTCGTGTCGACGAAGTAATCATCGATCCCCAGCATCAGTTCAGCTTGTTCATGGATGGATTTCAGTAGCTCGTCATCTGGCAGGTTCCAGGGAGTGACAAGAGCTATGGCGTCAGTGATGTAGTCTTCGTAAGTCATGGTGAGTTACCTCTTTGTTTGAGTGATGGCTCCCAGCAGCAATAGCAGGAAGATGAGTAAGCCCCAGACTCTCCAGTCCAATGTCTGGAAGGCGGTGAGGCTGATGATTAAAACGAGCAGGAAAAGGATGCTCTCGAGGCCATACACGAAGCAGGCAATGACGATTACACCCAGTAAGATCAGACCCATGGGGTCTCCTCAGGTCAGGGTTAATGGAACGGTCTAAAGGATCGGTTTATGGCCGGTAAAACAGCGGTGGAGTTATGTGGCTCTGAGAAGCTGATTGGCTTCAACGAGTTACAGAAGGGGGGGTAAAAGTGACCCTCAGACTTAGTCTCTGTGGGTCGTGGAGAGTGCAGATGCCTGACCGGTGTTGGCCGGATCTGAGAGAGATTTTTGTGAAATTCACGAAATTGGTACCGACAATATCGACGATATTGTCCCACGTGTGAGTTTTGTCGGTTTTGGCAGTGCCCAGTCTGCAGTATTTTTGCTTTTGCGGTGGTAACTAATCTGCCACGCTCTGCAGCGCTCAGTCGAGTCAGTGGGGTGCCATGCTGACCTCCGAAACTGCCCAGAGATTGCCACATTGGAGCACTCTGGAGTAGTGAAGGATCAGCCGCTCGTAGCTGCCGATTTAGACTTCGATCGGATGGTTGTCCGGGTAGATTTACCCTGAGTTGCAGGTGTCGAAGACGGCGAATCTTCCTCGGCGTCAGGTGACGGGTCCGACAGGTCGAATATCGATTTCTTAGGCGGGTTTTTGGTCGTTTCGGTACTGGGAATTGGAGACGTCTTCTCTGTCAGTTTCGATCTCTCAAAAAACTGCTCTTCGGTTGTAATTTCAACAGCCGCAACATGAAAATTACTATATTTAAACAAGTCTCATATGTACTAAAGTCCGTAAAAGTGAATTTGATAACAGATTTGAGTTGGATCGTTGCCAAGCTAAGGTAGTTGCCTCGCTTAATTGTACCGATCCATCGCAGCTCAAACATGGAGAAAGCTATGTCCATACATCAGAAGTTTGTTGCACTTTTCAACGCAGCTCCGGGTGCATATGTCTCAAACGCTGCGCTTGATAATACCGAAACTCTGGTCAATTTTGTCGGTCTAGTGACGGGCGTAAATGTTTCAGACGATTCTGATTTTATCGATTTAGTTATCGGAAATATGGGATTAATCGAGGATGAAGATCCAGAGCTATGGGCCACCGCGCATACTGCGATGTCAGGTCTTATCGGGTCGGTTGGCAGAGCCGCAGCTGTCGACACTGCGATACAGTTTCTCGAAGCACAGTCTGAAAATCCCGCAGGAGATTTCTACCTACCTGCCAGTCGGTTTATGAGGAAAGTGGCCGGATCTGAGGTGGCTACCCTTGCTAACCCTGATGAAACGAGCTCTGTAGTTTTACGGCAAATTTTTGAGAACGCTAACTATGGTCCCATTAGTGTGGGTAGCTTCAACGGGACAACGAATACGCTTACGTTCCCGGACGGCAACGGTTTTGTATTTTCAAACCCCGATATCCTGAATTCCGTGTCGATAGCGAGTGAAATAACCAACCGTTCTGAAACTGACCCAGTTTTTCTTGGCGATTTGAATGCAATCTATGCTCCATTCAGCGATATCAGTAACTCAGTTTCCTCCGACTCGGTGAATTTGTCGTTGGAAAGGAATTTGTGGGTTTTTGCTGCTTCTGATTTCGGGGTGAGTTTTCAAGCCAGCGATACCTCGCTAACCGCAGCTGGAATGCAGATTGGCAGGGGCGAAAATGATGATGATTTAAGCGATTTTGATCCTGTCGCTTCACTTGGAGCTTATTCTTCCACATTTGTGCTCGATGGTTTTGTTCTAGTGGGTATGTTTTCTGGTGGTGCGGGTGAGCTCTTGTTGGATGCCTCGACCTTTTCTGCGTTCCAACTATTAGTGGGGGATATCGGCGGTCCGACAAACGAATTGGATTGGAATCGAGCTACTGGGACAGTCTCTATTCGTGATGGCTCCGATGTGACAGTTGAACGTCTCAAGTTAGCCGATACTCACAATGCCGTTGGAGAGCTAGAGATAGACTCATCCTCTTTGAGCGTTGCAACCTTTTTGGTTGCTGAAAACTGGGCTGGTAATTGGGAAGGCACTGATCAGCTTGGAGGTATTGGGCACGTGTCGATCACCGGATCGACAGTGGAATTCACTAATGATGCTGCTGAGGTCTACTCACCGTCATTCATAATTGGGCGCGGTGATTATACGACCGGTGAAGTCGTAGTTTTAGATTCAACGCTGAACGGTATGAAAAACGTTTTAATCGGCAGTGATTTCGATGTGAGTGAAACAGAAGGTCTGGGTGGAACCGGATCGTTGGAACTTATCAATTCAGACATGACCTATTACAGCTCAGAGAATCCTGGTGGCAACGGTGCCTACTTCGGCATTGGCTACAATGGTGGCGTCGGTACAGTTACGCTCAGTCAGAGTTCCATTGTCATGGCTACGAATTCCGTTGTAATCCCCACGCAAGAAGTACCTTATGCAGGAGTCGAGGGCACCTATTACCAAGGTTTGCACGTCGGTGCGTTCGGCTCAACTATCAATTCAGCTGAAGACTTTGATGCAACTCTCCTGCTGGACAATCAATCGTATTTGGAAATTTCAAATTCAGAAATTGGTAACACAGAGCTCTTTATGGCCGTCGGCCGTGGAGCAGGAACTACTGGCTATTTGAAGTTGGCCGAACAGTCGGAAATAGTTTTGCGCAACGATAATAGTGACATCGTCAGTACTTTCTTTGGAGTAGGTTCGGCTGATGAAGAGGCCTACGGCACGATGGTTGTTAATGACTCATCAGTTTCTGTCTCAGGAAGTGCAGAAACAAATGCTTTCAGCGTGGGCGCAGGGGGGCAGGGTGAACTCACTGTGATGAACGGTGGTTCGATATCCGTATTCACAAGTGGAGATGGTTCTAATGAGGGTTACTTTAGGGTCGGTGACTACGGTGGCTCGGGTTCGGTTGAGCTAACAGGATTAAATAGCAGTATTTACGGTGATGAATATTCGGTACTTATGTTGGGTGAAAAACCTGAAGATTTCTATCAGAGAGCTCACTACGATGCCGGTAATACTGCAGAAACGTATGCTGGTTCAACAGGAGTTTTGAACGTGTCAGATGGTGCAACCGTCGAATTCGGAACAGCCGGAGATGGCATTCCAGATATTTACGTTGGTGAGGGGGGAGTACTGATTGCTGACAGTAATTCTACAGTGATTGGTGATATACAAATCATAGGGAATGGTTTTGTCTCGGCTAACTTGCTGGATCAGGTAATTAGTTAGGTTTTCTACTCAATTTATTGGGCGGCTGTCCGTGATCGGAACTGATTTTGGGAGCAATCGTTGAAGTATACCTTTTCCGGTTTTTTGAGATTTTTCGTGTCTCTTATTCGACGAATATCGCTGCTTTTGTCAGTAGAAAACTGATCGAAATTGAGCCGCGAAAGTTGAAAACGGCCACGTAGTTTACTGCCAAAATCGACTATATTCGGCCGTCCAAGTTTTGTCGGTTTTGACAGGACTAAGATTTCTGAATTTCAGATTTCCTCACTGGCTCGAAATCTCAAATTTCGGAGTGGTGAGCAAACAGCTCCGCTAAGCCAAAATTGACCTGGCCAGTGGGGTAGCCATGGGCCATCACAAATTTCCCCAGAGGTGCTCACCTTGGAGCACTCTGTAGTAGTTGAGGATTAGATTGCTGAGGCGGTCGATTTCGTCTTCGATCGGTTGGCTTTTTGGCCAGATTTACCCTGAGTTGCAGGTGTCGAAATCCTCGTAACCTCCTCGGCGTCAGGTGACGGGTCCGACAGGTCAAAAATGGATTTCTTAAGTGGGGTTTTGATGGTTTTGGTACTCGGGAGTATCGCTGGATCAGTTTCCTGACCGATATTCAGTGCTTTGACAAACTTGTATCGTTTGCCGGGTACTCTAATAGCCATACCTTCCGCCAGCAATACAGCGAGTACAAAGCCAGAGGTGTTCAGGGACCGTCCTTTGAGAGCAGGTCGGAGATCTACACTCGTGAACTCGCGGTGGGGCATGACTTCGATGAGATCATCAATGGAGATAGGCTCTTTCGAGAAATGGCCACCGCCAGTGTTGCTGATAAGCACTATAGTGGCCTCGTTGATGCGGTATTCAATGGTGAATGTGTTGGAAAGGTTTGGGCAGTTCTTGATTGAGGTAGGGTTGGTATCTTGCATGAAGCCTCCTAAGGGATTGTTGGGTTTCATATAAGATGGTGAATTTTGCGCAGACTTTCGTCCTTCGCGAATTTACCGACAAGTACAACTAGTACCAATAGCCCATAGAGCGGATTTATATAGTGGTCCGATTATCGGTGGTGTAACCAACTGCGGACTTGTAGCAGTATAAGAGTCTCTAAGTGGACAAATGTCCTGATGTGTGGTATGGGTTGGTTAGTTTAAGAGTTCTAAGTATTGCTACTTTGGAGATGGCCATGTCTGAGATCACTGGAACCGATTCGGATGACACACTTTTAGGTACGAGCTCAGATGATATAATTTTCGGTTTGGCCGGTGATGATTTTATAACCGGTGAGTCCGGTGACGATGAAATTCATCCCGGGTATGGGAATGATCTATTAGATGGAGGTGGCGAAAGCAATACACTCATTTTTGAATTACTCGATGTAACTTCTACAGGCCTTTCGGGTGATTTATCTCAAACAGATGATTCCGGCTATTCAACACTCATATACGATATTGATGGTAACGAAAATACTACATCTGACCGTTATATAGTTCGTTTTAAAAATTTTAGTAACATTTGGGCTACAAATGCAGATGACTATATATTAATGGACGATAAGGATTTTAATTATGTATTCGGCTTGGGCGGTGATGATGTATTAATTGGTGGAGATTCTGGCTACGAGCGTTTTTGGGGTGGGTCTGGCGATGATTATATAGACGGACGAGGCGGTGATAATCAACTTTCTTTTTGGTTTGATGAGGGGAGTCAGTTTCAAGGAGTAAGTGTTAATCTTCTATTAGGTACTGGTATCGATAATTACGGAGGCAAAGATACTTATCTAAATATACAGAATGTTAGTGGCTCACTACTAAACGATAATATTGTCGGTGATTATCAGGATAATACTTTTTGGGGGTTGTCTGGAGATGATGTTCTAATAGGTGGTAGTGGTTCTGATGTACTATATGGCGATGGCGGAGTATTAGCTGACGAGAATTATGGTGATGATGTTGTAAATGGTGATGAAGGCGATGATACTATTTATGGCGGTTCCGGCAATGATATTTTGAATGGGGGTAGCGGTGATGATCTTATCTACCCTGGCAGAGGGAATGATTTTATTGATGGGGGGGATGGTAAGGATTGGCTAATCTTTGAAGTGGGTGAGTCTCGTGCAAGTGGTTTGTCAGTTGATTTTAATTTGAGGAATGAAGAAGATTATTCTCTAATTAGCTATGATTGGGATGGTAATGCAGAGACACTATCAGATTTATATGTTTTATTTGTTAAAAATATTTACAGATTAAGTGGAACTAATGGTGATGATAGTGTAATCCTAAAAGATACGGGCTATGTTTTAGGTTTGGGTGGTAACGATACCCTGGTAGGGGGAGGGTTTAACGATAATTTACAGGGAGGCTCGGGTGATGATTATATCGACGGCGGTCTTGGCGTAAACCAGATATCATTTTGGTATGATGAAGGTAACCAGCTTCATGGCGCGGTTGTTAATCTAGATCTGGGCAATGGAATTGATAATTACGGTGGAAGAGATGTTTATTCAA
>Ga0209955_1000600_pt1 | contig 12263 bp, 9 predicted proteins | sample SalPonA_A_H2O_MG_FD_185716 | JGI IMG/M metagenome (GOLD analysis project Ga0209955, IMG submission 185716) | Water microbial communities from South San Francisco under conditions of wetland restoration - Salt Pond MetaG R2A_A_H2O_MG (SPAdes)... | ecosystem: Environmental > Aquatic > Non-marine... | reverse complement strand
CAACATCGAACTACTCGGTGAAGATAAGTACAGAATTACCATGGCTGTAGCCGGTTTTTCACAAGATAACATTGACATTGTCGTCCAAGAAAACACATTGCATGTCACTGGCAAAATCCCCACTCCAGAGACGAAAGATGCAGAAACAGAACAACGACAATTTTTGCACAAAGGCATTTCTGAAAGAAACTTTGAACGCAAGTTTCAACTAGGCGACCATGTCAAAGTACTGGCCGCAGATATGGAAAACGGTCTGTTAAATATTGATTTAGAGCGCGTTATTCCTGAAGCGAAAAAGCCTCGTAAAATAGAAATTGGTTCACGCCTTATCGAAGGTTAATTACTTCCTCCCAATATGTGTTTCCCCATTTTGGCGTATCGTTTGATACGCCTTTTTTGTTATGTAAACTCTTGTGCTAAGATAAAATAATGAATGTGTAGCAGCAATGACTGCCTATTTTTTAGCAATTAACCTACATAAGAATAAAATAATGCTACCAAAAACGACATCAGACAACCCCAAGTCCGACTCACAAGAACCATCTTTTACAGATCCGGCGTTTAACAAAGTGAATCAGTTATTTGCGCATTACCGTCAATGGCTTAACCGATATCAAACGGCAGTAACCCAAAAAGTACAAAGTGTTAAAGAATGGCGCTTCACCATATGGGCCCAGCAATACAATCCATCTCAATGGTGCTACTTTACCGCGTTTAGCTTACTCATCTATTCAGCTTTTTTTAGTCAAGAAAACTGGGATGGTGTTATTGCACTAATCGCGTTTATTGGCTTGCTGCGCGAGCTATTAAATATATTCCATAAAGTTTGGGAAACAACCTTAGGGAAAAGTGTTACCTTGATTATGTATGCCAGCACAGCGAATTTAGCGTTGGCATTTGCAGCAATGAAGATTAATTTCATCACCGGCGTCGAACCAATGCCTTTTGTTTTTACGTTGGGCTTTACTACTCTCATATTAATGCCTTTTTGGATTGCTTTATCTAGCATAGTGATGTTTTCATGTGGCCTCATTTTGGCAAATATATGGCTTTTAATACGCTTGCCATTGAAGCTGTTTGGGATCCAATTAAAAATCCATTGGGAAGATAACAAGCACGCTTTATTAACTATGTTTATGCGTATCATTTTGATCCCATTTGTCTTATTTAACATGCTGTCAATTATGGCACCTTATGTATCACAACCCTTAGAAGGAAATTCATTTGGTTTCACTATAGGTGACATTAACAAGCCTAATTTTGTATCAGAAACCACAGCTGAATCTTCGGCTGGACTGATTAAAATACCGGTTAAAACGCAAAATGAAGCACCCAATAAAGATGCACTAATGCTAGAGACCGAAGACGCGGAAATTTTAAAAGCGCGAGCGCAACTGATTGATAAGGCTATCGCAACGTTCATTTTTTATATGGAAGCTTATCCATATAGTGCTTGTAAAAAAGAGGCTGATCAGCGCTCCGTCATTGTAGATGAGTTTTCTGTATTGTTGATCAGTAAAAATGCGGAAGCTAAAAATGGCTATGACTTTGTTGTACAAAAATGTGAGCCTCGTTACCCCAAGTAAACGAAGACTAAATTATTTGCGAATTTTACAAAGAAAATAATAAATTTAGTGAGCCAATGAAATCTTTTCAGGGTATCAATGGTCATATAAATAATTAATATTTTTATTGGTGGCATATGTCAAAACTCACTATTTGGGTCATTACCGCACTTGTCCTGGTGACTGGTTTTTCATTAATCGAACGCGAACTCAAAGCGCAAACCGCTGCAGAACCAGCATCTCCAGCGATTACTAAAATGCGTAACATGGTAGCAGATGCAGACCTTCCTAAAACGGTGATGCGTGAAAAAATCGTCTTGGGTTTAGGGTGTTTTTGGGGCGCTGAAAAACGCTTTGAAGCAATGCCAGGTGTCATCAATGTGATTTCTGGATATGCTGATGGCCGAGGTTTTGAGCCAACTTATCGAAATATTACCAAAGCGGTACATCGTTTTAATCCTGATAATTATGCAGAAGTGATTCAAGTTGAATTTAACCCACAGTTAATCAGTGTCGAAACTTTACTGCGTGCATTTTATGAGATGCATAATCCCACACAAAAGAATGGCCAAGGTAATGACATTGGCACCCAATACCGTTCAACCATTTTGACCACGAACGAAGAGCAAAAAGATATTGCATATCAACTAACTGCTTTGTATCAAAAAGCACTCACTGAAAACGGCTATGGGCCAATTACGACTTCTATCAAACCCCTTGAGAATTTCACAGCAGCCGAAGAATATCACCAAGACTACATTGCAAAGAACCCCAATGGCTATTGCCCTGACCATTCTACTGGCGTGAAATTTGATGGCACGCAAACCAAAATAGCTGACTTGGATAACTCTTCTATTTTAGAAGGAAAGCATATTGTAATTATCGATGCGCCTGACTGCCCATATTGTGAAAAGTTTAAAGCTGACGTAGCTAACGAATATTCTGGGTCTGTACCGATGCATTTTCGTCGGTCTGAACAACTTACCGGCCTTACCGTCACCTCCCCTACTTGGGCGACCCCTACACTCTTGTTTATGCAAGATGGTAAGGAAATCCATGGCGTTCAGGGTTATGTCGGCCCAGAGCAGTTTTATCGATTACTCGGGGCATTCAAATTAGGTGAATCCGAAGCGTTTAATGTTGCTTTCAACAAAGGCACAGACTCTCGCTTCTGCAAACAATATGAACAGTTTAAAAATGTCGGTGAAGGTGTATTTATTGATACACTCAGCGGTGATCCTTTATTTGATACAGATTATCAATTTAACTCTGGTACAGGTTGGTTATCTTTCACCGAGGCTATCGCCGGAAATGTTACCTACCATGAAGATTTATCTTTAGGTATGCGCCGCACGGAGATAAAGGCTAAAACATCTGGTATACACTTAGGTCATGTCTTTGATGATGGTCCTAATGGTAAACCGCGTTATTGTATCAACGCGACGGTGTTAGAGTTCATCCCACGCAATGAAGAAAAAACCTAAGCTAGTATTTTGTATAACTTTCATCTATGGTTAATTTACACACAATCCAGAAATTAGAACGTCGGATAAGAAAAAGGATAGCAACTTGCTATCCTCTTATAAAATTTGTGGTATTCAAACGTTCCAACAGAACATTTAATCTCACTAAATCACTGTCATATCCACCCGCATTACACATATGGGACGGATAACATTCTATTAGCCTAATAGTTCAGCTAACTGAGCACTAACAGCCTCAACCGCCTGGGTACCATCAAGTTTATGGTACTGACAGTTCCCTGCAGATGCTTCTGCTTGATAGTAGTCTACCAACGGCTTAGTTTGCGTATGATAGATACCTAAACGATCACGTACTGTAGCCTCTTTGTCATCATCACGAATCGACAAATCTTCACCAGTTTCATCATCTTTACCTTCTACTTTCGGTGGGTTGTAGACAACGTGATACACACGACCAGAAGCTGAATGCACACGACGTCCACCCATACGTTCAACAATAACATCATCAGGCACGTCAAACTCTAAACAATAATCAACGTTTACACCAGCATCCTTCATCGCATCAGCCTGAGGAATTGTGCGTGGAAAACCATCTAATAAAAAGCCATTAGCACAGTCTTCTTGCGCAATACGTTCTTTCACTAGACCGATGATAATGTCATCAGAAACTAACTGTCCCGCATCCATAATCTTTTTAGCTGCAAGTCCCATCTCAGTTCCTGCTTTAATCGCAGAGCGTAACATGTCGCCTGTAGAAATTTGTGGGATCCCAAATTTACCCATTAAAAACTGAGCTTGAGTTCCTTTTCCGGCACCTGGTGCGCCTAATAAAATGATGCGCATCGGGCATCCTCCATTAATAATACAAAAAATAATTGCGTCTAAGTTACCTATTAATCGACTCGCTTTCAAGAGGATTTAGGTCTTGTCTTGATTGATTACGACTAAAAGCGCAGAATGTAAAAAGGGTGATACATCTCTGTATCACCCTTTATTGTATTGACTGACTTTATTTAGCTAAAGTCATCAACAAACTATTTAAGTTTTGCACAAAGCTTGCTGGATCTTTCAGGCTACCTTGCTCAGATAACGCAGCTTGATCAAACAATACTTCAGACCACTTTTTGAACATCTCTTCGTCTTGAACATCTGCTAGTGTTTTCACAAGCTCGTGCTCTGGATTCATTTCAAAGTGGTATTGTACTTCTGGTACCGGCTGACCTGCAGCTTGCATTAGCTTAACCATTTGCGTCGTCATACCATTTTCATCCGCTACAATACAAGCAGGCGATTCAGTTAAGCGATGCGTAAATTTCACTTCTTTGACTTTATCGCCAAGTGCTTCTTTAACACGGTCTAAAACACCTTCAACCGCTTTTTCAGCTTCTTGTTTCGCTTCTTTATCTTCTGCTGAATCCAGCTCGTCTAGAGAACCTTGCGCAATAGATTGGAATGATTTTTCTTTGTACTCGCTCAAGTGAGACATTAACCACTCATCGATGCGCTCAGACATTAACAAGACTTCGATACCCTTCTTACGGAAGATCTCAAGGTGTGGGCTCGTCTTAGCCGCTTGGTAAGAATCAGCTGTCACATAATAAATCTTATCCTGACCTTCTTGCATACGCTCGATGTATTCATCTAATGACACGTTTTGTACATCAGAGTCATTATTGGTCGATGCAAAACGCAATAACTCACCAATTTTTTCTTTGTTAGAAAAATCTTCAGCTGGTCCTTCTTTCAATACATTACCAAACTCAGACCAGAAACCTTGATATTTCTCGGCATCATTTTTCGCCATACGGCTTAACATTTGTAAAACTTTCTTAGTACATGCTTGACGCATTGCCTGAGAAACTTTGTTGTCTTGTAAAATCTCACGAGATACGTTCAACGGTAAATCGTTAGAATCTAGTAAACCTTTAACAAAGCGCAAGTAAGTCGGCATGAAGTGTTCAGCATCATCCATAATGAATACACGTTGCACATATAATTTTAAGCCGTGCTTGTGTTCGCGATTGTACATATCGAAGGGTGCTTTAGACGGAATATACAATAAGCTTGTGTATTCTGTTTTACCTTCCACTTTATTATGCGAATACGCTAAGGGATCGGTAAAGTCATGCGAAATGTGCTTGTAAAATTCGTTATATTCTTCAGCACTTACATCTGATTTATCACGAGTCCAAAGCGCAGTCGCTTTGTTGATTGCTTCCCATTTACCCGGCTCTGCTGGAATTTTTTCACCGTCTGGGCCATCACGCTCAGGCACTTCTTCTTTGAACATATGGACAGGTATAGAGATATGGTCAGAGTATTTAGTAATAATGGAGCGCAAACGCCAGTCGTCTAGGTACTCTTTCTCTTCATCACGTAAGTGTAAAATGATTTCTGTACCACGGTTTTCTTTCTCGATGTTTGCTAAAGTAAACTCACCTTCGCCCTGAGACACCCATTCAACACCTTCGCTTGCATCTGCACCTGCGGCACGAGTGCGCACTGTGACTTCGTCAGCAACGATGAATGCAGAATAGAAACCTACACCAAACTGACCAATAAGTTGTGAATCTTTAGCTTGGTCGCCAGATAAATTTGAGAAAAACTCTTTAGTACCTGATTTTGCAATCGTACCTAAATTTTGAATCACTTCATCGCGGTTCATACCAATACCGTTATCAGCAATGGTTAAAGTACCCGCATCCTTATCAATGCTCACTTTTACGTGTAAATCACCATCATTTTCATATAACGCATCGTTTGATAACGCTTTGAAACGTAATTTATCAGCTGCATCGGCAGCGTTTGACACGAGTTCACGTAAAAAAATCTCTTTATTAGAATATAAAGAGTGGATCATAAGTTGAAGTAGTTGTTTTACTTCGGTTTGAAAGCCATGTGTTTCTTGTTGAACGGTTTCGCTCATACTAGATATCTCCTACATAAATCTGTGATTACGGATTGTGTTTATGGAAGATATGTAAGGCCCAAGTATTTTTTTTCAAGGATTAAAACAAAAAAGTTTTAAATTTCGCGACGTCCGCTAAATGCATGAGAGAGTGTTGAGCCATCAATATACTCAAGTTCGCCCCCAACTGGAACACCATGGGCAATACGCGAAGCTTTTATATTGTTTTGGGCACACATTTGGCCAATATAATGAGCGGTAGCCTCACCTTCTACAGTGGGGTTTGTGGCGAGAATCACTTCTTGGATAGTGCTATCAGATAAACGTTTAGCCAGAATATCCAAACCAATCTCGTTAGGGCCAATTCCATCAATGGGTGACAAATGTCCCATTAATACAAAATATTGACCAGAAAATTCAGAAGTTTGCTCGATTGCTACTATATCCTGAGGGGATTCAACAATACATAGGATTTGTGCTTGTTGCCGGGCAGGACTGGCACAGATGGCACATAACTCGCTTTCGGTAAACGTGCGGCATTGAGAACAATGTTTTACATGTTCCATAGCGTCATGCAAAGCATTGGATAGCCGTAAAGCCCCTGGTCTATTTCGCTCGAGAAGATGAAAAGCCATTCTCTGGGCAGATTTAGCACCTACACCAGGTAAACATTTAAAGCTTTCAATCAACTCTGTAATTAAGGGGCTATATTTCATGAAGTCAGCCTTGTTATTATTATTTTAAGGACTAGCAGACTAATACTGTCTTAGAAAGGCATCTTGAAGCCAGGAGGTAAAGGCATACCACCGGTCACATCAGCCATACGCTCTTTGCTGGTTTCACCCACACGGCGCACAGCATCATTAGTTGCAGCAGCAACTAAATCTTCAATCATGTCTTTATCATCTTCCATCAAAGAAGCATCAATCTCTACACGACGTACATTGTGATTACAGGTCATCGTTACTTTAACCATACCGGCACCGGCTTCACCGACGACTTCAATATTAGCAAGTTCTTCTTGGGCCTTTTGCATGCGATCTTGCATCTGCTGGGCCTGTTTCATGATATTTCCCATACCACCTTTAAACATAGTTCTTTCCTATTCTTTGGGTTTTAATGTGCCATCTTTTACAGTGGCATTTAATGTTTTGGTTAATGCTTGAAGATTTGGATCATTGGCAAAAATTGCTTCAACATGTGCTTTTCTAATTTCATTTATTCGTCGTTGCAACAACATTGGCGTGTTAACCGGTGAGCCTGGTTCAACAACCAACTCAATAGACATAGCGAAGTGTTTTTCTAAACTTTCATGTAACGCTTGTTGCGAAGAGTCACTCAATAAATGAGAATATTCCTCATCTAGTGTTAAAGTCACCGCACTGCCTTGGTGACTATAGGCAGATTGTACAGCTAGCTGTTTAACTAGCCCTGATAAACCTAATTGACTAATAATGTTAGACCAACGATCCACTTGTGCCGCATTCTCTAGTTTTTCGCCGTTCGGTAATAATGCTGATAATTGCGTAATATCCACATCATGTAATGTTATTTTTGGACGATCTTCAGTCTGCTGGTTTAGCCCCATTTTATTAGGGTCTGTTTCTGGCTGTGCTAATGGGGCTACTGGCTCAGTAATAGGTTCGGGTTCAGTAGTTCTAGTTGGACTTTCAGCCCAAGGCGCTCTATCTTCCGCTGATTTAGTAATTGATGTGTTGTCTTGATGAGTTGAGGTTTCCAATACATCAATCGCATTCTGCTCACCTTGACTTGGAGTTTCTGAAATGCCGATAGATGATGCGTTATTTTCGGGTGATTCAGCAGTCGCTTTTAGCTGACTTTGCGCAGCTAATAATATGTCAATTGATGGTGTCGCTAGCGGTTTCGCAGCAACAGGTTCGGATGCTGTTTCAGGTTCCATGAATTGGTTTGGATGCATATCATATGCTTCATCTATCAACTCTTCTTGTTCCGCGAACATTTGTGCTTGTTGCACATCAAACTCATCATCAATAATTTCTGGTTCCGCTGGTTCCGCTGGTTCCGCTGGTTCCGCTGGTTCCGCTGGTTCCGCTGGTTCCGCTGGTTCCGCTGGTTCCGCAAACATGTCATCCATTACAGTTGAGAAGTCAACTTTTTCTTTCTGATTATCATCATCTTGGATAATTGAGATTGGCTCTGGAACTACATCTGTATTTGGTTCTAGCGGAGATTCAACGACAGGCTCTAAGGCTAGTTCTATTTTAGACTCTAAAACAGGTACAATATCAGGAGCTAACTCTTGCTCGATGTCAGGCTTTGACTCTAGTTCAGGTTTTGATAATGATTCTTGTGCTAACTCAGCAGAATCTTGAGGGGATATAGTCGTCTGCGATGCTTTAATATTATCAAAAATAACTTTCTCATTGATTTCAACTGTATGAGACGTAATGTTGTCTTGAATGACCTGCTCGAAATCAGCAATATGCGTTGCTGGAGTAAAAGCCATCATACGCAGTAATGTCATCTCGAGTGCCATTCTACCGTCTGCCACATGAGGTAAGTCTTTCTTACCTTGTAGTGCCATTTGATAGAGTAATTGAATATGTTCTGGAGAAATCGATTTAGCTATTTGATAGACAGCTTTGGCGCTGAATGAATCTAATTTACAAACATCAGGTACAATTTGCGTTAAGGTAATCTGGTGCAATAACCCTAGTAGCTCATCTAAAACCGATTGATAATCAGGTGACTGTTCAGCAATAGACTCAACTTGGGCCATCAACTTTTCTTGATCATTTTCAAATAGAGCATGGACCATTTTAAGCAGTTGATTTTTATCCATCAACCCAAGCATGTCCGTTACAACTGACGTTAATACCTGGTTATTACCTTGTGCTATTGCTTGATCTGTCAAACTCAACGCATCCCGCATACTACCATTAGCCGCGCGTGCCAACTGAACTAAAGCAGGCTTTTCATGATTAATTTGTTCAGCAGATAAAACATGACTCAGTTGTGATTGAATCTCTTCTCGCGATAACGCCTTCAAATTAAATTGTAAACAACGCGATAGAATCGTAATCGGTAACTTCTGAGGATCAGTCGTAGCAAGTAAAAATTTTACGTGAGGAGGTGGCTCTTCAAGTGTCTTTAAAAGTGCATTGAAGCTATGCTTAGACAACATATGTACTTCGTCAATCAGATAAACCTTATATTTACCGTGGGTTGGTCTGTACTGAACATTATCAAGGAGTTCACGTGTATCCTCAACTTTGGTCTTGGATGCAGCATCAATTTCAATCAGATCGACAAAGCTTCCTTTATCTACCTCGATACATGTACCACATTTACCACAGGGGTTAGCACTCTGGCCGTCTGCACAGTTCAGACTCTTAGCAAAAATTCTAGCAATAGTCGTTTTACCAACACCGCGAGTACCCGTAAACAAGTAAGCATGATGTAAGCGGTCGTTATCTAGACCATTTGATATCGCAGTCACTACATGAGTTTGACCAACGAGTTCAGAGAATTTTTTGGGTCGCCATTTTCTTGCTAAGACTTGATAGCTCATAAGTAATTAATCGCCTTCAAATTCGCAGAGCGCATATGAGGTTATACCTAATTCCTTTAATTTTTGTTCACCGCCAATGTCAGGTAAAGAAATAACAAACCCGGCATGCTTTACAACACCACCAAGACGTTTAATTAAATTTGCTGTGGCAATCATTGTTCCACCTGTAGCAAGTAAATCGTCTATCATCAGAACTTTTTCACCAGGCTGAACTGCATCTTCATGGATTTCTAATATATCAGTACCATATTCTAGTTCATATTCTTCAGAAATGGTTGCACGAGGTAATTTTCCAGGTTTTCTCACTGGGATAAAGCCTATGCCCATAGCTAAAGCTAGTGGTGCACCAAATAAGAAACCACGTGCCTCAGTACCAGCGATTTTATCAAAACCACCTTCTCTAAACTTTTCCGCCAATAACTCAATACATTGAGAAAAAGCTTGATGGTCTTCCAAAACACTTGTTACATCACGAAACATGATACCTGGTTTTGGATAATCGGGAATAGTTTTAACAACAGATTTTATATATTCGCCAGGCAAGATACACCTCAAAATTATTTAATTATTAATATCTACTTTGTAATATAGAACACGAACCAACCGCATATCGCATTCAATAATGGCATAGCCAATAATACACCGAAAGCGGCTAACAAGTACCAAATGTTGAATGGATCTTTAAAATTTGAATCATCTGACATACTATAACTTCCTCTACTTCAGGTTAAAAAAACAGGGTCAAAGTCTAAAGGAATAGCACCGAAATTCATAGTAAAAATCATTAAAACTGAATGGTATTATGCTACATTACTATTATCGTATAAGCACAAAAACACATTATGTCATCATTTTATAACAAGTTAATAAAATCTGTTGGTTTTGCGAGCTTTTTAACTATAAGTCCGTTTGCTCTCACGTCTACTAAAAATATACTTGCAACACCCACACATCCTGGTTCATTCACTCCGTTACCATCATTTAAAGCAACCTATTCTCTGAACAGAAGAGGTTCTACATACGGAGAAGGCTTTCGCTCTTTAACAAAGAAAGAAAATGGAAATTATGTGTTTTCTTATCAAACTAAGGCTCGCTACTTCTTCTTAACTGATACAAGGACTGAGAGGAGTGAGTTTAAATACACCTTTTTAAACGAAGAATGGGTAGCATCTCCTTTAAATTACGAGTTTATTAGAGAAGGTACCGGAAAAGACAAACAATATAAAGTAACTGTTAACTATGTAAATGAAACTATATCAGGCAGACATAAAAAGAATAACCCATTCCCAGAGGATACAGTTATTCAAGATATGATGACCTATCAGGTTCAAATCAGATTAGATTTACAACGCAACAAACCTGTTAAAAAGTACACCGTGGCTACGCGATACGGTAATTGGAAAGATTATGGCTTTACTCAATATCCACCAGAAACAATAACCACCCCATTAGGTGAATATAGTTCGGTAAAATTAACTAGAACAAATATCGAGAAGGATCGCGTTACTACCGTGTGGTTAGCTCCAGATCTCGATTATGCTCTTATTCGATTACAGCAGATAGAAAAAGGTAAAGAGAACTTTGATGTTGTAATTAAAAGTTATGAGGTTATTTCTAATTAATAGAGCCTCCTTTTGGATAACAACACTAAACAGCCGAGTGTTCACTAAAAAAAATGTAACGAATATAGTAAATCACTCTATTTGAATAAATTAATCCTAGGGATTTGTTTGTAAGTGAACATCATAGCCTGCATGCTTTCTGATATTAATAACACGATCATCATCAAAGTATAAATACTGACCTTTAATGCCTAATAACGTCCCAGCAAAAGAAGGTGTTTTATCGAACCCAAGCGATGTAATTTTTGCTGGATACTGAGTCACTGGATAAAAGATATCAACAGGTTGAATAGTCATTTTTTGAATCGCAAGTAAACCATGTTGAGTAATAAGTTCTTCTAAATCGTCAGCAATTTTTTCATAAAGCTCATCCCTGAGTGAAACTAAGTCTAAATTAGGAATAGCACCTTTCAACATGACTCGCCAATTCGATTTATCAGACATATGCTGTTTACAAATAGTTTCGACTAAACCACTAATCAAACGATTGGCGACTCTAAAAATAGGTATCGCCTGTGTAGCACCTTGATCAATCCAACGTGATGAAACACCTGACTGGATTTGTCTGGTAATGCCTACTTTCACATTTCCAGTATTAGAAAGATAGACAATGTGGTCGTTAAAGCAATGAGCTTCCGCCCATTGAGGCTCTCTACATGTTCCTTTAGCATAATGACACTGCTCAGGTTTTATAATACATGTATCACACTGAGCTAATTTTTGTAGGCATGGATAACAGTAACCTTGATTAAAACTTTTTTTAGTGACCCTATCGCAATGGACGCAATTAATTTTATTATTAAATGTTAATGTGACATTTTGTCCGATTAAAGCATTCAACGGTAGAAGAGTATCACCAATTGGTAAATGATATTGAGCAGTATTACTCTCATCAACACCAACATGCATTTTTCTAAGGTTACCTGAATACGTTGTCATAATTTCTCTGCAAAATAATTTTTTGTGATCATAACTACACGATAATGGCAAAGCAACGAATTTATCACCCAATCGCAGGCATAAAAAAACCCACAGGCTATTACACCTATGGGTTGTCTTATTGGGAGCTTGGCGATGTGCTACTCTCACATGGGGAAACCCCACACTACCATCGCCGCTAATACGTTTCAC
>Ga0209955_1000596_pt1 | contig 12345 bp, 11 predicted proteins | sample SalPonA_A_H2O_MG_FD_185716 | JGI IMG/M metagenome (GOLD analysis project Ga0209955, IMG submission 185716) | Water microbial communities from South San Francisco under conditions of wetland restoration - Salt Pond MetaG R2A_A_H2O_MG (SPAdes)... | ecosystem: Environmental > Aquatic > Non-marine... | reverse complement strand
TACTCGATCAGATCCCGCTGGATCACCATCTCAAAACCGCTCTTGCCGATCATGCAAGCTCGGAGGGCGAGATTCTGCAGAACGTAGAGCTCTATGAGCGTGGTGATTTCAACCACATTACGCTACCGATCGATCGTCCTTATCTTGAGGTCGCCTACCGCCATAGTATCAGTTGGGCACTACAGGTGCTCACAACGCTTCAGGAAGAGTGATAGCGCTGCTGTTGGGCTGGCTGATTGCCAATGTACATCTGTAAGGCTCATTAATATGATTGCTTTTAAGGTATCGGGGTGTATCGAAGCTCGATAAAAAAGCCCCGCGCAGTGGCAGGGCTTTGGGTGCGGTGTGCGTACTTTAATGATTAGTCGAGTTGCGACAGATCGCGTACGGCACCCTTGTCTGCGGCGGTAACCAACTTGGCGTAGGCCTTGAGTGCTGCCGATACCTTACGTGGACGCTCTTTGACTGGCTTCCAGCCGATCTTATCCTGCTCGGCGCGGCGAGCTGCTAACTCTTCATCAGATAGCAGAACATCGATCTTGCGCGCTGGGATGTCGATACGGATCATATCGCCGTCGCGTACCAGACCGATGTTACCGCCACCGGCCGCTTCCGGAGATGCGTGGCCGATTGATAGGCCAGATGTACCACCCGAGAAGCGGCCATCCGTAAGCAGCGCACAAGATTTACCCAGACCCTTCGACTTGATGTACGAGGTTGGGTAGAGCATCTCCTGCATTCCAGGACCGCCCTTAGGACCCTCGTAACGCACGATGACAACGTCACCCGCTTTAACTTTGTCGTTAAGGATGTGGTCAACTGCCTCATCCTGTGACTCGGTTACGTGGGCAGGGCCTTCGAACACCAATATGGATTCATCAACGCCCGCAGTTTTCACGACACAGCCATCCTCAGCGAGGTTGCCAAAGAGCACTGCAAGACCACCCTCTTGTGAGAAAGCGTGCTCGATAGAGCGGATACAGCCCTCTGCGCGATCGCCGTCGAGTGATGGCCAGCGCGTTGCTTGGCTGAAAGCGACCTGAGTTGGAATACCCGCAGGACCTGCTTTATAGAATTCGACGACTTCCGGTGACGGATTGCGCATGATGTCCCACTCGTCGAGAACCTCTTTCATGCTTGTACCCGCGACTGAAGGTACATCCGTGTGCAGTTTACCAGCGCGATCTAGCTCGCCTAGGATTGCCATGATACCGCCAGCACGGTGAACATCTTCGATGTGATATTTCGGGGTATTTGGTGCCACTTTACACAGTTGTGGTACTTCACGAGAGAGTCGATCGATATCCGCTAGGGTAAAGTCGATCTCAGCTTCCTGAGCTATAGCAAGTAGGTGCAGGATGGTATTAGTCGAACCACCCATCGCAATATCAAGTGTTATAGCATTTTCGAACGCTTTGAAGCCGACACTGCGAGGCAGAACCCTCTCGTTGTCGTTTTCATAGTAATCCTTCGCCATCTCAACGATGCGACGACCCGCTTCAAGGAAGAGTCCTTCGCGATCTGCGTGAGTTGCAACGACGGTACCGTTACCCGGCAGGGCCAAACCGAGTGCTTCAGCTAGACAGTTCATAGAGTTCGCTGTGAACATGCCTGAACATGAACCACAGGTTGGGCAAGCAGAGCGCTCTACCGCATCAACTTGTTCGTCAGATGCTGTGGGGTCAGCTGCCAGAACCATCGCGTCAACTAGGTCGAGCTTGTGCTCAGCCAATTTAGTTTTACCCGCTTCCATTGGGCCGCCGGTTACGAAGATAACAGGAATATTAAGGCGCATTGATGCCATCAGCATTCCCGGTGTGATCTTGTCACAGTTGGAGATACAGACGATAGCGTCAGCACAGTGCGCGTTAACCATATACTCAACTGAGTCAGCAATGATATCGCGGCTTGGCAGGGAGTAGAGCATGCCGTCATGGCCCATGGCGATACCGTCGTCAACGGCAATAGTATTGAACTCTTTCGCCACACCGCCCGCTTTTTCGATTTCGCGAGCTACCAACTGACCCATATCTTTTAGGTGCACATGTCCGGGCACGAACTGGGTGAATGAGTTAGCAACGGCGATGATAGGCTTGTGGAAGTCTTCATCTTTCATACCTGTCGCACGCCAGAGCGCGCGAGCACCGGCCATATTCCGGCCAGCTGTAGATGTCTTGGAGCGGTATTGTGGCATGGTGTTTCTCTCTCTTATTGGAGCATCTATGCGTTTACTAGTCGTCGGAGTATATCAGAATCAGATGGGCCTGAGGGAGGCTACATAGAGGCTAGCAGGGTCTGATTTCACAATTCATACCGTGGTTAATTTCCAATTCATTTGCATTGGTTTAGTCTTGCTGCAACTGAGTATTATTTTGTCCGGAGGCCGGGTTGATTAATTCCCTACGCGCAGCCCTAATTGCGCTTGTCTCTCTGGCGGTCACTCCAACGCTTTATGCAGCCCAGCCCGAGGCTGACGCGCAGCAAGAGAGTGTCGCGCTAGAAGAGACACCCCATGAAGAGGTTCCACTGCATGAGGCCGCTGAGGGCGTCGCGACTTCGCCCCCAACGCCCGAAGCTAGCCCCGCTGCCGTGCAGTTGCCTTTCGATCTTAAAGCCGCAGCAGATATCGCGCTTGCCGCATTTGGTGGTGAGATATTAAAGGCTGAGCAGGTTGAAGCTGAGACTGGGATCCAGTTCAACATCCGCATTGTTAACAATGGCCGCGTGCGTGATGTTGTTGTCGATGCTGCTAATGGGGAGATCATCAAGCCGCTTGAGACTGAGGTTGTTGACGCGGTGACCGCTGCTGATGAGCCAGCTAGCGCTGCCGAGCAAGAAGAGTCTGTAGGGACTCGTGCTGCATCAACGGCAACGCCAAGCGACACAACTGAGGTGCCCGCCCAATGAAGATCTTAATTGTCGAGGACGATCCAGATCTGCGCCGCCAACTGGTCAGCAGTTTGAATAGCCGAAGCTACACGGTAGAGGAGTGTAGCGATGGCGACGAAGCAGTCTATCTCGGAACCGAGTATGAATTTGACTTGGCAATTGTCGACATTGGTTTACCCGGACGATCCGGCCTTGAGGTGATTCGTGCTTGGCGTAAAGTGCAGCGAGATCTTCCCGTGCTTATTCTGACGGCCCGCGGTGACTGGCAGGATAAAGTTGAGGGACTAGAAGCCGGTGCTGACGACTATCTGGTGAAGCCTTTCCACATAGAAGAACTCAGTGCGCGCGTTAATGCACTGCTGCGTCGAGCCGCCGGTCATGCTAAGCCTCAGATGACCTACGGTCCGATTATGCTTGATACAACTGCACGTTCGGTCTGCGTCAATGAGGAGGAGATCAAGCTTACGAGCTATGAGTACCGCACGCTGGAATATCTCATGCTGCATGCGGGTCAGACTATCTCTAAGGCCGAGCTCACAGAGCATCTCTACCATCAAGACTATGACCGCGACTCGAACGTCCTTGAGGTCTTTATTCGTCGATTGCGGCAGAAGCTCGATCCTGATCAGACGTTGCACCCCATTATGACCGTACGAGGCCTGGGATACCGCTTTGCGTTGGAAGCCTCTGAGTAAGAAACTGTTCGCTCTGCTGCCGGTGCCGGGGTCGCTACGCGCGCGACTTCTTTGGGCATCAATCGTTTTGTTGCCGATTCTAATTATCTTTGCCGGGGCGGCCCTGCAACGCGCATTTGAGACCAGCCTGCTGACCTCTGAAGAGTCTCAGGCGCGTCTACACACCTATGCTCTACTGGGCTCGGCTGAGTTTATTGAGAGCGAGCTGGTATTGCCACGCACGCTGCAGGAGCCGCGCTTCTCTCAGGTCCAGTCTGGGCTCTCGGCGCTAGTCTTCAACTCAGACGGTGAGCTAAAGTGGCGGTCTGAATCGAGCGCTTTGATTGATGAGCAGCTCGTCGAACGTATCGCCGGCATCGAGCCTGAACCGGGAGAGAGCCGATTTAGTCACCTCAAAGCTGACCAGCTATACCTCTATGTTTACCCACTAATCTGGGATATTGAAGGGTCAGAGTACCGCTATCAGATAGCCATATTAAATAGCGACGTAGAGGCTATGGAGGAGCTGACGACTTTTCAGACTCAACTCTGGGGTTGGCTGTTGGCGGTCTACCTGCTCGCACTTCTACTGCAGTACATGATTCTGCGCTGGGGTCTCAAACCGCTCAATGCGCTCGCGCATGAGATTTCGCTGATTGAACAGGGCGATGCGGCTGACTTAAAAGGGCACTACCCGGATGAGGTGGAACCGGTAACACGTAACCTCAACAGATTGATTGAGTCTGAGCGTCGTCAGCGTGAGCGTTACCGCAATACCCTTGCTGACCTAGCACATAGCCTGAAAACACCCTTGGCGGTAATTAAAGGCGCTGCTGGTGAATCGCATTCGCTCGAGAGCTATCAGAGCCTTATCGATGAGCAATCTGACCGCATGACGCAGATTGTGCAGTATCAACTTAGCCGGGCGGTAAAAAGCCGCCAACGCCCGTTCGCCAGTGCCGTACCCATAAAAGCAGCGGTTGAGCGTATCTGTGGGGCGTTGTCGAAGGTTTACGCCGCCAAACAGATGCATGTCGAGTTCGAAGCGCTGGACGATAAAAGCTTTGCTGGCGATGAGAGAGACCTGATGGAGCTACTAGGTAACTTACTGGAGAACGCCTTTAAGTATGGTCGTTCGCGAGTTAGTGTTGCCGCCTATGCGGACGAAGACGGTCTTATCTTGTTGATTGGCGATGATGGTCCAGGTGTCGGCAGCATTGAGCGTCAGGTTATATTGGAGCGCGGTGCACGGCTGGATACCACTTTGCCGGGGCAGGGTATCGGCCTGGCCGTCTGTGCAGACATACTTAGTAGTTATAACGGCGCACTGGAGGTAAGAACCTCAGCGCTCGGCGGCGCTGAGTTCCGTGTACATCTGCCCTAGAGCTGCTTAAAAAACACCTTAGAGTTGCGTTGAAAGTTATAAAGCGTCTTGCGCTGGCCGGGAAGTGAGTCTAACGGCTGCTCTGCAAAACCTCGCTCTTGGAACCAGTGCGCTGTGCGTGTTGTCAGAACAAATAGCTGCTTTAAACCCTGCTCTTTAGCACGATCTTCCATATGCTCTAGCAGTAATTCACCACGGTTGCCACCGCGGTACTCGTCACTAATAGCGACACATGCGAGCTCCGCTACAGCCTCCTCTGAAAAAGGGTAGAGCGCGGCGCAGCCTATAATGACACTATCACGTTCAACTACCGAGAACTGCTCAATCTCAGCTTCTAGTAACTCCCGTGAGCGGCGAACCAATACACCTCGCTCTTCCAGCGGTGCGATAACCTCGATAATCCCGCCTACATCCTCGATGGTGGCCGGCCTTACCTGCTCGTACGACTCTTTGCTGATCATTGTGCCGGTACCGTCGCGGGTAAATAGCTCCGTCAGCAGGGCCCCATCCTCTTTGTAGCTCACTAGATGACAGCGCGGAATTCCCAACCCACAGGCGTCCGCTGCTGCGCTTAGTAGGCAGGCCGTCTCAGTATAGGGCTGAGATGGGTCCTCATGGCGAGCGAAGTAATGACTCACTAATCTTTTAGCCGTCGCTGCTAGTAGCTCTGTGCGCAACTCTCCGTGGCTATCTGTGATGCCTTCTTGCGCGCCAAACATAATCAGTTTGTCAGCATTCAGTGCGCTGGCGACGCCAACCGCAAGCTCCTCTGAGGGCAGATTAAATATCTCTCCTGTGGGTGAATAACCGAGGTTAGAGATCAGCACGATATTATCCTGCTGCAGTTGCCGCTCTATGGCATCGCGATCGACTCGGCGCAGCTCACCGGTGTGGCCCATATCAACGCCATCGAGTACACCGAGTGGTTTAGCGATTACGAAGTTACCGCTGGCAACACGAATCCCTGCGCCATGCATTGGTGTATTGGCCAAACCCATGGAGAGTTGAGATTCAATGTAGGTCCGGACGCTGCCTACCGCCTCAACCACACAGCTCAGGCTTGCGCTATCAGTTACGCGTTGGTCGTAATGCAGACGCACATCAATGTCCGCTTGGGCAAGCCGCCGGTCAATTTGGCTGCGCGCACCGTGCACGAGTACGAGGCGAATATCCAAACTGTTAAGCAGTGCTATATCGTGAATAATGTTTCGAAAGTTCGAGTGCTCTATCGCTTCGCCACCTAGCATTAGCACAAAGGTTTTACCCCTATGTGCATGTATGTAGGGCGAAGAGTGGCGGAACCAGTCGATGAAGCTGTATTGATCACTCATTTGTCGCGTGTCCTAGAGACAGTAGTGCTTAATTAGGTTGTGCAGCAGATCGAGTGTTGGCTTGATCTGGTCGAGGGCGAGGAACTCATCCGGCTGGTGTGCTTGGTTGATAGAGCCAGGGCCGAGTACCACCGTCTCCATTCCAAGTGATTGGAGGAAGGGTGCCTCAGTTCCAAAAGCGACCGACTGCGCGTTGTGGCCAGTCAGGCGCTCCACTTGGCGAATCAAATCTGACTGCTCGCTCTGCTCATAAGGTGGGATACCCGGAAAGAGTGATCGAGTTGTCAATTGCACGTTATGCTTGGCCTCTATTGGATGTAAGCGCTCACTTATCATATTGCGCAGGCTATCCATGGACATGCCAGGCAGAGGCCTTAGGTCAAACTCCATCTCGCAGCGTCCGCAGATCCGGTTCGGGTTATCTCCACCATGAATACAGCCGAAGTTCATGGTTGGCACACTTACCTTAAAACCAGCGTTTTGATAATTTGCCTGCAGTTCAGCACGAATGGTGAGCAGCTCGCTCATGACACCGTGCATCGCTTCTAGAGCATTAGCTCCCAGTGAGGGGTCTGAGGAGTGGCCCGCCTGCCCTTCAATCCGAACGGCCTCCATCATCATGCCTTTGTGCATGCGAATCGGTTGCAGTCCAGTGGGTTCACCAATCACCGCTGCGCGGGCTTTAGGCTTGCCGGCCTCTACCAGCGCACGCGCGCCGGACATAGATGACTCCTCATCGGCAGTGGCCAGAATGATTAGCGGCGCTTGCAGAGGCGTATTTTTAAATGCACTTGCTGCCTCTATCGCGAGGGCAATAAAGCCCTTCATATCGCAGCTGCCTAGGCCATATAGTTTGTTATCGCGCTCATTCAGTTTAAACGGGTCAGACTTCCACAACTCTGGGTCACATGGCACCGTATCTGTATGGCCAGAGAGGACTAACCCGCCCGGTCCGCTACCGAGGGTGGCGATGAGGTTAGCCTTGGTCAGCTCGCCCGGGATAGGCATCACCTCACAGCTGAAACCGAGCTCTTCAAGCCAAGTGTGAAGTGTCTCTATAACGCCAAGATTAGAGCTATCCCACTGTGCTGAGGTCGAACTGATAGACGGAGAGCTAATCAGCGCGCTGATCTTATCGATTGTATTTGGTAGCTGTGCCATCGGCTTATCCACATGAGTTTGTACCCAAGTATTAGGGTATACCCTCATAATGCCAAAAGGGTGCTTTAGTTACTACATTGCCACAGCATATGCTGGCGCCATGGTGGTATGCTTTGAGCCCGCAGACAGAATCTTAAAAATATTACGAGAGCGCGATGCCAGCAGAGTTAGAACTTAAACTTGAGATAAGCCCCGAGTCAGTAGGCGATTTTCTTGAAGCGACACAGGCGCTCGGTTGGCGACAGGATGACGAGCAGTTTCTTGCAAACTGCTATTTTGATACCCCAGATCAGGCTCTTCAGCGCGAACGCATAGCGCTGAGAGTACGCAAAGCGGGTGGGCGGTGGATCCAGACGCTTAAAACAGCCGGAACTGTAGATGCAAACGGTATAAGCCATCGCGGCGAGTGGGAGTGGGAAGTGGCTAATGGTGAGTTAGATACCAAGCTTTTAGGCGAGCTGCTTCCGGCTAGCATAGATAGCCACTCGCTGACGCCACGCTTCACAACCGACTTTAAGCGCGTCACTTGGATCGTTCAGTACCAAGAGAGCAGCGTAGAGGTGGCGTTAGATATCGGTGAGATCTGTGCGGCTAATCAGACGCTACCTATCTCTGAAGTGGAGCTTGAGTTGAAAGCAGGTGCGCCAGAGTCTGTTCTAGCGCTGGCAGAACTGCTTAAGCAGCACGTTGAGCTTAGAGTGTCGACAGTATCTAAAGCTGAGCGAGCGCAGCAGTTATTAGCGGCAGTTGTTAGCAGTAATTGCTTGCAGTAAATGTTCAAAGGAGCAAGCCGATGACGGCAAAGTATTTGGTGATAAATACGGGCGGCACTTTCGGTATGGTTGAAAGTGATGCTGGCCTGGTACCCGGCAGTGACCTGCAACAGCGAATTGAGCACGTCTTACCAGAGTTGGCAGGAGCCTTCGATCTGGTAGAAGCGAAACCGCTGATCGATAGCTCTAATCTACTGCCGAGTCAGTGGCAGCAAATTGCGCAGCTCGTGCTGGATGAAGCAGAGCGTTATAGCGGTGTTGTCGTTATTCATGGAACCGACACGCTAGCTTACACCGCGAGTATTTTGAGCTTTGTCTGCGGCGGGCTAGATATCCCTCTGGTGGTGACCGGGTCGCAGAAGCCACTAGAGCATAGCGGCAGTGACGCACCAATAAACTTTAGTGCGAGTCTTGCTGTGCTTGCAGAGTCGCCCGCGGCAGGTCTCTATGTATGCTTTGGCGGTTACGTGTTGCAGGGTAACCGGGTGCGTAAGATCTCCGTCCAGTCCTATCAGGGCTTCGACTCACCTAACGCTGCGCGCCTGGGCCTCTCCGAGCCGACACTATTTATGGTGGCTGGTGCCCCAGTCTTCACAGGAGTTCGGCTAACGGCAGCACCCTTATTCCATGATTCTGCGGTGGCTACCTTGCTTATCTACCCGGGTATGCCCGCCGCTTTGGTGGATGCTGTAGTCGCTAGCGGCGCTAGAGCGGTCATTCTGCTGAGTTATGGCAGCGGTAATGTGCCATCGTCAGATCGAGCGCTAATGTCTGCTTTAGAGCGCGCCGCTGAGGCGGGTGTGCTGCTGGTTAACCTCACCCAGTGTGCAACCGGTTTCGTGGAGCAGGGTGTCTATGAGACAGGCTCTGAGCTGCAGCGCCTTGGTGCTCTAGACGGTTTTGACTTAACCCCTGAGGCGGCCTTCGCACGCATGCACTATCTGCTTGCAACTTGCGCCAATAAAAAAGCGGTTGTAACCGCTTGGTCACAACCGCTCTGTGGTGAGTTTACGCTTCGCTAGATCTGTAGCATTAGTGCCCTAGGATCTGGCTTAGGAAGAGTTGAGTACGCTCGTTCTGTGGGTTATTGAAGAACTCCTCAGGGTTGTTCTCCTCAACAATCTGGCCCGCATCCATAAAGATAACGCGGTCAGCGACTTTCTTGGCGAAGCCCATCTCGTGGGTTACACAGAGCATGGTCATGCCCTCTTCAGCCAGCTCAACCATGACGTCGAGCACCTCTTTAATCATTTCGGGGTCGAGTGCTGAGGTCGGCTCGTCGAACAGCATAATGCTGGGGTTCATACAGAGTGAGCGGGCAATCGCCACACGCTGCTGCTGACCGCCCGATAGCTGACCGGGGTATTTCAGCGCCTGATCTGGGATCTTAACGCGCTCAAGGTACTGCATAGCAATTGCTTCGGCTTCCGCTTTAGGCTTTTTCTGCACCCAAATTGGACCTAGGGTCAGGTTCTCAAGGATGGTTAGATGCGGGAAGAGGTTGAAGTGCTGGAACACCATACCCACGTCTTTGCGGATTGCTTCGATGTTCTTCACATCGTCAATCATCTCGATGCCATCAACTTTCAAAGATCCCTCTTGGAACTCCTCTAAGCGGTTGATACAACGAATCGTCGTCGACTTACCAGAGCCAGAAGGTCCACAAATAACGATACGTTCACCTTTTTTCACTCGCAGATTAATATCTTTGAGTACGTGGAAGTTGCCGTACCACTTGTTCAGATTCTCAATAACAATAATGTCCTGAGATTCAGCTGAAGATTTGACTGCGCTCATGGTTAGTCTCTCTTATCTGTATTCATTGATCGTTCGATTCGACGTGACAACACGGACATACCAAAACAGCTTGCCCAGAAGACGAGGAATACGAACAGATACCCTTCCAACGCGTGACCACCGAGCCAGTAGGAGTTGGAGAGAGCTGTTTGTAGAGTTTGTACCACTTCCGGAATACCGATGATCAACAGGAAGGTGGTGTTTTTGAACAGCATGACAAAGGTTGCCAGTATGTTCGGCATGGAGATCTTGATGACCTGTGGCAGGATAATCAGCAGGATCTTCTGCCAGTAGCTCAGGCCCACTGAGTCTGCTGCTTCATACTGTCCAGACGGAACCGCTGCGAAACCGCCACGGAACACCTCGGCCATGTAGCCTGACATGAAGAATATTAGTACCAGCCAGACACGAATCAGCTTATCGACGTTGGTGCCTTCGGCGAAGAAGAGCGGCAGCATGACTGAGCCCATAAAGAAGAGCGACAGTACCGGCACCCCACGGAAGAACTCAATAAAGATCACCGAGACCGAACGGATGAATGGCATCTGCGAGCGCCGCCCCAGCGCCCAGAGGAAGCTGAATGGGAAAGCGACAATAATGCTCGCTGCTGCCATAAAGACGTTGAGCGTGAAGCCACCCCAAAGATCAGTGCTGACCACTTCAAGGCCACCCCAACCACCATATAGCACTGCCATACCGATAATAGGTAGGGCAAGCCAAGCAGCGATAGAGGCTTTCATGCGGTAGTGCTTGGGTAGTTTAAACGACATACCAATGACGATCAGCAACAGCACGATCATCAAATTGATGCGCCACACCTCCTCGATGGGGTAGGTGCCGTAGAAGAACTGATAAGACCAGGCGTTGATAAATACCCAGCAGGCTCCCTCTTTAACACAGGCATCTTCAGTTGTTCCGCTCCAGTTTGCCGACAGGAAGGCCCAGTCAACAATGGGAGGAATGTAGTAAACAAGGAACGCAATAAGCGCCAGCGTTACAACAGAGTTTGGAATATTAGAGAATAGGTTCTCTCGCATCCAAGCAATTGGACCAACAGTCTGCTCTGGTGCCGGGCGGGCGGGAATTGGTTGAAACTCTTTCATCACACCCCTCCTAACGAGATACTAACGCAACGGCGTTGTTGAAACGGTTCATCAGGAACGAGATCACCATATTAACGACGAAGTAGACAACGATCGTCATAAAGATGGTCTCAATAGCCTGGCCAGTCTGGTTCAGTGCGGTGCCGACGAAGACGTTGAACAGATCGGGGTAGCCGATAGCCGCCGCGAGTGTCGAGTTTTTCACCAGTGACTGATACTCAGAGTTAAGTAGAGGAACGATCACGCGCATCGCCTGTGGGACGATAATCAGTTGCATGATCTTCTTCTCTTTCAGGCCGATACTGCGTGCAGCCTCGGTCTGTCCGTGGGGAATCGCCTGTACACCTGCACGCACTGCTTCAGCAATAAATGCCCCGGTGTAGACGGACAGTGCAATCGCCAGTGCCATCAACTCGGGAATCACAGTGATCCCGCCAAAGTAGTTGAAGCCCTTAAGTGCAGGGTACTCCATCTCGAATGGCAAGCCTGTCAGGAGCAGAGCGAGTATTGGCAGGCCTATGACCATAGCAATTGACACATTCAATACGGGGAACTGTTGCCCTGTCAGTTCCTGGCGTTTTTTCGCCCAGCGGCGCAGCACGAAGATGCCGGCAATAGAGAGTGCCAGCGCTACTTCAGCTACCCAGAATAGGTCCCCGCCCACCATCTTAGGTAGGTAGAGACCGCGCACGTTAAGGAAAATCGCTTCACCGAGGCTTAGACTCTGGCGCGCACCTGGCAGTGCTGAGAGCACCGCGAAGTACCAGAAGAAGACCTGTAGCAGCAGTGGAATGTTACGGAAAATCTCAACATAGACCAGCGCGACCTTACGAATAAGCCAGTTATGTGAGAAGTGCGCCACACCAAAGATGAAGCCTAGGATTGTGGCAAAAAAGATGCCGATCGCCGATACCAGCAAGGTGTTGAGGAAACCAACGATAAATATCTTGCCGTAGGTGTCGGTTGATTCGAATGAAATCAACGTCATCAATACGTCATAACCAGCCGAGGCACTGAGGAAGCTAAAACCGGTTTTAATACCGGTGGCTTCCATATTTGCCAATACGTTACTGATTATGGAGTAGAAAAAGTAACCTAGCCCGAACACAAGGAGGATCTGGTAAAAGATCGCGCGGACATTTGGGTTGTTGTAGAAGGCAGCCGAGGAGCTTCCGCTCGAGCGTCGGGCAGACGCCTTGACCTCTTCAAGAGTTTTTTGTTTGAACATTCAGT
>Ga0209955_1000593_pt1 | contig 12381 bp, 11 predicted proteins | sample SalPonA_A_H2O_MG_FD_185716 | JGI IMG/M metagenome (GOLD analysis project Ga0209955, IMG submission 185716) | Water microbial communities from South San Francisco under conditions of wetland restoration - Salt Pond MetaG R2A_A_H2O_MG (SPAdes)... | ecosystem: Environmental > Aquatic > Non-marine... | reverse complement strand
ATTTTATTATCTTCATACATTAATAGAAATTATTTATTGTTTTGTAAAATGTTTGCAACAGCAATTGTTTCAACTATACAAGCCGTAACTTTTTTACTTATTGCTAAAGCATATGGAGTTGATATTGGTTTCATAGCTATAATAATAACTATACCTTTAATAATAGTATGTTCAATTATATTAAATGCTTTTGCCTTATTTATCTCTTCTGTAATAAAACAGTTAGAAAACTTTGCAACAGTTATGAATTTTGTAATTTTCCCAATGTTTTTCTTAAGTAGTGCACTTTATCCTTTATGGAAGATAAAAGACTCATCAATATTGCTATATAATATTTCAGCATTTAACCCTTTTACATATATTGTAGAGTCAATTAGGTTTAGTTTATACCTAAAATTTGATTATTTTTCATTTTCTATTATAATTATTTCTTTCATAATTACCTTACTAATGGCCTTTTTAGGGTTTAAATCAAAGAAAATGAGTAAAAGCTAGACTAATGCTACGGAACTGCTAAACTAAAGCTATACTTGTAATGTATACTTTTCGTAGACAAATTCTTAGGTCTGATAAACATATAGTTAAGGAGAAAAAATGATTAGAAATAAATTAATTTCTAGTGTTATTGCTGTAGGACTTGCGGCGATGATTACAGGATGTACTGCTGAAAACAGTAATGTATCAAAAACTGAAATATCTAAGCCAGCTTATACGCCGGTTACAAGTGCAGACGTTTTAAATGATGTTAAATCTACAGATGATGTATTATCTTATGGAATGGGATTACAAGGGCAGAGATTCTCTCCATTAACACAAGTTAATAAAGAAACTGTAAAAAATTTAGTTCCAGTATGGAACTTCTCTTTTGGTGGAGAAAAACAAAGAGGGCAAGAGTCTCAGCCTTTAGTTAAAGATGGTGTTATGTATGTAACTGCTTCTTACTCTAGAATCTATGCAATTGATATTGCTACGGGTGAAGAGATTTGGCAATACGATTCAAAGTTACCAGATGGAATTTTACCTTGTTGTGATGTTATCAACAGAGGTGCTGCAATTTATGATAACTTAGTTATTTTTGGAACTTTAGATGCTAAGTTAGTAGCATTAGATAGAAAAACTGGTAAAGTTGTTTATAAAAAGAAAATTGAAAACTATAAAGATGGTTACTCAATTACTGCTGCTCCAATCATTGTTAAAGATATGGTTATCACTGGTGTAGCTGGTGGTGAGTTTGGAATTGTTGGTAAAGTTGAAGCTAGAAATGCTAAAACAGGTGAAGTTATTTGGACTAGACCTACTGTTGAAGGTCACATGGGTTACTTAAATGGTAAACCAAATGGAATTTCTGGTGGAGAAGCTGGAAAAACATGGCCAGGTGATATGTGGAAAACTGGTGGTGCTGCAACTTGGTTAGGTGGTACATATGATCCTGAAACTGATTTATTATTCTTCGGAACAGGAAACCCTGCACCATGGAATTCTCATACAAGACCAGGTGATAACTTATTCTCTTCTTCAAGAGTAGCTATTGATCCAGATACTGGTAAAATTGTATGGCATTATCAAACAACTCCGCATGATGGATGGGATTTTGATGGTGTTAATGAATTAGTCTCTTTCAATAAAGATGGTAAAAAATATGCAGCAACTGCAGATAGAAATGGTTTCTTCTATGTATTAAATAGAGAAAATGGTGATTTCGTTACAGCTAATCCATTTGTTTCTAATATTACATGGGCAAAAGAAATTGGTAAAGATGGAAGACCTGTATACAATGATGATAACAGACCAGGTAATCCAGGTGCTGAATCTAAAGGTAAATCAGTATTCTCTGTACCTTCATTCTTAGGTGGTAAAAACTGGATGCCTATGGCATACTCACAAAAAACTGGTAACTTCTATGTACCTTCAAATGAGTGGGGAATGGATATTTGGAATCAACCAATTTCTTATAAAAAAGGTGCTGCTTACTTAGGTGCTGGATTTACAATTAAACCAATCTTTGATGATCATATTGGTGCTTTAAAATCAATTGATCCATTAACTGGTGATATTAAATGGTCATATAAAAACCCTGCTCCACTATGGGGAGGAGTTTTAACTACTCAAGGTGGTTTAGTGTTCTTTGGTACTCCAGAAGGTAAATTCTTAGCATTAGATGATGAAACTGGTGAAGAATTATATAGCTTTAATGTAGGTTCTGGAATCGTTTCTTCTCCAATTACTTGGACACAAAATGGTGAACAATATGTTGCTGTTGTATCTGGTTGGGGTGGAGCTGTTCCTTTATGGGGTGGTGAAGTTGCAAAACTTGTTAAAAACATCAACCAAGGTGGAACTGTACACGTATTTAAATTACACAAGTAATTAAGTTTTTATAAACTAATTATTGTATAATTAATTAGACACAAAATAAAAATCTATAAAGGAGGAAAGAGGTCATGAAATGGGAAACACCAATGTTTGTAGATAACAGATTCGGATTCGAAGTGACTATGTATATTTGTAATAACTAATATACATTTAACTTCCTAATATTTAAAAGCAAGTTAGATTTATCTAACTTGCTTTTTATTTTTGAGGACATATGAATAATGTTTTCAATAATAAAAAGTAAGTGAGGTTTTAAATGAAAATTCAAGTACTTGGATCAGGTGCTGGTGGTGGTTTACCACAGTTCAATTGTAATTGTAATAATTGTAAAGGTTATAGAGAAGGTAAAAAATCTATAAAAAGAAGAACACAAAGTTCAATTACGATTAGTGAAGATGGAGAAAATTGGGTATTATTTAATACTAGTCCAGATATTTTAGAACAGATTCATAATTCACCTTTTTTACACCCTACAAAAAAAAGAGAAACAAAGATAAAAGCAATCGTATTTAATGATGCACAAATAGATCACACTACAGGTTTATTAATGTTAAGAGAAGGTTGCCCTCACGAAATATATTGTACAAAAGAAGTAAATGAAGAATTAAATACTTCCTTTCCAACAATGAAAATGCTTCAGCATTGGGATGGTGGAGGAACTAATTGGCATGAAATTCTTCCAGATTCAACTACTAAGTTTGAAATTCCAGTTATGCCAAGTTATGAATTTTATGCCCATGCATTAATATCAAATGCACCACCATATTCAGCACACAGAGATAAGCCTAGAAAAGGTGATAATATAGGAATAACTGTTGTAAATAAAAATACTGGAAAAAGATTATTTTATTTACCAGGTCTTGGTGTTATGGAAGACCATGTATTTGAAGAAATGAGAAATGCAGATGTTCTTTTAATTGAAGGGACATTATGGACAAATGATGAAATGATAAAAGGAAAGTTCTCAAATAAATTAGGAACTGATATGGGACATATTCCTTTAAGTGGAGAAGAAGGATTAATAAAAGTATTGGATACTTTAGAAAAACCTAGAAAAATTTTAATTCACATAAACAATACTAATCCTATTTTAGATGAAGAAAACGATGAATACAAAGAGCTCATTTCTCATAATATTGAAGTGTCATATGATGGCATGAGTATAGAAATTTAGAAAATATTAAAAATTTAGAGAAAAAAATATAATTAAAGGGGAACAATTTATGGCTGAATTATTAAGTAAAGATGATTTTGAAGCAAAACTAAGAGGTATGGGAAAAATGTACCATATTCATCATCCATTCCATGTTAGAATGTATAAAGGTGAATGTTCTAAAGAAGAGATTCAAGGTTGGGTTGCAAATAGATTTTACTATCAAACTGCAATTCCAATTAAAGATGCCGCTATTATGTCAAACAATCCTCCTATAGAAGATAGAAGAAAATGGATAGACAGAATCATTGACCATGATAGTGTTGGTGGAGGAATTGAAGCTTGGCTTGAATTAGGTGAAGCAGTTGGATTAAATAAAGAAGATTTAATCTCACATAAATATGTATTACCTGCAGTTAAATTTGCTGTTGATGCATATATTAATTTTGCTAAACAAAGACCTTGGAAAGAAGCTGCAATGTCATCTTTAACAGAGATGTTTGCTCCTGAAATTCACCAGCAAAGATTAAGTACTTGGCCTCAAAATTATCCTTGGATTGAGGAAAAAGGTTTAAGATACTTCCAAAAAAGATTAAGTGAAGCAAGACGAGATGTTCAACATGGATTGTCTTTAACGTTAGAAGAATTTAATACTATTGAGTTACAAGAAAAAGCTTGTGGGATCTTACAGTTTAAATTAGATATTTTATGGACAATGTGTGATGCGTTGTACTTAGCATATGAATTAAAACAACCCCCATACTTCAATATTGAAGGAGCAGAAGATGCACAAAGAAAAATTAATTGTAGTGAATAATCATTTTCAACTACAATTTGAAAAAGCTCAAGATTGTTTTGTTCTTTTATATCCTGAAGGAATGGTTCAATTAAATCAAAGTGCTGGTGAAATAATGAATCAATGTGATGGAACAAAAAATTTTAATGAAATTGTAAAAACTTTAGAAAAAAAATTTAATATGACTAATTTAGAAAAAGATGTAGAAGCTTTTTTTAAAGAAGCAATGGAAAGAAAGTGGGTGAACTATGTCGAATAATTTAGAGATTAAACCTCCATTATGGGTACTATTAGAGTTAACACACAAGTGTCCATTAGAGTGTACATATTGTTATAACCAATTAGATTTTGCATCTACAAAAGATGAAATGACAAAAGAAGATTGGTTTAGAGTAATGGATGAAGTTCGAGAACTTGGTGCAGTTCAATTAGGAATTTCAGGTGGTGAGCCATTATTAAATAAAGATGTAGTTGAGATTGTTGCTTATGCTTCAAAACTAGGTTTTTACACAAACTTAATTACATCTGGTGTTGGTGCACCTGAAGGTATTATCGGAAGACTTAAAGATGCTGGATTAAAAACAGTTCAGTTAGGTATTCAATCCCATGATGAAAAAACTATGAAATTAGTCACTAATAATAAAAGTGCTTATAATCAAAAGTTAAAAATTGCTAAAGAGATTAAAGATGCAGGTTTACAATTAATTGTTAATACTTGTATTACTAGACAAAATATTCATCAAGTTGAAGAAATTATTGATTTTGCAGATGAGACTTTAGATGCTGATTATTTAGAGATTGCTAATATTCAATATTACGGTTGGGCTTTAGAAAATATAAACGCACTTTTACCAAATAAAGAACAATTACAAAAAGCAAAAGAAGCTACAGATGCGTATAGACAAAGAAAACCTCATATGAAGACTTTCTTTGTTGTTCCAGATTATTTTGCTGATAGACCAAAAGCTTGTATGAATGGATTAGGAACTACATTTTTAACAATAAATCCTGATGGGATGGCATTACCTTGTAACACTGCAAATACTATGCCAATAGATTGGCCAAGTGTAAAAAATAATTCAATTAAAGAAATATGGTATGACTCTGAGCCATTCAATTATTTTAGAGGTGATTCATGGATGAAAGAACCTTGTAGAACTTGTGATGAAAGAGATAAGGATTTTGGTGGTTGTAGATGTCAAGCTTATGCGTTAACAGGTGATATGCATGCTGCTGATCCTGTTTGTTCAAAATCTCCTGATAGAGCTATAATTGATCAAAAAATTAAAAATAGTGTAAAGTTTGCTAATCAAGATTTAGTATATAGAAATAAAAAGAATTCTTTAGCTTTTATGAGTGGTACATTTAGATAAAAAAAGATAGATTTAAATCTATCTTTTTTTCTTTCTTGTTTTAGAAACTCTAGTTGAGTTTACTTTATAATTGTAATTTATATACTTTTCTACCATATACTCTGATATTTCGTACATTTCATCAATTACTGTTTTTATTTTCCAAATAGATTCATCATTTTGTTTAGCAAATTCTTTTTTTAATAGAACATTTTTACTAAAGTAGATATCAATAATCTCATCAATTTGAAAGTTTTCCATGAAAGGATGGTTTGAAAAAGATTTTCCAAACTCTTTTTTGAATGAATGAATTAAACTAAAGGCTAACAATTCTGGAATCCAATGAGCGCCTTTGTTTAGCCTTGAAGAAAATAGTGTAATTATATATTTATAGTAGGCTCTCATTGGCTCTAAATGAGTACTTAATTTTCTTGCTATTGGACAGCTATTTTTATTTTGAAAAACATAAGATAATGTGTGACTATCCATAACATTCTCACTTAGAAAGTTTATTAAGTTTTGAGTAGCGTCATTTATGAAGTGTGCATCTTTTTCAGTCATAGTTACTGAATCATTTTCATCATTTGCTTTGATTTCTTCAAACTCTTTTAGTAAGTGTGCTACTACCATTAAAAGTGTATCTGATTTCATTCTTTTAAGATTAATAGACTCTGATTTTTTTATAGCTAAAGTGATTTGAGGATTTGCACTCATAATAAACCTTTTTTAAATTTTATGGGCGTATTATAATAATTAATTAAAAATATTTCTTCTTTTTTTGTGCTAAAAAAATTATTCATTATTGCTTAAAATATAGTTTAATTTTGATACAATTATTTCATGAAAAAAGAGACTCTACAAAAAAGAACAAAAATAGCTAACAATATCATGTATTATATTTATACTCATATTGAAACAAATATCGATATAGAAGAGCTTAGTATAGATTTAGACATTAGTAAATTTCATATGCATCGAATTTTTAAAGAAGCCTTTGATAAAAATATATATGAAAGTGTAAAATCCATTAGATTACAAAAAGCATCAAATCTACTTCTAACAAATAGATATTCTACAATTTCAGATGTTGCAAAACTATGTGGATATACATCTCAATCAACTTTTATAAAAATCTTTAAAGAAAGGTTTAATATGACTCCAAAAGAGTGGAGAAAAGGTGGTTATAAAAGTTATTCAGATGAGATTTTATCTCAATCGATGAAAGCAAAACATTCAACTGCGGAGTTTAAAGGAATTGAACCAACTATAGTGAAGATGCCATCATATAAGAGTTTTTACATTAGAAATAAAGGTTATAATCAAAATATTAAAAGTACATGGCAAAAACTTCAAACATGGGTTTTAAGTAATGATATAAAAAATTATAAGCAAATTGCACTTTTACATGATAATCCAACAATAACACCTTTAAGTGAGTGTCAATATATTGCTTGCATTGTACCTGATGATGAAGAAATTATTCAAAGTGATAGATTACCTGACTTTAAAATTTCAGATGGAGTTTATGCAAAATTTGATTTAAAGGGAAAGCAGGGTGATGCTTTGAAATTAATTCATTGGGTTTACCATGAATGGATGTTAGAAAATGAATACGAAACTACAACAAAGCCATCATATGTGATTTATCATAAAAACAATTTTTTAAGTAGTGATGATGAATTTGATTTAAGTTTATATGTATCAATAAAGTATTGATACATATTACTCAGGTCTTTTCACTAAATATCCACTACCTCTTATGTTGGTAATAAAATCTTCTTTTAAAACTTTTTTTACTCTATTTACTTCAGCTCTAATAGTTGCATTATCTATAAAATCATCATTCCATACATACTCTCTAAACATATCATAGTTCACAACTAAACTTCTATTTTTAGCTAGTAATTCAATAATTTGAAGTTGTCTGGTTGGTAAAATATGAGGTTCATTATTAAAATATAAAGTTAAAGTTTCGCTATCAAAACTATAACTTTTTGATAGTCTTTTATGTTTTTGTGGAACAATTCTTGTTTTAAGTATTTTATTTATTCTTAGAGTTAATTCTTTTAAATGAAAGGGTTTTTTTAGATAATCAAAACAACCAATATCAAAGGCTCTAGTAATATCTTCAATATCTATTAAAGCAGAAATATATATAGTCGGTATCATTCTTTTTTGTTCGTGCATAGTTTCTAAAATAGTGAATCCATCTATATCTGGAAGATTAATGTCTAAAATTAAAAGATCAAATCTTTCATTTTCAAGAATATCTAAACACTCTTTACCTCTTGTGGTAGATGTAATAACATGACCAGTAGAACTAAGATAGTCTGTAATCATGTCATTTAACATAGTGTCATCTTCTAAAAGTAAAATTTTCATACAATCCCTTTAAATATATAAGTAAATGAATTCCATTCTTCATTTGATTCTAATATGATTTTTATATTTTCTTCACTACAAATTCTCTTAACAAGATTTAATCCTAAGCCAAATCCCTCTTGAGTATTTTCTTCTCTGTAATACTCTTCAAATATTTTGTCTTTATCTAATATTTGAGTTGAATTACTTTTAAATATCAAATAGCAATCTTTATCTTTAGTACAAATATTAACATGAATTTTTTCACCTACAAAGGTATATTTTATAGCATTAGTAAGATTATTATCCACAAGACGCTGTAATTTTATTTCATTGAATTTAATAGTAATGTCATTTTTACAACTTTCAAAATCAAAATATTTCTTAGATTGTTTTGCACTTAAATCAAAAAACTCAACTCTACTTCTAACAAAATCTACTAAATTTATATTATGGGTAGCTGCATTTACATAATCTTTTTTAATTAAATAGCTTAAATCATCATATATTGTAAAAATATTTTTCATGGCAACTTCAATATTAGATAAGTATCTATTTTTACCATTTTCCATTTCAAACATTTCTATATTTCCCATTATGATTGATAAAGGAGTATTTGTTTCATGAACAGCGTGTTTTAAAAATTGCTTTTGAGCCGTTAGAAGATTTTCAGCATAATTACTTTTTATTTCTAATTGTTTTGATTGGAGTAAATAATCCTTTGAAGATTGTTCAATTAAATGAGTTAAAGCTTGTAAACTTCTTGCATGGTCACTTATAGGATTGTTTTGTTCGCTATTTTTAGATGTATATTTATCATCATTTAATTCTTTTTCACTCATTGAAACGACGGTAAGTGTTTGATTTAAAAGTTCATTTCTTTCATCATTATGAAAAAACTCACCATATGTAAAAAACCCTGTAGTTGAACATACACTTGAAAATGGTTTTATTTCAACATCCATTAGATTTGGCATATATCTTCTTCTAGCCATACACGCATATATAAAAAATGATTCACTATTTTTTATAGTTTCATCATCAAAAAGCGATTTTAATGGATTACTCATAATAAGTTCCATATTTCCAAAACCTAGTTTTACAATATCACCTTTTGATAAATTACCTGCAAAACTTAAACTTCCATCATCATGTTTTGCAATTACGGCTCGTGCTAAACTTAGATTATCTTTTTGAACAATTAATGGAAACTCTATTCCCGTTGCAGGTAATGATTTTGCTACATAGTCACCCAAATACTTTTTATAAAAATCAACAGGTTTAAGACCTGAAATTTTATAAACTCTATTACCTTGTACTTCTTCAATGATATGATCAATTCCAATAGGAGACCAATTGAAGTTATAAGCATTTTTTACTATTAAAACATCAGAGTTTAATGATACCCCTACAGCACCTCTTGTTAAAATTTCCTCATTTGCAGAAATAAATGTTTGCTGAAAACTTGCATTATCACCAGCCATTCCCCCACATATAATTACATCATTATTAACAGAACTAATTCCATTTAAAAACTCTTCACCATTTGTGTTTGCACCATCTGTAAATGTTAAAAGTGCTTTGGTATTTTCTCCTATGAGGTTTTTAGCTAAAAATATACCATCATCAAAAGAATTTGATTTATTTGAATATGCAATTTTTAAAGTAGTTTTTTCAAATACTGAAATAGCTAATATTATTTTATGGGTACTAATACTCTCATTACAAATTTCACCATCAGTTGATGAACCAATACAAATGCTGTGGGGTAAATTTTTTTTGATTTTAGAAATAGTATCTTTTAATATATTGATACTTTGTCCACAAAATATTTGCACTAATATATTTTTCTTATTTTTTAAATTAAAAAAGTCAATTTTTTCTAGTTCATTAATATCATTTAATGAGTAATTATAGGTTTTCATAAAAAAATTGTATCTAAAACTAAGAAAAAAACAAAATTTTAAATCCTTTATAGATGCCTATTTTAAGGGAAAGTGTAAGAAAAAAACATATCGCTATACTCATGCTATATTTAGGCTAAATTCAGGCTATATTTCTAACGTAGAATTTCATTATGAAAAAAATCAATTACTGATTTTGATAACAAAAAAATAATTTTAAGGATATAAAATGTCATATACAAAACCAAATTACAAAGCACAATACGAAAATTTTATAGGTGGAGAATGGATTGCTCCAAAAAGTGGTCAATACTTTGACAATATTTCTCCTGTAGATGGTGAGGTTTTAACTAGAATTCCTAGATCAAATGAAGAAGATATTGAACTTGCAGTTGCAGCAGCTTCTAAAGCTTTTGAGACATACAAACATACATCAGTTGTAGATAGAAGTTTAATGTTAAATAAAGTAGCTGATGCGATTGAAGCAAACTTAGAAGCATTAGCTGTTGCTGAAACTTTAGATAATGGTAAAGCAATTAGAGAAACTATAAACGCAGATGTTCCATTGGTGGTTGATCACTTTAGATATTTTGCTTCTGTAATCAGAGCTGAGTCTGGTTCGGTTTCAGATTTAGATGAGAATACTATTTCTCAAGAAGTATATGAGCCATATGGTGTTGTAGCTCAAATTATTCCATGGAATTTCCCTTTATTAATGGCAGCTTGGAAACTTGCACCTGCATTAGCAGCAGGTAACTGTGTTGTAATGAAACCAGCAAGTGCTACTCCAATGTCAATTTTATTAATGATGGAAATTATTGCAGACGTTCTACCTGCAGGAACTGTAAATATTATAAATGGTGCAGGTGGAAAAATTGGTAAATATTTAACAACTCATCCAGAAATTAAAAAAGTTGGATTTACAGGTGAAACTACAACTGGTCAGTTAATTATGCAATACGCAACTGAAAATATTATTCCTTCAACTTTAGAGTTAGGTGGAAAATCTCCGAATGTATTCTTTGAATCAATAATGGATGCTGATGATGAATTCTTTGATAAAGCAATTGAAGGTTTAGTATTATTTGCATTTAACTCAGGGGAAGTTTGTACTTGTCCATCTAGAGCCTTAATTCAAGAATCAATTTACGAACCATTTATGAAAAGATGTTTAGAAAGAATAGAAGCAATTACATTAGGTGATCCATTAGATCCTAATTGTATGATGGGTGCACAATGTTCATCTAATCAAAAGGAAAAAATCTTAGATTATATTAAAATTGGAAAAGAAGAGGGTGCTGAATGTTTAATTGGTGGTGATGCATTAGAAGATGCAAAATATCCAAATGGATTCTATATTAAACCTACAGTATTTAAAGGTCATAATAAAATGAGAATTTTCCAAGAAGAGATTTTTGGACCTGTATTAGCAGTAACTACATTTAAAGATGAAGATGAAGCTTTAGCTATTGCTAATGATACAATGTATGGTTTAGGTGCTGGTGTATGGTCAAGGGATGCCCATCAGTTACACAAAATGAGTAGAGGAATTGAAGCTGGTAGAGTATGGGTTAATTGTTATCACTTATATCCATCTCATGCATCATTTGGTGGATATAAAAAATCAGGTATCGGTAGAGAAACTCATATGATGATGTTAAATTCTTACAGACATACTAAGAATATTTTAACTTCATACAACAAAAATGCACTTGGATTCTTTTAATAGAAAATAAGTCCCAAAATCTTGGGACTTAAGGAGAATAAGATGTCAGTTAAAAGAGTAATTGCTTCAGATGAAGCAATAAAAGTAATTGAAATGCTCAAAAAAGAGCATGGAGAATTGGTATTTAATCAAAGTGGTGGATGTTGTGATGGTACAGCTCCTATGTGCTATGAAAAAGGCGATTTTTATGTTCCTAGTAGAAATGTAAAAATGGGTGAAATAGCAGGATGTGAATTTTATATTGATCCACAGCAATTTGAATATTTTAAGAATTGTGAAATTACAATTGATGTGAAAAAAGAAGATGCTGCCTTTGGTAATTCTTTTTCATTGGAAATAGACATGGGATACCAGTTTATTACAAAATCAAGACTTTTCACAAATGAAGAACTTCAAGAATTAGAAAACTAATTATATTATTCCCTTTGGTATGATAAAATCTACCAAAGGGAAAATATGTACAAACTATCAAATGACTTTATAAATATTAAAATAAAAAAATTAGGTGCTGAACTTTGTAGTTTAAAAAAACAAAATGATTCTATAGAATATATTTGGCAAGCTGATGAAAAACATTGGGCCAGACATTCACCTATTTTGTTTCCAATTGTTGGAAAATTAATTGATAATGAATATATTTTAAATGGAAAAAAGTTTAATTTATCTCAACACGGTTTTGCTAGAGATATGAATTTTGAAGTTGTAAATGAAGATAA
>Ga0209955_1000591_pt1 | contig 12422 bp, 10 predicted proteins | sample SalPonA_A_H2O_MG_FD_185716 | JGI IMG/M metagenome (GOLD analysis project Ga0209955, IMG submission 185716) | Water microbial communities from South San Francisco under conditions of wetland restoration - Salt Pond MetaG R2A_A_H2O_MG (SPAdes)... | ecosystem: Environmental > Aquatic > Non-marine... | reverse complement strand
TGTGAGATTGCGATAGAGTGTCATTCTGAATACCTGATTAAATAAAATGATTGTAGCAAAGCTGTTACAGCTTGCATGATTTTTTGTCATAGTCTATTTTCAAAGCATAAATATTCCCAGTAAGAAGGCATTTTGGTCTTAATGGATTGTCCGAGTAGTTTGGGTTATGGCCGTCAAAATACCCATTAATACATAATTAAATTAGTTGAAAATGCCTCGATTTATTGAATTGATCATAGTGCTTATGCTCTTACTTATCACCATGCCTTTAATGTTTTTAATAAGCCTAGGTATTTGGATGAGTGGTGGCGGTCCGATTATCTTTTCGCAACAGCGAGTGGGTAAGTCGGGAAAGCTTTTTGTGCTGTATAAGTTTCGCACCATGGTGGTGGGTTCAGATACTATGGCTTGTGTGGCAAATTCTGAATTATTAAAGCCAAGATTGGACGCGCGAATAACGGGGCTAGGTTTTTGGTTAAGGCGTTTTTCTTTGGATGAGTTACCTCAGCTGATCAATGTCATTCGAGGAGAGATGGCTTTGGTCGGGCCAAGACCCCACTTACCTGCCGAGCTTGCTATTTATGAAGAACAGCACTTTCAACGATTGACGGTTAAGCCGGGTATTACTGGTTTGTGGCAAGTGAGTGGGCGTTCCGAGAAAACATTATCTGAACAGCTAGAGCTAGATTTAAAATATATTGCTGACCGGGGTCTTATGTTGGATATTTTAATTGTTGTTAAAACTTTGCCGGCCGTGTTATTTGGTCGAGGAGCATACTAGTGTCCAGTCAATTGTTGGCCGTACTTGTTGATCCTGGTGTGCCGGCGCCGTTAGAGGAATTGCTACAAGATTATCCTTTGCCCCTTGTTCCTATGGGCACAAAGCCATTGTTATCTCACTGGTTGGATCGTCTGCATCGCGCAGGTGTCTCAGATGTTTTAATGTTGTTGGAGCATCTGCCTGAAAAGACACGTGAGTGGCTGTCATCCAATACCCCCGACGGGATGACGATATCGTGCGCAAATATTCGCAAGGGTCAGCCGTTTAAAACACAATATGCGCACTTGTCGGGCAACGAAAATCGGCCTGTTTTCGCAATAGAACTGTCAGCTTTCCCTGTGATTGATTTGGTGGATGCATTAATGGATGCTGCGCATCAGTCGCCCTTGGTTTCTGTGTCTTCACTTTCTGGCTGGGCGCAACGCTTATCCAAGCACATATCGGTACCCGTAGATGAAATTAGTGCTGAAACTTTGGTGCCTATATTGTTGCCACGTGATATTTGGCAAATCAATATGGATCTTTTGGCGGAGACTTTGCACGACCCATGCCCTTTTGGTTTTCAGCCTGAAGAGCAATGTTATGTCGCGAGTAATTGTAAGATAGCGGGGGATGTTCGTTATCGTGCTCCTATAGCTATTGGTGAAAGTTGTATTTTTTCTTCGCGTGTCAATGTTGGTTCAAATGTAGTTGCTGCCGAAAAATGCGTATTTGATGAAGGTTGCTTTGTCCAAGACAGTGTTGTTTTTGGAAGAACGTTTGTTGGAACGAATGCGGTGCTTCGTAATGCAGTTGTGACTGGCAGTGTGGTTTATCTCGTCGATGAGGATAGGTTGGTTCATATCGATGATGCAGAATTATTGGCCAGTCCAACAGCGGTCATAAGTGTGGGGTTGGGGGAGCGATTAGTGGCTATGATGACATTACTGCTATTGGTCATGCCGCTGGGGCTTTTTTCGGTTTACCAAATGTTAAGGAAGCGCCCTGTTTTGGTCGAGGAAGAAATATTTCTTGAGGCAGGGCGAGATCTCAATGGCTTGCGAGAGTTCCGCTACGAACGTTTGCAGAGTTTAAATACCACTCATCGTGGTTGGAAAAAAGTACCTTGGCTGTTGGCGGTGATAAAGTATAAGTTACCGTTAGTAGGTACCAGCCCTCGAAACAGTAGGAGTTTTGAGTATCCTAGTTGGGTCACAGAGGCAGAAGTATTTAGGCCAGGGGTCATTACGCTGGCGGATTTAACGTTAGAGCAAGACGCTGCGAATGAAGAGGTTATCATTGCCGATGCCTATCAGTTGGCCAAGGGTGATGTTGGTTTTTGTTTTGGAATGTGGTGGCGTTGGTTAATAAGTTTGTTTACTTTTAAATTGTCATAATAATTGATTAAGGAATGTGTTGTGTCTGATCAGCTGAAAATAGAAGAAAATAACGGTGTGTCTGTGGCGCGATTAATTGGTCGTGTAGACGCTAAATGTGTTCAGGATATTGGTGAGTCGTTAAAAGCTCAAGCTAATGGTGTTTTGGCGATTGATATGTCAAAAGTATCGTTTATTGATTCGTCGGCACTGGGTTTGATTGTTTCGACCTATAGGCGCAATCAAGAGGCGGGTGGAAAATTCTGTTTGTTCGGTATGAGCGCTCAAGTAAGAGCCGTGTTTGAGTTGACTCGTTTACACCGAATTTTTGATATTTTTGAGACCGAAGAGCAAGCTTTGGCCTCTTTGGTTTAGGTAATGCTAATTAATTTAATTTATTTGCATTTAACGCTTGACCTAGGGCGGTCAAATCCATAGAATTTGCACCCTCTTGAGAGCACATGCTCAGAGACGTTGATGCGGGGTGGAGCAGCCTGGTAGCTCGTCGGGCTCATAACCCGAAGGTCGTCGGTTCAAATCCGGCCCCCGCTACCAATTTTTAGTTAGACGCGAATGCGCGTCGGCTTTAGAAAGCCCCTTTTTAGGGGTTTTTTATTATCTATAATATGCCGTCGCGACATAATAGGCGCACGGCAGCACAATGGGCCGCGGGCCCATTTTTTGTTTGTGCGGAAAGTGACCGCGGGAGTGTAAGTGGCTAAGGCAGATGTGTTGCACGATTTGATTGAACCCACCGTGACAGCGTTGGGTTACGAATTGTGGGGTATCGATTATCAGGGGCAGGGTAAATACAGCATGTTGCGTATTTATATTGACTCTCCTAATGGCATCAATGTAGACGACTGTGCTTCTGTGAGTCACCACGTTAGTGGTGTTTTAGATGTTGAAGATCCCATTGATGGTGAATATACCCTTGAGGTATCTTCCCCGGGAATGGATCGCCCTCTTTACACGCTGGCACACTATCAAGCATACGTCGGTCATGTCATTGACTTACGCTTGCGTGTTCCCTTTGAGGGTCGCAGGAAATTTAAGGGCGTGTTAAACGCCATTGAGGGTGATGATATTGTGATTCAGGTTGATGATCACGAGTATTTATTACCAATATCAAGTATTGAAAAAGCCAATATTGTACCTACTTTTTAATTGGGGTACGGGCGCTGTAAGCGCATTAACTAGGGTCATGGGTGAGGCATAAAATGAGCAAAGAAATCCTATTAGTTGCTGATGCTGTATCAAACGAAAAAGGCGTTGATAAAGGTGTTATCTTCGAGGCGATTGAAACCGCGTTAGCCGCGGCGACTAAAAAACGCTATGACGAAGAAGCCGATATCTATGTTGTCATTGATCGCAAAGACGGCAGCTATGAAACATTCCGTCGTTGGACGGTTGTTGCAGACGATCATCTTGCTGAGTTGGGTACTGAATTAACCACTGAAGAAGCTGCTGAAGTTAGCGCCGACTTAAAGGTTGGAGATGTACACGAAGAGCAAATTGAAAACGTTGATTTCGGACGCATTGCCGCACAAACAGCCAAGCAAGTTATTGTACAAAAGGTTCGTGAAGCCGAGCGCGCTCAGATTGTTGCCCAGTATCGTGGTCGCGAAGGTGAGTTGCTGGCTGGCACTATCAAGAAAGTAACGCGTGACAACATTATTGTCGATCTAGGTAACAACGCAGAAGGCTTGTTGCCCCGCTCTGAATTGGTGGGCAGAGAGACCTTCCGCATGGGAGACCGTGTCCGCGCCGTTTTGGTGGAGATTTCGAGTGAAAATCGTGGTCCTCAGCTCATCTTAAGCCGTGCTTGCCCAGCAATGTTGATTGAATTATTCCGCATTGAAGTGCCAGAAATTGCCGAAGAGGTGATTGAAATTCGCGCCGCTTCTCGCGATCCAGGTTCACGCGCTAAAATTGCTGTAAAAACCAACGATGGCCGCATCGATCCTGTAGGTGCTTGTGTTGGTATGCGTGGTGCTCGTGTACAGGCTGTATCTGGCGAATTAAACAATGAGCGTGTTGATATCATTCTTTGGGATGATAACCCTGCTCAATTGGTGATTAACGCAATGGCCCCTGCTGAGGTTGAATCGATTGTTGTTGATGAAGACGCACACACCATGGAAGTGGCAGTGGGTGCTGACAACTTGGCTCAAGCGATAGGTCGCAGTGGTCAAAACGTTCGTTTGGCAAGTGAATTGACTGGTTGGACCATCAATGTGATGAGCACCGACGAAGCGAATGAGAAGTTCCAGGCAGAGTCAGGTCAAATTCTTGAAAGCTTCATGAATGCCTTGGATGTCGATGAAGATGTCGCAGCGGTATTGGTTGAAGAAGGATTTACTACCCTTGAAGAAGTGGCCTATGTTCCCCTCGAGGAAATGGCCTCTATCGAAGGTTTTGATGAGGATATCGCTGAAGAGCTCCGTGCTCGTGCTAAGGATGCATTGCTGACACAGGCAATCGCTTCTGAAGAAAAGTTAGATCAAGAACCCGCCGAAGATCTTTTGGGTATGGACGGTATGGATAAGCATTTGGCTTATGTGTTGGCCAGCCGTGGCGTCGTCACCATGGAAGATTTGGCAGAGCAGTCGATTGATGAATTGATCGACATTGAAGATATGACAGAAGAGCGAGCTGCAGAGTTAATTATGACTGCACGTGCGCCTTGGTTCGCCGATGAGGCAGACCAGTAAGTAGGACAGGGGAGAAAAATTATGGCAGACGTTACAGTTAGCCAATTAGCCGAGGTAGTTGGTACCCCAGTTGAAAGGCTGTTAAACCAAATGAAAGAGGCTGGCTTGCCTCATGGCGCAGCGACTGACCGAGTGTCAGAAGCTGATAAGCAGACACTTTTGACCTTCTTGAAGCAAAGTCATGGTGAGTCTACTGATGCGCCTAAAAAGATCACACTAAAGCGTAAAACGATTTCTACATTGAAAACCGGTAGCGGCTCATCGCGTAAAACTGTCAATGTTGAAGTGCGCAAAAAGCGTACCTATGTTAAGCGTGAAGTTGAAGAAGCACCCGAAGATATCGTCGAAGATGCTCCGGCGCAACTTGAAGACGAGCCGGCAACTGTGGAGCCGATTGTTGAAACCCCAGTGGTAGAAACGGTGGAGCCAGAGATCGTGCCGGAGCCTGTGGTTGAAGACGTTGTCGTTGAAGCCGAAGAGCCACAACCCGTTGCGGAGGAGCCTGCGCAAGAAGAAGTGGTTGAGCCAGCTCGTGACAGTATGGATCCAGAAGTTCTTCGTCAAGCGGCTGCTATGCGTCGTCTTAAGAAAGAGGAAGAAGAGCGAGCTGCCCGTGAAGCAGCGCAGCGTCTTCGTGACGAAGAAGAAGAGCGCAAGCAGAAGCTAGCTGATATTGAAAGCAAAGCGCAAAACAAAGATTCAGATAAAGTTAAAACTGAGCATGTAGTTAAGCATCGTAAGCCTGATGCTGAAGGTGAGGATGATAAACCTCGCAAGAAAGTTAAGACGACTAAAGACAAGAAAACCCGCGGTAAAGACCGCACTCACAACCTGTTGCACGGCGACTTCTCTGTAGAAGACGGTGACGACGGGGGTGGTCGTGGTGGACGCCGTCGCGCGCGCCATAAAAACAAACACGGCTTCTCAAAACCAACGGAGAAGATAGTGCACGAAGTTCAAGTGCCTGAGGCGATTACTGTCGCCGATTTAGCGCAAAAAATGTCATTAAAGGCGGCCGTACTGGTCAAAGAATTGTTCAAGATGGGCACTATGGCCACTGTGAATCAGGTCATTGACCAAGACACGGCCGTACTGTTGATCGAAGAGTTGGGTCATACCGCTGTATTGTTGGATGAAAATGCCATCGAAACGGCACTTGAGACCGAGATGGTGTCAGCCCATGAAGGCGGCACCATGGAGGCACGTGCTCCTGTTGTGACAGTGATGGGTCACGTTGATCACGGTAAGACGTCGCTACTAGATTATATCCGCAAAGCTAAGGTTGCCTCCGGAGAAGCTGGTGGTATTACCCAGCATATCGGTGCATATCATGTGGAGACTGGTCATGGCATGATTACCTTCCTTGATACTCCCGGACACGCCGCGTTTACGGCGATGCGTGCTCGTGGTGCAACCAGTACCGATATTGTTATTTTGGTAGTGGCCGCAGACGATGGTGTGATGCCACAAACCGAAGAAGCAATACAGCACGCTAAAGCGGCTGGTGTTCCCTTGGTAGTTGCCGTTAACAAGATCGATAAAGAAAGTGCCGATCCCGATCGCGTTAAGAATGAATTGGCCGCTAAGGATGTCATTCCTGAAGATTGGGGTGGCGATACTCAGTTTATTCATGTCTCTGCCCATTCGGGCCAGGGTATTGATGAATTGCTAGATGCCTTGTTGTTGCAAGCAGAAATGCTTGAGCTCGAAGCGCCTAAAGATATTCCTGCGCAAGGGGTTGTTATTGAGTCACGCTTGGATAAAGGCCGTGGTTCTGTTGCCTCTGTACTGGTTCAGCGCGGTACGCTTAATAAGGGTGATATCGTTATTGCTGGTACTCAGTATGGTCGTATTCGTGCCATGTTGGATGAAAACGGTAAGCCGATTAAGGAAGCGGGTCCATCTATCCCAGTTGAGATTCTTGGTTTAGATTCTTCGCCTAACGCCGGTGATTTGTTCGCCGTGGTGGATAGTGAAAAGCGTGCGCGTGAAATCGCCATGCACCGCCAAGAAAAACTTCGCGAACAGAAGATTTCACGTCAGCAAGCGGCTAAATTGGAAAACATGTTTGCCAATATGGGCTCTGAGGAGAAGAAAACCCTCAATGTCGTACTCAAGGCCGATGTACGTGGTTCTCTCGAGGCCATCGTTGCCGCACTAGCGGATATTGGTAACGAAGAAGTTCAAGTGAATGTTGTCTCTGCGGGTGTTGGTGGTATTGCAGAAACCGATATTAACCTTGCATTAACCACAGGTTCTGTCGTGTTCGGCTTTAACGTTCGTGCCGATGTGGGCGCTAAGAAACTGGTCGAAGACGAAAGTGTCGACATGCGTTACTACAGCGTTATCTACAACTTGTTGGATGATGTTAAAGATGCGCTCACCGGTATGTTGAGCCCAGAATTACGCGAAGAAATTGTAGGTGTTGCTGAAGTGCGTGAAGTATTTAAGTCGCCTAAGTTTGGTCAGGTTGCTGGCTGCTTGGTGGTTGAAGGTACGATTTACCGCAGCAAGCCCATCCGTGTATTGCGTGATGACGTGGTTATCTTTGAAGGCGAGTTAGAATCTCTGCGCCGCTTCAAAGATGATGCCAACGAAGTTCGCAGCGGTTTAGAGTGTGGTATTGGTGTTCGTAACTACGATGTTAAGGTCGGTGACAAAATCGAAGTCTTCGATACTAAGTCGATCGCACGTAGTCTGTAATCGTTAGGCTGACGGAGTAATATATGTCTGGCGACTACAGTCGTACACAACGAGTGGCAGACTACCTCAAACGCGAGGTAGCTCTGATCATTCAGAATGAAATCCGCGATCCTCGCGTGGGTATAGCCAATATTACTGGCGCCGATGTGAGTCGCGATCTTTCGCATGCCAAGATCTTTTTGACGTTTATGCAAGCAGAATCAGAAGCTGAAGCCAAAGTAGCGGTTGAAGTTTTGAATAAGGCCTCGGGCTTTATTCGTTCTTGCTTGGCTTCGGATAGTAATATGCGTACCGTGCCAAAGTTACGCTTTCACTTCGATAGTTCAGTAGGGCATGGCCGCTACATGGAAGATCTTATTCAGCGTGCGGTTAGCACCAATTCAGCGCAAGACGACGGCGAGGAATAATGGCTCGACGTCGCAAGGGACGCCCCGTTAATGGCATTTTAGTGCTCGATAAACCAACGGGGATGTCTTCTAATGCTGCTCTTCAAACGGCTCGTAGAATTTTTGATGCGCAAAAAGCAGGGCATACTGGGGCGTTAGATCCTTTGGCGTCTGGCGTGTTGCCCATTTGTTTTGGCGAGGCCACAAAGTTTTCTCAATATCTACTCGATGCTGATAAGGCCTATTACAGTCTCTTCCGTTTTGGTATTCGCACCGCTAGTGGTGATGCCGAGGGCGAAGAACTTGAGCGCTGTGATGCTAGTTCACTGACCGCGGCACAAGTTGATCGTGCCCTGCCTGCTTTCCGTGGCGAAATAACCCAAGTCCCCTCGATGTATTCTGCACTAAAGCACCAGGGCCAGCCGCTCTACAAGTTAGCTCGCAAGGGTATAGAGGTAGAGCGCAAATCGCGGCAAGTACACATTCATTCGTTGCAGGCTGGTGCTTTTACACCCGCTGAACACCCAAGTTTGGCGGTGGATGTGCATTGTAGTAAAGGAACTTATATTCGTAGTATCGCTGAAGATTTAGGCGCAGCTCTCGGTGTGGGTGGTCACGTTGAAGTCCTGCGCCGCACTCAAGCGGGGCCCTTCAATTTATCTCAGGCTGTGACCCTTGATGATCTTCGGGCCAAGGTCAGTGAGGATGGTCTAGAGTCGCTAGATGAATGGCTTTTGCCAGTAGAGACGCCAGTGATGCATATGCAGGATGTCCATATCACTGCCGACTTAGGGCATTACTTTCTGCAGGGTCAGCCAGTGATGGTGTCAGGGCTGCCCGAGGGTATGTTGCGTGTTTATGTGCAAGGTATCGGCTTTGTAGGTTTAGGTGAATGTAACGATGACGCCATGTTGGCGCCGCGCCGGCTTTTTCAATTTAGTGCTAATTAAACAAAATTGTTAATAAATCTGTGCACTTATCCCTAAAAATGGTTATAATTTCGCGTTGACTCTGTGCTAATTATTTGGTGAGGGTTAACAAGGTAAAACAGACCTGTCTGTAAATATGCACGGGCAGGCCGTTTCATTAACGGTAAGTTACTCTTACCAAAGCATATTGGAGAAAATATCATGGCATTATCAGCTGCAGAAAAAGCAAGCATCGTTAAAGAATACCAACAAGCTGAAGGCGACACTGGTTCACCTGAAGTTCAAGTAGCATTGTTGACTCACAACATCAACAAACTACAAGGTCACTTTAAAATTAATTCACACGATCACCACTCACGTCGTGGTTTGATTCGTATGGTTAACCAGCGTCGTAAGTTGCTGGATTACCTTAAAGGTAAAAACGTCTCGCGTTACGCCGACCTGATCAAGCGTCTGGGTCTACGTCGCTAAGACACTTAAAGCCCGGCACTCTCTGCCGGGCTTCATTTTTTTGGAGGAAACCCCGTGAAACCGGTTATCAAAACTTTTCAATACGGTAAGCATACCGTAACACTGGAAACGGGACGAATTGCACGCCAGGCAACAGGCGCTGTGCTTGTTAGCATGGATGACACTGCTGTCTTGTGTACTGTGGTAGGTGCTAAAAGCGCATCACCAGGTCAAGACTTTTTCCCTCTCTCTGTTCACTACATGGAGCGCACTTACGCTGTAGGTAAGATTCCTGGTGGTTTCTTCAAGCGTGAAGGCCGTCCAAGTGAGAAGGAAACGTTAACAAGTCGTTTAATCGACCGTCCAATTCGCCCACTGTTCCCAGAAGGATTTAAAAACGAAGTACAAGTTGTATGTCAGGTTGTATCTGCAAATAAGAATGTAGATCCAGACATTGCAGCGATGATTGGTACTTCAGCAGCACTCGCTATTTCAGGCATTCCTTTTGACGGTCCTATTGGCGCTGCTCGTGTTGGTTTTTCTGACACCGATGGCTACCTATTAAACCCCACCTACGAGGAGTTGAAGTCTTCACGTTTGGATATGGTGGTTGCTGGTACCAAAGAAGCTGTTCTGATGGTCGAATCAGAAGCTGACGAATTAACTGAAGATCAAATGTTGGGTGCTGTATTGTATGCACACCAAGAGCTTCAAGCCGTTGTTCAAGTCGTTGAAGAATTGGCTGCAGAAGTGGGCAAACCCCGTTGGGATTGGTCAGCTGCCGAAGCAAATACAACATTGGTTGAAGCACTTAAAGATCAATTCGCTGCAAAAGTTGGTGAAGCTTACCGTATCACTGAAAAAGCTGCGCGTTATGACGCATTGGCGGCGATCAAAGAAGAAGCCGTTGCTGCTTTAGCAAGCGACGAAATCAGTGCTGACGACATTAAAGCTGAATTCAAAGATCTTGAAAAAACCACTGTTCGCCAGCGTATTTTGAATGGTGAGCCTCGTATCGACGGACGCGACGGTAAAACTGTTCGCGCTATTCATGTTGAAACGGGTGTGGTTCCTAATGCGCACGGTTCTGCCTTGTTTACTCGTGGTGAGACACAAGCATTGGTAGTGACTACTTTAGGTAGCGCGCGTGATGCTCAAATCATCGATGCACTTGAAGGTGAGCGTCGCGATCCTTTCATGATGCACTACAACTTCCCTCCCTATTCTGTAGGCGAGTGTGGTCGCATGGGTGCAACGGGTCGTCGTGAGATCGGTCACGGTCGATTAGCGCGTCGTGGTTTGGCGGCTATGTTGCCTACCGAAGATCAATTCCCCTACACGATCCGCGTTGTGTCAGAGATTACTGAGTCAAATGGCTCTAGCTCTATGGCCTCTGTGTGTGGTGGTAGCTTGGCATTGATGGATGCAGGTGTTCCAATGCGTGCCCCCGTGGCAGGTATTGCAATGGGTCTTGTTAAAGAGGGCAACCAATTTGCCGTTTTGACTGACATCTTGGGTGATGAAGATCACTTGGGTGACATGGACTTTAAAGTAGCCGGTACCTCTGAAGGTATTACTGCGCTTCAAATGGACATCAAAATCCAGGGCATCAATGAGAAAATCATGGATGTTGCTTTGGAGCAGGCACAGCATGCACGTTTACACATCCTTGGTGAAATGAACCGAGTGATTAGTGCTTCACGTCAAGAGCTGTCGGCTAATGCACCTTCAATGACTAGCTTCAAGATCGATTCTGATAAGATCCGCGATGTTATTGGTAAGGGTGGTGCTACCATCCGTAGCATTACAGAGCAGACCGGTGCTTCAGTTGATCTTGATGACGATGGTACTGTTAAAGTATTTGGTACTGATGCAGCATCACGTGATGCCGCTGTCGATATGATCATGTCTATTGTTGCAGAAGCTGAAGTTGGCGCTGTTTACAAAGGCAAAATCGCTCGTATCGTAGATTTTGGTGCCTTCGTTACCATTCTTCCTGGTAAAGATGGCTTGCTACACATTTCTCAGATCTCTCACGATCGTATTGAGAATGTTTCTGATGTGTTGCAAGAAGGCCAGGAGATCGATGTTAAGGTACTCGACGTTGACGCGCGTGGTCGCATCAAGTTAAGTGCTAAGGCATTAGTTGAGAAAGAAGCACCTGCAGAAGATGCGGAGTCTGATTCGGCTGAGTAATTCGGCGTAATTAGGCATAGTGCTTATTAAAAGGTCATAGTTTACTATGACCTTTTTTTTGATCAGGAGAATGACCATGCGCGTTGTAAAAACACTCTTTGCTGCGACAGTGTTGGTAGCTGCCGCTTCGGCTAATGCCCTGCAAATTGACACGGTAACAGATCGATTAGCGCGACCTTGGTCGATAAGTTTGCTGAACGATCAACAAGCTTTTGTGACTGAAAAAGAGGGTAGCTTACAGTTAGTTGACTTAGGTAATGGCTCCATGCGCGAAATTGATGGCATGCCTGAAGTCTTTACTGAGAGCCAGGCAGGTTTACTTGGTACTGTGTTGCACCCTGATTTTGCAAATAACGGCTGGTTTTATGTTTCCTATGTGAAGCCACTGGGTGATGATAAAACGACCACTGCTGTCATGCGGTTTACGTTTGATGGCGAAAAAATCACTGATCGAAAAGCTATTTTTGAGGCGGCTATTGATAGCGACAATAAGGGCCACTTTGGAAGCCGTATGGTTTTCGATAATGACGGCTTGCTCTATATCAGCTTGGGTGACCGCCGCAATCGCCCTGCGGTACAGGACATGACTCAGCACAATGGTAAACTTATTCGTCTGAATGATGATGGCAGTATCCCTGCAAGTAATCCTTTTGCTAGTGGTTCCAGCGTCGAACAGCCCATTTTTAGCTTAGGCCACCGTAATGTTCAGGGCCTAGCCGTACGCGACGATGGTAGCTTATGGAACAGTGAACACGGACCGCGAGGTGGTGACGAAATAAATAAGCTCGTGCCCGGGGCTAATTATGGTTGGCCGGTCATCACCTACGGCAAAGAATACATCGGTGGTGATATCGGTGAAGGTACTCATAAAGAGGGTATGGTGCAGCCGATACATTATTATGTGCCTT
>Ga0209955_1000590_pt1 | contig 12427 bp, 12 predicted proteins | sample SalPonA_A_H2O_MG_FD_185716 | JGI IMG/M metagenome (GOLD analysis project Ga0209955, IMG submission 185716) | Water microbial communities from South San Francisco under conditions of wetland restoration - Salt Pond MetaG R2A_A_H2O_MG (SPAdes)... | ecosystem: Environmental > Aquatic > Non-marine... | reverse complement strand
GCACACTGCTGACGATTCGTAAAACACTAGACGGTGCCTACCGCGACTTCTCGCGCGAGTATGGGGATTCGATCGAAGCCTTCTTTGATCCACTGTTAAATTTCCTTATCTGGTTTGAGAAGCTCCTACTCGACAGTCCTTGGTGGGTTGTTCTTGGCGTTATTGCCGGACTAGCTTATGCCGCTAGCCGCTCGGTTAAATTAACCATCGGTGTCGCGATCTCCCTGACGGTGGTCGGCTACTTTGGCATGTGGGACGACACCATGCGAACGATGAGCATCATCACCGTCTGTACGTTACTAGCGATAGTCGTCGGGATTCCAGTGGGTATTGCGATGGCGCGCTCGAATCGAATTCAAGCGACGGTCACGCCAATGCTGGACATCATGCAGACCATGCCCGCCTTCGTATACCTGATTCCGGTCGTTATGTTGCTGGGTATAGGTCGTATCCCGGGTGTAATTGCGGTAGTAATCTACGCCATTCCACCAGTCATTCGTCTAACCAACCTTGGTATTCGGCTGGTTGATAAAGAGGTGCTTGAGGCTGCGACGGCCTATGGTGCCAACGGCAGACAGCGTCTTATAGGGGTTCAGTTGCCCTTGGCGATGCCAACCATTATGGCGGGTATTAACCAGACCATCATGATGGCGCTGGCGATGGTTGTCATTGCGTCGATGATCGGTGTTAAAGGTCTTGGACAGCCGGTACTTAAATCCATCACCAACCAGTACTTCACCATCGGCCTGCTCAACGGCCTTGCAATTGTGGTACTCGCGATCATTTTTGACCGTGTGTCGCAAGCCTACGGCAAGCGCACCCAGGCACACCTAGGAGGCGGACATGAGTGATACGCTGATACAGGTTAAAGACCTCTACAAAGTTTTTGGTGAAAAACCCGATACGGTCATGCCGCTGGTAAAACAGGGCAAAAGTAAGGATGACATACTAGCCGAGACGGGACATACCGTCGGCCTAAAAGAGATCAACCTAGAGATCAAGCGTGGCGAGATTTTCGTCATTATGGGGCTTTCGGGTTCGGGTAAGTCGACACTTATCCGCCACTTCAACCGCCTGATTGAGCCGACTGCTGGCGAAATAATTGTAGAGGGCACGGACGTCATGAAGCTCGGTAAGACAGAGCTTGAGCAGTTCCGCCGCCACAAGATGTCGATGGTATTCCAACGTTTCGGTCTGATGCCACACTACACCGTAATTGAGAACGTCTCGTACGGCCTCAAAATTCAGGGCGTAGAGAAGGGCGAGCGTCACCAAAAAGCGCGCGAGTGGCTAGAAACTGTCGGACTCAAAGGCTACGAGGAGCAGTACCCTTCACAGCTTTCCGGTGGTCAGCAGCAGCGTGTTGGACTTGCGCGTGCGCTCTGTACCGACGCCGAGATTCTGCTGATGGACGAAGCTTTCTCGGCACTTGATCCGCTGATTCGCTCTGAAATGCAGGACCAGCTGATTGAGCTTCAGCAGAAACTGCACAAAACCATTATCTTCATTACGCATGACCTCGACGAAGCACTGCGCCTTGGCGACCGAATCGCCATCCTCAAGGATGGCCTGCTAGTGCAACAGGGTGAACCTGAAGAGATTCTGCTGCATCCAGCAGATGACTACGTCGAAGCCTTCGTCAAGGACGTCAACCGCGCACGCGCGCTCACGGTTGAGACCGTGATGAAGGAGCCCGCTTACCGCATCACCGCAGAGACGATTGGCGAAGCGCTGAAGCAGATGAAGGCCGGACCCCATGACTACGGCTATGTTGTCTCTAACGATGGCGAATTCCAGGGTGTTGCAACCCAGGAGTGGCTGGAAGAGGAGAGTGCCAGTGGTCACGCGGACTACACTTGGGAGCAAGCTGATATGGACGAGGTATCAACCATCTCCAGCGATGCCGTACTCGAGACAGTGATTCCAGAGACATTGGAGTCGGATCACCCGGTACCTGTTGTCGATGAAGAGGGACATCTGCAGGGTGAGCTATCACGCTCTAGCCTAGCGGAGGTTCTGGTAGATCCAAATGCCGAGGTGGAAACACCTAAGAGCTAAGCTCTCTGCAGCAACTATCGTCTTGTAGGAACCCTCTGCAAAGCCAGAGGCAACCCTACAGATACTCTATAAAGCCGGTGCACGCCGGCTTTTTTTGCATCTACTCAACAGGTTACAAACAGTGCAGGATCGAGTGTACGAACCTTCAGAGAAGCGGGAGGCGACACTTCCAGTTCCAAGGTGTTCCCAAACTCCAAACGAAAACAAGCCCGCCGCGGTTTCCCGGGGCGGGCTCTAAAAAGGAACAACAACTGAACTAGTCTACCTCAAATTGAGGACATCTTGCATATCAAATAGACCTGTTTCACGATCTTTCAACCAAGCGGCGGCACGCACTGCCCCTTTTGCAAACGTCATGCGGTTTGAGGCCTTGTGAGTGATCTCGATACGCTCGCCCTCGGTCGCGAACAATACAGTGTGATCACCGACTACGTCACCGGCACGAATGGTCTCGAAACCAATCTGCTTCTCTGGACGCGCACCCGTCTGACCTTCACGCCCATATACGGCACACTCTTTAAGATCCCGACCCAGCGCCTCGGCGACAACCTCACCCATACGCAGCGCCGTGCCCGAAGGTGCATCTACCTTGTGACGGTGATGAGCCTCAATGACCTCGATATCGTATCCGCCATCATCACCGAGCGCTTTCGCAGCAACTTCCAGCAATTTAAAGCAGAGATTCACACCAACAGACATATTCGAAGCGAACATGATCGCGATCTTTTCGGAGGCGGCCTGTAGCTCTGCTTTCTGCTCGTCAGTTAGGCCCGTTGTGCCGATGACCATCTTCTTACCCGCCGCAGAACAGACCTTAAGGTTGGCAAGCGTCACTGTTGGCGCAGTAAAGTCGATAAGCACGTCAAAGTCGTTGAGCACAGCATCAAGGGAGTCACTAAGCGCAACGCCCAATTTACCCTGACCCGCTAGCTCACCCGCATCTGCACCCGCTAGGGAGCTGCCCGGCTCAACAATCGCTGCACTTAAAACCAGCCCATCGGTCTGATTTACAGCTTCTATCAAAGTACGACCCATACGACCGGCTGCACCGGTAACTGCTACACGAATCATAAATACATTCCGTTGGTTAATTATTTACTGATCGACTGGACCGCTATCGAGCCCCTGGTCCATATCCAGCGCTGGTTTTTCTGACTGGGTGCAAGCAACTACGCGAGCGGGTACCCCCGCTACTGTAGTGTGTGGCGCTACTGCCTCCAGCACTACGCTGCCAGCCCCAACCTTGGCACCCTCGCCAACCTCAATATTGCCGAGAATCTTAGCACCAGCACCAATTAGAACGCCCGCCCTAATCTTAGGATGACGGTCACCAGACTCCTTGCCCGTCCCCCCGAGGGTGACTGACTGCAGTATAGAGACCTCATCTTCGATGACACAGGTTTCGCCAACTACGATACCGGTCGCATGGTCGAACATAACACCACGGCCAATCCTGGCAGCGGGGTGGATATCGACCTGCAAAACCGCACTCATGCGGCTCTGGATATACTTTGCCAGCCCTTGCCGCCCTGCATTCCACATATGGTGAGCAACACGATAAGACTGCAGCGCATGGAAACCCTTAAGGTAGAGCAACACGGTGCTGTAGTCGTTCACTGCGGCATCACGCGTGTAGACAGCTAGAAGGTCTGCACAGGCACTTTCGATCAACTCTGGCTGCTGCTCATAGGCGAGCTCGAAAATCTCACGCATCGCCACCGCTGGTACCACCGCGTCGGATAGCTTCTCAGCCAATAGGTAGGAGAGCGCCGCACGCAACGTAGCGTGACTGACAATTGTTGCGTGATAGAAGCTACTAAGCAGCGGCTCCCTCTCAACTTCAGTCACCGCTTCTGCTTGGAGTGCGTGCCAGAGTTCATCTACAGCTTGTTGCATACTGACCTCAGGTCATATCCTCAAAAAACTTCTTCACAGAGTCGAAGAAGCCGTGCGATTTTGGCGCATGTTTCTGATGCCCCTTGGTCTCTTGCTGAAACTCTTCCAGCAGTTCGCGTTGACGCTTGGTCAGGTTTACCGGCGTCTCAACAACCGCTTTCACCATCAGGTCGCCAACCGCACCTCCGCGTACAGGTTTGATACCCTTGCCACGTAGGCGGAACATCTTACCCGTCTGAGTCTCGGCAGGGATCTTCAGTTTCACTCGACCATCGAGTGTTGGAACATCCAGCTCACCACCCAGCGCAGCCTCTACGAAGCTGATTGGCACTTCACAATACAGGTGTTGACCGTCGCGTTCAAAGATTGGGTGCTGACGCACATTCACTTGAACATAAAGATCGCCGGCTGGACCGCCATGACTACCCGCCTCACCTTCTCCGGAGAGACGAATACGATCCCCCGTATCAACCCCGGCAGGAATCTTGACCTGCAGGGTTTTGGTCTTCTCAACGCGACCCTGGCCGTGACAGCTGTTACACGGATCGCTAATCACCTTACCTTCACCGTGACATGCCGGACAGGTCTGCTGTACAGAGAAGAACCCCTGCTGCATACGTACCTGACCCACACCGCCACAGGTACCACAGCTCTTGGCACTGGTACCCGGCTTGGCACCCGAGCCATTACATGGCTCACAGCTGACATAAGTCGGAACTTTTAGTGTCTTCTCACAACCGCGCACCGCCTCTTCAAGGCTAAGATCTAGGTTGTAACGCAAATCGGCACCGCGACGAACATTAGAGCGACGTCGACCGCCACCACCACCGCCGAAGATATCGCCGAATACATCTCCAAAGATGTCTGAGAAACCACCCTCGAAGCCACCACCACCGAAGCCAGCTTGGCCATCGACGCCGGCATGACCATATTGATCATAGGCGGCTTTCTTCTGTGCATCCGAGAGCACTTCGTAAGCTTCACTGAGCTCTTTAAACTTCAGCTCTGCCTCTTTGTCATCCGGATTGCGGTCGGGATGGTACTTCATCGCCAGACGACGATAGGCCTTTTTGATCTCAGCGCCTGATGCATCACGCGATACACCTAACAGCTCGTAATAATCTTGCTTATCCATAATCCATAATCCGTAACGAGAGTCACTCGGTCTGGTTAAAACTTTATCGCCTCAGACATGACAACGCGGGAGCTCTCGCCCCCGCGCTGTAACCTAGGCTAATACCGGGGCTGAATTACTTCTTGTCGTCTTTAACTTCTTCGAACTCAGCGTCCACTACATCATCACCGGCATCACGCGGAGCGTCTTCGCCCTGCGCACCACCTTCAGCCTGAGCTGCGTCGGCGTACATCTTCTGAGCTACGCCAGAGATCGCTTCAGTCAAAGCTTCGGTCTTCTTCTCGATCGCCTCTTTATCGCTACCTTTAAGAGCCTCTTCAAGCTCAGTGATAGCAGTTTCGACAGCGGCCTTCTCTTCGTCGGTTGCCTTGTCTTCAGCATCCTTCATGGTCTTGCGAGCAGTGTGAACCATCGCATCACCCTGGTTGCGCGCAGCCGTCAGCTCTTCGAACTTTTTGTCCTCTTCAGCGTGTGCTTCAGCATCCTGTACCATCTGATCGATCTCATCATCGCTCAGACCTGAAGAGGCCTTGATGACGATCGACTGCTCTTTACCAGTAGCTTTGTCTTTGGCAGAGACGTTCAAGATACCATTCGCGTCGATATCGAAGGTCACCTCAACCTGCGGCACACCGCGTGGCGCTGGTGGAATGTCTGCCAAGTCGAAACGACCCAGTGACTTGTTCTGCTGCGCCTGCTTGCGCTCACCCTGTACCACGTGAATGGTAACCGCAGTCTGGTTATCTTCAGCGGTAGAGAAGACCTGCGACTTACGCGTTGGGATCGTCGTGTTCTTATCGATAAGTGGAGTCGCAACACCACCCATGGTTTCGATACCCAGGGTCAGAGGAGTTACATCAAGCAGCAGTACGTCTTTAACGTCGCCCGACAGAACCGCACCCTGTAGCGCAGCACCCATAGCCACTGCTTCGTCAGGGTTCACGTCTTTACGTGGCTCCTTACCGAAGAACTCAGCAACCTTAGCCTGTACCATTGGCATACGTGTCTGACCACCAACAAGAATAACGTCGTCGATTTCAGAAGCCGACAGGCCCGCATCCTTAAGCGCGATACGGCATGGCTCGAGTGAGCGCTGAACCAGATCTTCCACCAGTGACTCGAGCTTAGAACGGCTCAGTTTCACGTTGAGGTGCTTAGGACCTGTTGCATCAGCCGTGATGTACGGCAGGTTTACGTCAGTAGACTGTGAAGTCGACAGTTCAACCTTAGCCTTCTCACCTGCTTCTTTCAGACGCTGCAGCGCTAGAGGATCATTGTGCAGGTCGATGCCAGACTCTTTCTTAAACTCAGCAGCCAGGTAGTTGATTACTGCCAGGTCGAAGTCTTCACCACCGAGGAAAGTATCACCGTTGGTTGCCAGCACTTCGAACTGGTGCTCACCATCTACATCAGCGATTTCGATGATAGAGATATCGAAAGTACCACCACCGAGGTCATATACAGCGATAGTGCGGTCACCTTTCGCTTTATCCATACCGTACGCCAGCGCAGCAGCGGTTGGCTCGTTGATGATACGCTTAACTTCGAGACCTGCGATGCGGCCAGCATCTTTAGTTGCTTGACGCTGCGAGTCATTGAAGTACGCGGGGACTGTGATAACCGCTTCAGTAACCGCTTCACCGAGGAAGTCTTCAGCAGTCTTCTTCATCTTTTTCAGCACTTCAGCAGAGACCTGCGGCGGCGCCATCTTGTTGCCTTTTACCTCAACCCAAGCGTCACCGTTGTCCGCTTTAGCGATTTTGTAAGGCACCATTTTAATATCTTTCTGTACGACGTCATCTTCAAAACGACGACCGATCAGGCGCTTGATAGCGAATAGTGTGTTGTCCGGGTTTGTCACCGCCTGACGTTTAGCAGACTGACCCACCAGCGTCTCACCGTCGTTAGTGTACGCGATGATTGATGGTGTGGTGCGATCGCCTTCAGCGTTCTCAATAACGCGAGTCTTTTCGCCGTCTAGTACTGCGACACAGGAGTTGGTGGTACCCAGGTCAATACCGATAATCTTACCCATGTTTATCTCCAATCTTTGCTTAGACTCTGGCTTCACCAGAGCGGAAATTTTTAACCTTAACCCTTATATGGGTATGTATTTTTGAACTTCAAGGCCTATTAACCTTTAGCTACCATCACCATTGCAGGGCGAATTAGGCGACCATTGAGCAGGTAACCTTTCTGCATAACCGCAACAACGGTATTTGGCTCAGCATCGCCCGCATCAACCATCGACATTGCCTGATGGTGCTCGGGATTGAATGCTTCGCCCTGAGGATTCAGAACTTCAACGTTGAATTTGGCGACACCGTCGATGAACATTTTGTGCGTCATCTCCACCCCTTCGCGCAGGGTTTTGACCGCTTCATCGTCACTTGTCGACGCTTCAATCGCGCGCTCGAGGCTATCGACCACCGGCAGCAGCTCGTTGGTGAAGCGCTCAAGGGCAAACTTGCGCGCCTTCTCAACTTCCTGTTCTGCGCGACGGCGCTGATTCAGGATCTCCGCCTGCGCACGCGGCTCAAGCTCAGCGAGCTGCTTTTGCAACTCATTGATCGTTGCTTCTGCCTCGGCCAGCGCCTGCGTGAGTGACTCAACAGTTGGCTCTTCAGCGTCTACCGACTCAGGTGCAACCTCTTCAGTGCCGACCTGCTCTTCGATCTCAACCTCTGGGGCTTTCTGCTCTTCATTGGACATGCCAAATCTCTCCGAATTCGTTTCAAACTTGGCACTTATTTGGGGATAGAGGCCCGCTTATTCAACCCTGAGAGCGAACATTTTTTCACTGTATGCTTGCACAGTGTTCCACTTTGAATTAAAAATAGAACTACTGTATATACCCACAGGTAAGGCTTATGTTAACGCTACTGAGTATTCGCAATTACGCCATCGTCTCAAGCCTCGATTTAGAGCTAAAAAACGGTATGACCGTTGTCAGTGGTGAGACGGGTGCGGGCAAGTCGATCATGCTAGATGCGCTGGGCTTAGCCCTGGGCAAACGGGCCGAGAGCGATGCGGTACGAACCGGTGCGAAGCGCGCTGAGATCAGCGCAGTGTTTGACATCAGCAAACTCACCGAGGCGCAGCAGTGGCTAGAGTCACATGAACTGGAGGCGGAAGACGAGAATGAGTGTCTTCTGCGCCGCACCCTTACCGATGACGGCCGCAGCCGTGCCTATATCAATGGCCACCCCTGTCCTCTGGCACGGGTACGCGAACTGGGTGAACTGCTCGTCGACATACACGGCCAGCATGAACACCAACGGCTCCTCAAGCGCGATTACCATCGTCAGCTGCTGGATGCGTTCGCTCAAAGTGAAGAGCTTGCTGCAGAGGTGCGCAGCCTTTACCAAAGCTGGCAAGCGAAGTCTCAGGAGTTAGTTCGCTTGCAGTCACTTAGCGAAGAGGCCAATGCGCAGCTTCAGCTTTTGAGCTACCAGACAGAAGAGATCAACCGCCTAAACCCTGAGTCAGGAGAGCTCGAGACACTAGAGCAAGAGCAGAAGGAGCTAGCGAACGCAGGAGCCATTTTGCAACGCGGCCAGCAGATTAATCAGCTGCTCGGTGATGGCGATGCCGAGCATGCCAGCGCACTACTGAATCACGCCCTGCAGTTGCTGCAACAGATGGAGAGCAACCACCCCGCTCTTACACAAACTACCGAGATGCTCAATACAGCACTCATTCAGGTGGAGGAGGCGCAGCGTGAGCTAGATCACTACCTCCAAGGAATCGACCTAAACCCTGAGCGACTCTACGAAGTTGAAGCTCGTCTAACAGCGATCTACGATCTCGCCCGCAAACACCGCGTAGCGCCTGAACAGCTGCCTGAGTTAATGGAGACACTGAACGCACAGTTGGCTGAGCTGAGCCATGTAGACGAGGATCTTGAGCACTTAGAGGCAGAAGTGAGTGCAGCTAATGAAGCGCTATTAGTGAGTGCTCGCAAACTCAGTAAGCTTCGCGAGAGCTCAGCCTCAAATCTAAACAAACAAGTTAATCAACAACTTGAAATGCTCGGCATGAGCAGCGCTCGCTTTGTCGCTCAATTGAGTCCGGTGGATGCAAAACACATTAGCGCTCAGGGGCTCGAGGAGGTCGAGTTCCTTATAAGTACCAACTCAGGCCAGAGCGCTAAACCTCTTGCACGCATCGCTTCAGGTGGCGAGCTCTCGCGCATCAGCTTGGCTATCCAGGTTGTAACTGCGCAAATCACAGACACACCAACGCTAATATTTGACGAGGTTGATGTCGGCATAGGCGGCGGAATAGCGGAAGTGGTTGGGCGCCTTCTGCGCCAGCTTGGAAAGCGCGCTCAGGTGCTCTGTGTAACCCACCAGCCTCAGGTTGCTTCTCAAGGTAACCAACATCTATTTGTCAGCAAAAATGCAGATACGGGTATAACTGAAACGCGAATCGCCGCACTTACAGAGAATCAGAGGGTCAACGAGGTTGCCCGGATGCTAGGCGGTTTGGAGATTACCGAGAAGACACTCGACCACGCAAGAGAGATGCTAGATACAGGCATCTAGTGAACCTGCGAGCGCAGACTCACTAGCAAATTACTCATCGCAGCCGTTAGCACAGTGGCCGTACAGATAGAGGGTGCGGTCGCTGATTACAATACCCATCTCTTCAGCAATCTGCGCCAAGCGAGCACTCAATTCAGCATCGTTAAATTCACGCACACGACCACACTTAACGCAGACTACGTGGTCATGCTGCTCATCACGTGAAAGTTCAAATACCGAGTGACCACCTTCAAAATGGTGGCGCATAACGAGTCCCGCCGCTTCGAATTGAGTCAATACGCGATAGACAGTCGCCAGACCTACGTCCTCGCCCTGCTCCATCAGCAGCTTGTATATATCTTCCGCCGAGAAGTGATCGCCCTCTCCACCAGCCTCTAGAATTTGGTAGATCTTCACACGTGGCAAGGTTACTTTAAGACCAGCTTTGCGAAGTTCCTGATTTTCCAGCGGCATATTATCTTCCTGTGTTCCGGCTTTGGCTCTAGGCGGTTAAACCTTGACGGTGTTAGACTGCAAGCACTAACAGCGAGAGCCTAGAGGCTCAGGCACTCGTCAATTAGCTCCTTAGATTATCAATTGTAACGGACAAAAGTGGAAGCTTTTAACCCATGCGTAAGCAACTTCTCATCGCCCTGACCCTACTTACACTCTCTGGCTGCAGCTCTTTCCCTGGAGTTTACAAAATGGATGTTGCCCAAGGTAACGAAGTGACGCAAGAGATGGTTGATCAACTCCGTCCGGGAATGACTGAGTCACAAGTGCGATACGTTATGGGTACGCCGCTGCTGACCGACACCTTCAATCAGACTCGCTGGGACTACATATACCAACTAGTGCAGGAAGATGAACGCGTTGAGCAGCGTCGAATCACGCTCTACTTTGATGGTGGACGTCTCTCTCGCTTAGAGGGCGACCTGCGCCCAACAGCTGCTGAGTAAGAGCCCAGCTTCCGCTGGGAGATAAGCTCGCGACTGGAGAATAACCACCTAATCTTATGGCCAGTTGTACTGCGAGGTTGCTGGCTTAACTACTCTTCGGCCTTCTCTTTTTTGGCTTTTGCTTTCGCGGCGCGCGCGGCGCGCGCATCCTTAGGATCGATTATTAGCGGACGATAGATCTCGACCCGATCGCCAGCACTCAACACTTGTGCCCTTGGGTCTTTTATCGCTTTACCAAATATACCCATTGGGGCTTGATTGATATCGATCTCTGGAAATATCTCAGCAATTCTTGATCGAGCCACAGCTTCAAATGCGGTCGACCCCTCCTCCACCTGCAGCGCAATGATCTTCTGCTCTGTCGGCAGCGCGTAAGCAACTTCAACGGTAATCATCTAATACCTCAGGTGTAGATCTGATCGGAACGGCTGACAAAGGCATCAACTAGCGTGCTCGCCACGCTATTGAATACCTTTGACATCGCCAGGCTTGTTAGTTTGCCGGAGAATTCGAAACTAAGGTTGAGCTCAACTTTGGACGCTTCATCACTCAGCTCGGTGAAGGTCCACTCCCCCTCCAAACTCTTGAACGGCCCCTCAACAAGTCGGATTTTCATCTGCTTAGGTCGTTCAAGTTCATTACGCGTCGTGAAACTATAACTGAGACCACCTTTTGATAGATAAAGGGTACCCTCAATATGATCGTCCCCCTCGCTCACCACCTCTGTGCGGCTGCACCAAGGTAGAAACTCAGGGTAGCGGCGCACATCGTTGACCAGGTCGAACATCTCCTCAGCGGTGTGCAAAACCAGTGCGGTACGATTTATGACCGTCATTCTATTCCTAGCGTTCTATTCTTAACTGGCGCCTATTTTCACGTTTATAAAGATTTGAAACAAGGGCGCTTAACAGAGTTCTCTTTGCGCTTTCCTTGCTTAGGGCCGCTCTATATAATCCGCGGCTATGGCAAAAAAGAAAAAGTCTCCCGGCGGCAATACGATCTGCCAAAACAAACGCGCTCGCTTTGAGTACACCATCGAAGACAAGTTCGAAGCTGGACTTGTGCTTACTGGATGGGAAGTTAAAAGCCTGCGTGACGGTCGCGCTCAGCTTGTAGAGTCCTATGTCGACTTCAAAAACGGCGAGGCTTGGCTACTTGGCGCCCACATCACACCACTAAAAACGGCGTGTACCCACGTGGTCGCAGACCCATTGCGACCCCGCAAACTCCTTCTGCATCGTGCACAACTCTTGCGCCTCGAAAATGCAGTAGCCGCCAAAGGCCAAACTTGCGTTGCTCTCGCTCTCTACTGGAAGCAGGGCAAGATCAAATGTGAAATCGGCCTCGCCAAGGGTAAGAAGCTGCATGACAAGCGCGCTACTGAAAAGGAGCGTGACTGGAACCGCGAAAAAGCTCGTGTTCTAAGTAAGAACCAGTAGTCGCTTTTAGTTTTCCCTTGTAACAACCACAACAGACGCTATACTTCGCCTCACCGGGGGTGACTTGGATTCGACGCTGGTTGCGAACCCTTAGGTGCATGTCGAGAATGTGATGATTCTCGTAAATCCCTCATCACACAGTTATAGTTGCAAACGACGATAACTACGCTCTAGCAGCTTAAGTCTGCTAGCGCTGCCCTCTAAGGTGTCTGTAACTCAGAGTTTCGGCAGTGTCATATGAGACAGAATCGCCCCGCGCCTTCGCCTTAAGTCAACGGGTTAAAACTAAAAAGGCTCGCCCATAGCTCCCTGGCTCTCGGGACGCGACGGGTTAATTAAATAGAGAAGCCTAAGCATGTAGATCTTGAGGCAGAGGATTGGCGGACGCGGGTTCGAAACCCGCCACCTCCACCA
>Ga0209955_1000589_pt1 | contig 12429 bp, 13 predicted proteins | sample SalPonA_A_H2O_MG_FD_185716 | JGI IMG/M metagenome (GOLD analysis project Ga0209955, IMG submission 185716) | Water microbial communities from South San Francisco under conditions of wetland restoration - Salt Pond MetaG R2A_A_H2O_MG (SPAdes)... | ecosystem: Environmental > Aquatic > Non-marine... | reverse complement strand
CGTCCCTGATATTAAAGTAAGTTCAACTTATCTTAGCTCCAGACAACCAATGTCTTTGGAGTTAAACCATGTACAACCACACACAACTTGATGAGATCTTTTCCAATTTGTCCAACTGGAAAACGCTGCCTGAGCTAGCTGAAACTCATCCGCAATTTACATACAGCCAATTGAAACATCTGTTTTGGAAACGAAACGAGATAGCAGGATTAAATCGCTGCTCAAAGCTCCTAGGTAGGAAGCTTTATGTCAACGAGCCTGCATTTGCATTATGGCTGTCAAACGCTCTGGGGGAGAGATGATGATTCTTTCCTCAAAACGTCAAAAAAAGAACGTTTTTCAGTGTTCTCGAACCCCATCCGGCTGCCCGTCCCTACCAGTCGTAATTCAATAAATTAATAGAGGGTTTATTCGCGATGGATCTAACCAATAACGCTCAGGCTGGCGCAAGTTTGGCGACCAGTACCAGCCCGAGCAGTGCTCATTCGGAGAATGCACAAACGGAGGATAATAGCTCAGCGTGCAGTGCAATAACCACTTCAGTTGGCGACAGGACGCTAATCACGATCATTCGATCAACTCGCCCTGAGAAGGTTTGTAAAACCTTCTCAGTAGAAGATGGCGCGCTAACCAAGCAAGCGATTGCTAACGTCACTCAGGGCGTTGCCATAACGGTTTCAGTTCCAGACGCGCAAGCCATGGTTACGCTGTTGGAAGAGGTTACAGAATCGTTTGATATGGTAATTTGTCCGGGTCGTTGGGATAACGCGAAAGAAGATGAGGTCTTTCAACTACTCTCCGAAAGGGCTTTGTGTGAATTACTGTCGGCTGAAAAAGGCAAAGTAGAAGGCGGTATTCATATACACAATGATGTACCAGTCGCAGCTCGACTAAAGCGCGGAATTTCCGATAGCCACTGGATACTTCTGGATGCCGACAATCCACCGGGAATTCCTGAGAAATGGGCCAAAATGGATATCAGCGAGAGACTTGGACTGTGGGAGCCCTTTCTTCCAGGGATAACACAGTGCGAGAGGATAGAGCTACGGGCATCCTCAGCAAGAGTTAGCGCAACTGGCGAGTTCGGCCCTGCTACTCACGCTTGGATTCGCATCCAAGACCCCAGCAAATTGTCGTTACTGAAGGCCCACATCAACGTTCAGATGGTACTGAACGAAGTGGCTTTCGAGTTTGAGAGAAAGAGCCGCCAAGACAGAACTAAAGTTGTGGGTCGGGAGAATCGTTCGGTTTTTGACCTCGCTGTTCTCAATACCGGGCGGCTGGTTTTTTGTGCCAAGCCAGAGTTGGGAAACAACACTGAGGGTTATCAGGTAGGAGGCGCCAACATTACTCTGCACAACGAGGGCGGAGGTGCATTTGATAATACACAAATTGGTCTACCCTCGAAGGACGAGCTGGCTAAGCTCAATGCGCGATCCAGCTCCACCCTTTCTGTGGCTTTCAACAAAACAGGAACGGTGAAATTCGTCGAAGAGGGTAAGCTGCGCCTTGATACAGAAATCGAGTCCAACGGTGAGGTCCGTCTATTGTCGGACTGGATTGAAGGTGCCTCCTATCCGTTCCATTTGCGTTGCGAGGCACCATTTAGAGATAGTTCTAGTGAGGCAGCGTTTATCGGTGTCACTAAAGACGGGTTACCGTTTGTCTACGACATCGGGAACTCAACAACCTACTACCTGAGTGAAGCTGATAAAACAGTTGTTCGTGCTCAGACTAGGAGTTACTCATTCTACTCTCGCCCCACCGAACGCTACAACGATGTGGTGACGGACTACATATATCTCGAGGAGGAGGATAAGTTTTATCGCCCCTATGATGGCGCCATTCTCAAGCCTGTGGCAGTGAACAATGAGCTTGTCGGCACTCACTGGGGCGAAAATAAAAAAGGGGAAGCAGTACCAATACCCGCTGTTAAACACTTCCATCAAAGCCCTGAGCGCAGACGAGCAAAGAGTATGGGGTGGCATCCAGTCGATGAGCTGTTCTTTACGGCTGGGCAGTCGACCCTTGTTAATACTTACGAGGGGCTATCGATTGAACCGAAAACTGGTGACGTATCAGGCTGGTTGAGCTTAGTTCGCCAGCAGTATGGGCAATATGCTGATCATCTTATCGACCACCTCGCCTTCACTCTCCAGTTCCCCGAGCGAAAGATTAACTGGCAGGTGCTTACTGTTGGAAAAGCGCGTACTGGGAAGTCGATGGTGATGCGCCCTATCAAACGTATTTGGGGAGCGGCCTGTCAGGTTATCGACCCGGACATGATGGGTTCGGGTTGGGGTGACCTTTACGCACAGAAGAAGGTCGTCGTTGTCGAGGAGGTTTGGAGGGCGGGTGAAAAGAAGTTCTTCAACAGCATCAAGGCAGGCTTGGTTAATGACGACCTTGAGCTCCTCAACATGAAAGGGCGGGGTATGATTCGGCAGCAAAATCTTCGGTCCTATTACATGTACACGAACCACAAGGATGCGCTCAGCTTTAACGAGGATGAGGATAAGCTGCTGGTCATCGAGGCTAACAGCGAGCCGTGGGGAACTAATCAGCAGTTTGCCCAACTAGCTGACTATCTCGACACGCCCGAGGGATCTGGTGCTGTATTGGACTACCTCCTTCGCCGCGATCTTTCCAATTTCAGCTATGGCAAGCTCCCAGAACGGACAGACGCGATGAGAGAAATGGTTGTTCTCTCACAGCCTGATTACTATCGTGCTGTTGTTGAGCGAGCTGAGCCCGGTAGTGGTGTCTTTTCCCGTGACTTCTTCACGCTCGCTGATGTGCGTAATGACATCCGCAAGGCGGGATATAGTGGCTTTGGAGACAAGGGGCTTGCTGAAGCACTCCATGAAGCCGGGTACACAAAAGCCCTGAAGCCCCAGAAGAAGCTGGGCAGTCAGAACTGCACGCTAGGTCGATACTGGGTGAGAGTTACACACCCACTAATTGACTTGCCACCCGCTGAGCAGTTTGTATTTGTCTTGTTTGTTCTTTGGGGTGGTGTTGAAACCTTCGGCTCTAACGGCGTTCGTCCATCGGACTCTACATTTGAAGCTCTCAACGCCCGGGCCGTAAAGTGGTGGGATCAGAAGTCTCTTATAGACCAACAGGAAGTGTTCGAGGCAGTCAAGCGTGAATAGTGCTCGGTAGGCACCCTATTTGGGGATTGCCTGCCTACCCGCCTACCCTGTAAATACGCGGCCTCCAGCCACGGTTTCCGCTGTGGTAGGCAGGTAGACACCCATATTTTTAAATATAAATTTAAACAATAGGAGGAGCACTAGACTGTTAATTTTTAAACATTTACAACTCGAATTTAGGTGCCTACCTGGCTACCCCGCCTACCTCAATCATTCAAATGCTGTCGAAATAAAGCAGATAATGCTAAGCCCTGACCTTCCGGTAGTTACCTACTAGCGAGAACTGCATCACCCGCAGCAAAGGATAGGATTCAGGAATAGCGCCAGCCCAAGCTACTGACCAGTTGCTCCTCACCCAAGCATTCACCTCCTCAACGAAACTGTCGATTGTCCAAGCTTCACCGCCAGCAAATTCAATGCGGTCTGCCATTCCTTTTGGAGTATGCGATAACAGTGCTACCTGCTTGAGATTGGCAAAGTGTTCTGCAGGCACATTTGCAAACTGAGCTACTGTACGGATGTAATCGCGCCCTGTTTGAAATTTGCGCGCAAAGCGCTCTTTACGCGTGTCCCAGGTATGCGAATCTAGAGATGGTTCGAAGTGGTAAAGCTCGCCAGTTACTGGGTGGTAGGCAACAACATCTAACTCCCCCACCCAGCCCCCAGCGCTAGTGCCTGGGTTAAGCTCAGACCGCCGTCCAACTTTTAGGTTGGTCTCAACAATAAAGCCTCGAATGTGTAGCCATTCTTTCAGTAGCTGCTCAAGTGTATTCATATACTCTGTCTTTGACGGCCTTTTAGCTCTACTTCTTAAGCAATTCCTCCCGAACAACCTTCACTTCTTTCGGCGCTTCGATACCGATACGAACCAAGTTGCCTCGTACCTCAAGGACCTTTACCACTATCTCTTCGTCAATACGGATGGTGTCATTGTAGCCGTCACGGTTTAAGACCAACATATTCCTAGCTCCTTGCGATTAATCTAGCGCGACCATGCGCCGGTATCTTAAACATAGAACAGCATTCGAATGACCTCCAAACTTTTCCTACTCCCTTTAAATTCTGATGGTGAATCGTCGTGAATTGCAAAACCACGCAATCGAGATAGGGGTATTGGCGTGCTACAATAACAAAGGATCGGAGGTTCCTATGGCAAAGGATAAAGAGTTCGAAAAGGGTATCGTTGCTGGCGAGGGTAACGTGATGGTATCGGCAACGCTCGCTAAGGAACTCTTCAACGACCCTAACGGCAAAACAGTCGATACCGCCAGCGTGCTTGGTGTGGTTAAACGAGCCTCTGAAAAGCTTAAGGCGGGTGAGACGGCTCCGTTGGTGGAGAGACTCAATAATCAACTGACGCTCCTTGATACCGTTTTTACTCGCATAGCTGCCCTTTCTATGAATCAGGAATCACAAGAACGCATGCTGGCGCTCCTAGACATGGCTCTGAAGGTTCAAAACCACTGTCGACGTACTTCCTCCACAATTCATGAAATGACCCGGCCTGCGGCCCCTGTGAGCTTTATAAAGGCCAACAACGCCAATGTTGCTACTAATCAACAAATAAATTTTTCGGAAAACGAACTAAACGTTGGAGGAATTCATGAGATGGACACCAGAGGCTCGAGCGAGACAAGCAGAGCGGATCAAAGAGTGGAAGCCTTGGGTGAAGTCGACGGGTCCAAAGTCCGACGAGGGGAAGATCATCAGTCGAATGAATGCGCTAAAGAGTGGTGCAACTGATCGTGAGATGCGAGTGTTGGAGGGTTTTATTCGGGAATTGGTCACTGATTAGAAAATCTGTTCAAGGTACGCACCGACTTCGTCAAGGTCTTCTCCTTGCCATAGCAGCCTATTAAGAATCATCAATTTCCAGAAGATGGAGATTTCTGGAGTAGAACTGCAACATTTTGACCCTACTGATATCCTTATCAATCTTGATTTCAATGTCAGTGTATCTTCTGCCGTCGGGTTGAGCGCTAGGTATATGACGGCTCTGGTCTTTTTTTGTTTTTTTTGAATAAAGCCGACGTCTATCCACAATACCTTTCCTGCGCTCTGGCCCTGAATACAACGAAAAGTTGTACTTCAACCACCATTCCTCTGCACTAGCTATACTTGTGAACAGGGGACTGACTGGTTCGTCAGTTTCATTCGCCCAGTAAAGAACTATTTTCTCGTCGACGAAATCCTTAATTAGGTAAAGTATGGGACTTTTTTGCACTGGTAGCCTCTTGTTATTTCTGTCGACCCAAAAACCTCACATCAACGCTGATTCCATCATTACTCAGGAAAAATAAAGGGGGCGTGATGCCCCCTCAGTGTCAGTGCGGAACTTGCGACTAGCTCACAACGTCAACAATGTCCCAAGAGATTTGGTAGTCGGCAATACCGACAATCTCCAACGAGGCTATATCGTTAAAGTTAACACTCAGCGTCTGGGTCGTCGAATCGTAGAAGATGTCTGAGACATACTGAGCTAGCTCATCAACATCACTCAGTCCGTACCCTGTATCGAAAACGACTTTGTCACCTTCAAGCGCGTTGAAATCAGTAATTTTGGATTCGGTCAGGTCTCTCAATATGAAAGAATCTGCACCTGCGCCTCCAGTAGCGTCGGTCAGATCAGATAACAGTATGAGATCATCATCATCTGAACCTGAAATCCCAATAATGCCAGTGATGCCGAAGTCCGAAGCGGAAGCGCCTTCATCCAGCTTGTACTCACTCGACACCTTCTCATAGACACCATCGCCGTCAAGATCAGAGTAAACGCTAATTTCAACGCCATTATCTTCAATCTCAGTTTCGAACAGCAGGCCATCTGCAAAGGCGTAGGTTGAATCATCTTCCATCTCGTCTTCGAGAACACCATCATCATCGTACTCATAGAGTCCGAGGAAGTTACCAGCGTCGTCGAACGTCAGGCTATACCCACCTTCATCCTCACTGTCATGATCATGTTCTTCGTAGGAGTCGTCATCATCTTCTGAATCATCGTCATCTTCTGAATCATCAGAGTCATCTAACTCGTCATCTTCAACTTCGTTCAGTTCTTGATCTTCGAGTTCATTTTCTAATTCTTCTATTTCGTCTGACATGACAAAGTCCCTCTTTGTAAAGATGTGACCAAAGGTCAGCTTCTTGCGGTGGCTGAATCAGTCTTATCTTGGCGAATCAACTAACTCTATGAAGTTGAAGATTAGGTAATCTGGCCTCTAGCCGCAATAAACTCAGGTTTATCCCATATGAAATATAAACAATACCCATCGCTTTGCATGTCTAATGTGACATTTGAGTTTTATAAGCAAAAACTAAACCTTTTAATATCGTGATTCGAATACTCAACTCTTGCGGGATGGTTAGCGTTGAGTAATTGTACGATCGTGGCAGAACACTGCATCGAACAGTGTCAGTCTGAGTCTGAATTACTAGAAAAGATCCCGTAAGGGTACTTAGGGAAGAGCTGTTAAATCCAGATAAGTAATGTAGGCTCTCTCTAAACAGTAATCGTTTTGGTGATTGGCGATGAACATCAACGTAGTCGAGCAAGGCAAAGCGTCTGGAATAAATCCGCTCCATGGGCGAGTTATCCCCATTATGGTAATCAGTGCTCTTTCCATTGTCGGGTTGTTCTTGGTGGCGTACTTGTATTTTTTCTTGGCTCTTCCTATGTTCGGCAGTGAGTCTGCATCGCCAGTGGCGATGGTGCTCTGTAGTCTAGCAATACTTGCCTTGCTCAATCTGTTTGGGCTCTGGCGTGTAAAGAAATTGAACGTTAGTTGGAATGTTCTGGGCGCAAACAAGGTTGTTTTGTGGTCGTACCAGACGATATTTGTTGTAGTGCTGGTCGGCTGTAACCTGTTCGTTGCTGCGGTAGGTTGGTTCTATCTGAGTAGGTATCTGATTTGACTAAGTTTATGGAATGATTACTTCGCATCTGCCTCTGGAAAGGCCGCCCCTTCCATTGTTTTCGATAAAAGTTGAATCGGCAAACAGCTGGACATCAAATTGCCCGCGAAAGTAATAGTATTTTCGGTGTCCAACCATGCCGTCGGTGATTTGCCAGTCAACGTAGTAACTATCGCAAGTGAATTCACCTCCGCTTGGCTCTACACTGCAACGCCTCAGAATAGTTTTCGTATCGTTCAGCTTTGAATTGTCTTCGATGATGACTTGCCAGTTATCTTTGTCTAGTTTTTCTCGGCTTACAGGTTTCCATTCGTAATCAAGCTTTTCCTCCACTTTGCAGCGAAGTGTTTCGGCAGAGCCTATGGGCGCAAAAATAATAAGGGTAAAAAGTATTGGATATCTCATACAGGAACCATTTGTCCACATACTGGATTTAGAAGGCCAGCAAGATGTTGTCTTTAAGCTTGAACTCAAGCTGATCCAAGGAGAGATTCAAAAAATCGTCTCAGGAACCATCAATTGGATTGTTGAGCTTCTCCAGCCACGCCTTGGCGTTCCAGTCAGCCCAAGCTATCAATTCAAAGTCTCTGGACTGCTCTGTAGCCAGTCTCATAGGGTCTACTTCAATCCAGCATCTCGGGAGATCCAGTCGGTCAGCGTCCCAGCAGGTTGCTACTGCGATATCTGGATGGATATGGTCATGAGTATGCCCCATACAAGCCTCTACAAGCTGTCCTAGCTCTGTTTCATTGCAGGGCAGTAAGCCTTTGATAAAGTGGTTCTTAGCCAGCTGAGCGCCTCTGAAGCCGTGCTCAGGATCTTCGTAATCGTTATGGCGGCAGGAGTCATGAAAGACTGAGAACAGCTCTACCACTGTTCTGTTGGCTCCTGTGTAAAGCGTCTCGCACAAGTCTGCAGACGAGCATCCTCTTAACGATTCACTAGCTCCCGCCAGTGTTAATGCAGTAGAAGAGTTAGATGTTTCCCTTCAACGAGGAAACGTAGTGGCGGAAACACCTTGAAGGACAAAAGGCACAACCGATTAAAATTTCGTGCGAGCGTTTGATTGTTTGCAACCTACGATCCACTCGGATCCTTGTTCCAATCGATAACCTCTAACTATCCAGCACGCAGTACAGACCTGAGGACGTGGCGTTTAGTTTTATTTAGCCCAACCTGTAATCTTCATTGCATCTAGCTCGTTCATAACACGCCACTTTTTGGGTGCTTCGCTGAGTCTCCAGCCGGGAGCTCCACAATATATTCTATCAGAACCAGCATTGTAGTATGCCTCTCCCCAAATACGATTAACGGCATCATGGACACTTAACTTTACCCATGGAGACGAATAGTCTGAAGACACTTTCATTTCTCCCATAGGCTGTACACGGTTTGACTTGTTATTTTGGTCTGACGATGAATGACAATACTCAGCTACTTTATCCAGCATTTTGGTCTGGATTTCATACATTGCAGGAGTGCTGGATTGTGACACTGTCTGACATGCGGTTAAAAGTGCGCAAGTGCACAAAGCTGTCAAAGTCTTGCCTAAATTATAATGCATGCTGGTTCTCCGAAATGAAGCTATATGGGTATCTATTTTTCGCCCGATAGTCTTTAAAAGTATACCTAATCTACCATTGCTGCAAGTCAGGAATATCGGCCCTGTCGCATAAGTCTACAGAGGAGCGTCCCTTTAACGATTCCCTAGCCCCCGCCAGTGTTAATGCAGCAGAGGAGTGAGTTGTAGGTCAGTAATCTCTGGCAGTTAAAAAACGTTTGTATAACGAAGACGACTCAGACAAGCTCTTAAATTCAGTGGCTAGCATCCCGTTAACAAACAAATCTAATCGCCTATCCCTATCTGCTGGATCACAAATATGACCTCTGAGCACCCCTTCTTGTACAAACCCTAAATGGAGAGTGTTTCGCTGACTGGATGGATTATCTTCGTAAACGTAGCTGTAAACTCTGGCAAGTTTCAAAGTGTTAAAAGCAAAGTTTAAAGCAAGCAGAGTTGCCTCAACGCTACACCACGGATTTACCTTACCGGGAAAACCTATGAGTAACTCAGCTCTGCGATTAGCTACATTCAAATCGACCAGCGACAACAGTCCGATGGGTTTAGCGTTGGCCATCACCACCCAGTCAATCTTCTTTGTATCTAGGGGATGTTGCTGTGAACGCCTTAAGTCATTATCAATATTTCTCTCAGCCTGAGAGTGGAACATGTTGTATTGTCTCCTAAACACTTGGTCATTCCTGCAATCAGTGAGGAAGGATTTATGTTCTGGTGCAATTCTCTGCAATGAAATGTTCTTGCCAACAACAGGGACATACCAGAAGCTTTCTGATTTTATCGTCAGGTGTGCTAGATCGTTTTTTAGCTTAGGGTTGCCACTAATAGGAAGAGATGAAGCCGTCTTAAATACCCTATTCGCTGCAGCGTAATCGCCTAATGCTAATAAAGCTCTACCATGAGCGTACTGGCACATGACATTATCAGGCGCTTCTTTAGCGATGTTCTCTGCAAGCGCGAGGGCTTCAGCGGACTCTCCACACTGTAAAAGAAATTCTGATAGGAGGTTTCTAATATTTATGGAGTTGGGGTGCCGCTCAATTCCCATGCGTAGTACCCGTATCGCAGCGGGTATATCTGTCGCCCCTTGTTTAGGGTATGCAAGATTCAGTGCATCATGGAGAAAATCATCACACGCTTTATCCACCACCCGCTTATCCTGATTTAGAGTCCGGCTCTATGTAAGTGACACCTGTGTATTGAATGTCCTCATAATACTGTTCTGTATTCAGGTCAGTGGAGGCAGCCATCACGTATATTGAAGCCTGCGTATAAGTATTGTTTTCAATTTGTCCCACAAACGAACTGATAGCGGAGCTAGGCGCTGGAGTTCCCACAACGTTTTCATACAGGGTCCTTACTAACATTTCGTTACTGATTCCGGGCGCATAGGTATCTATTATGGACTGGGCAAGTTGCTGCATATCTGTATTTGTATAATTAGCTGGGTCAATATCATCGATAGCTGTTACCCATTCACCCAATAGTTCCTCCTCAGGCAATGAACCAAACCATGCGTACAGTAGAGCCAATGCTTGCCCTGCATTTTGACCTAACCCAACGTCCAGAGCCAATGTCTTATCTGTAAACTCCACTCTTTCTATTGATCTGAGTGTGTCAGTTGCAGTTGTTGAATTACCTTTTGAGTCAGTTGAATCAAAGTCGACTTCCCAATGGGAGACGTACCCTGACCCATCTTTAGAGCTAACTGTTTTTACTGCGTTCACAGCCACATCAGAATACAACAATGAATAAGCAACAGTATCGTGACCTACGCCACCATTAAAGTCGCTACCTCCCCTCTTACCACCCGTGAATGTATCGTTGTTTCCGGTATCTCCAGACTTTGAATCAGAACCGCTGGAGTTGTCAGTTGGGACCTTTACAGGCTCATCAGTTCGCCCTGCGCTATAGCCCCATTTTATATAATGAGCGGTTGCAGCTTCTGTATCGCTTCCATAGGCTTCCTGCAAATCTGCATAATTTGCTAAGTACTGATCGGCATCAAAACTAATACTTCTTCCCGCAGACAGTCCCCACTGAAGAAAGTGATTAAAACCACTTATATCATCAGGTCCATATGCCTCAATCAAATCTCCGTAACTGGCTATGTAAGCGAGTGGATCAAAATTCTCTACCGGGGATATAGTTCCATTACTAAAAGCAAGCGACTCAACGTCATATAATCTGTCGATCTCACCGTCAGAGTGCTGAACGCCTGTTATATCTGCGTATCTGTATGCGTTATAGGTGGAAGAATGCCCACTGAAGACCACAGTGTCGTTGCCTTCATATCCATAATAGGTATCGTTTCCATCCGTATCAGTGAAAACATCATCCCCGCTAGTACCTTGAACAGTATTCGGACCCGCACTCGCAGCTCTTTGGTAATACTCCTCAAGCGTCATACGAGGCAGATCCGATACGTCTATATACTCAAAGTTCCTGAGCTCCGTGGTTGCACCTGTAGGCTTAAACGTAAACAGAAACGCTCCGCTACTCGCCTTGGTAATCAGAATGTTCCCGCTGCCCCAGTAATCGTCATAAAACGTGTCCGTACCACCACCAGCGTCAACGTAGAGTGTTCTCCCCGGTCTGGAGGTTTCCTCAAGTGTCTCTTGGTAATCTGAGATGGCATCGTTAGCAACGTCGAAATCTATAACATCATTTGCATTTGAATAGACTAAATATTCATCGAGCGAGCTTAATTGGCCATCAATGCTATCTAAAGTACTGGGACCAACAAGTACTGAAAAACCGTCTGCAGCGACAAGTTTTGTCCCGTCAGGAGCGTACTGTGCGACGCCAACTAGATAAGATGGCTGATTTAGATCTAGATTCCGATCGAATACATATTCGAGGCTTGAGCCGTTACTAGCAATCAAAAAAAGTGATCTTCCAGAATAGTAAGATCCAGTAGGTTCTATGTATTCAAAGTCCAAACTATAGTAATCAGCTGTCTGTGCAGCTACTAAGTAAGTGATTCTCACCGCCATCTTTTCTACCCACACGTGTCAGTAAGTTAAGTGTAAGATAGTAGGCTCTCGGGAAATTGCAAAACGGACCTTTGATGACGGTATCAGTATTTTGAACTTAGATATGGTCCCTGAATGCGACGGAACTTTGGAGAACGGCTGTTGCGAGTAATTCGGGTATGATGTTTACGCCACTGTCTGTCCAAAGTGTGGTTTGGCTATCGGTTATGAGATAACTGCAATATGCGAAGAACCAGTTTACTATCACGACTCTACTGATGCTGCAGGCGACACACGTTGTGGTTAATCCTACCCTTTACATCACTGGCAGAGGCGGTGATCACACTAAAGGGCTTGGCGGTCACATCAGCACACTTGTGTCAGATTACAGAGGTATCTCAGTAGATGTGCCATTCCTGCGCCAAGATATAGATGGTCAGTTAGAGGTTATCAGAGCAGCGATTTCAGATTGCTCTGGTGGTACTGTCATCGCTAATTCATATGGTGCTTACCTCACGCTTTTATCACTTATAGATTTTCAGCATAAACTAGAACAGGTAGTGCTGCTATCGCCTGTGCTGGGTGCTGCTATGGCTAAAGACAGGATGTATTACTAAGAACGCCTGCCGCTGCTCGTATCCTCGATGCTTTTAAGGAGCGTAGGGTAAACCTTCCAGAGCATTCGGCTATCTTCATAGGTAAATCGCAAATGTGAACGGCTTCACCATCGCAGAGTGTCAGGTTAGCCGAATGGAGTATACTCCAGACCAGTAGCCTGCAGACCTACAAAATTAATATTCTCAAGATT
>Ga0209955_1000586_pt1 | contig 12465 bp, 14 predicted proteins | sample SalPonA_A_H2O_MG_FD_185716 | JGI IMG/M metagenome (GOLD analysis project Ga0209955, IMG submission 185716) | Water microbial communities from South San Francisco under conditions of wetland restoration - Salt Pond MetaG R2A_A_H2O_MG (SPAdes)... | ecosystem: Environmental > Aquatic > Non-marine... | reverse complement strand
CTTACTTTACTACAAAGATTATTTTTAGTATGCTTAGTGATTAAGCTTACATGATCTTTATTTTTATTGTATTGTAAAACTGAGCCTATTTCAGAGTAAATAAAAGGAAAGCCAAATTTAACATTACCTTCACACATATAAGACACCCATTGTTTTTTTAAAATATTATTTTCTTTTGTTTCTGCTATAAAATAAAATGGTAAAACTATTTCAATATTTTTTGAATTTTCTTTTAAGGTATTATAAAGATTATGTTTTATTGATTGATTAGTAGTTCTAAAATTATAATCAGGAGAAATATCTAAATCAAAAACAATTCTTTTAGGGTTCTGCTTTATAATTTGTTTAAGAATGTAGTCAAGTTTATTTTTATCTAGTGGTATTTGAGAGTTAAATTCTCTCTCAAATAGTTCATTACTAATTAAAATAGATATTGATTGATTATTAGAATTATAAACAGACTTTTTAGCGTAATATGAACTCTCAATACTTTGTAACATTGACGAATGAAGTGTATTAAATAAACCTAACTTATTATCTAAAATAAAAATAATACCATTTATAAATAAAATAGAAAATATTAATTTAATAATTTGTAAACCATAAACACTTTTAAACACTTTTAAACACTTTTAACTTTTTTTATCTCATTAATTGTATATTAAAATTTATAAAATTACTATAAAAAGATTTATATCTTATTACTTAACATATCAGTTTCAATAACTTTATATTTTCAAAAATTTGTTCTTCCCTGAAACATTCTAAATATTTTCATAAGTTATTTCTAGACAGTACAGTTCTTTACAATTTATTTCTTATATTTAATGTTTTATTTACAATCTCCCTTATATCAAGAGCACTTGCTAAAAAAGGAATTAGGCATAAAGATAAGGCTAGCTTTTTCATTATAAGTTTACGCTACCTCTAACAGTATGTACTTTATCATCGCTTGTTTTGAATTTAAGTTGATACTGCCAAGTTCCACCCATGCTAAAATTAATATTTAACATATATTTATCACCAACAAGTTTTGCTTTGTCTTCATACTCCATATAAGGCATACCAGGCATTTCAGGCATAAAGAATTTGATTTTTACTTTTGCATCAGTTATATAGTTACCATCTTTAGATAGTTTTACAAACATTTTATTTGTACCAACAACTAAAGTTTTGTCTGATTTTAATTCAATATCATAGCCATTTTTTGAACCATTTTGGTCAATGCCATTTGCAAAAAGCAATCCTGTTAATAAAAAACTTGCAAAGATAAGTTTTAAAAAGTTTTTCATGTAATACTCCTAAATTTTATTTTAGGAATATTACTTATTTTATGTGGAGTTAGTGTGTAGCGTTTGCTGCTTTTTTATTATTAATAGCTTTGTATATTTGTAAAAATAACCATGCAATAATAATGGCAGCAATTGTTCTTATTAAAATTACCATTGTAAAATCAGCACCAAAAATTACAAACAATAAAGTATCTTCAATAATAGCATGGCAAATCATTAAAAATGTAGCTATATAAAACAGGTCATCTTTACTTATATTTCCAGATTTTGCTTCATCTATTAAGATACCAGCACCATATGTTATTCCTAAAAATACACCTGTAACTATAGAAAAACCTTTACTTACATTTTTTTTAGAATTAGCTATAAATGCTCTTGTTTTTATATAATCCATTATAAAAATCAAAACTACAATTAAAGCTATAATTTGAATACTTAATATTACAGCATTACTTATTGAAGCTAAAATCATATCAGTGAAATTAACATAAACTATTTTATTAAACATATTGTCTGTCAAAGTAGCTTCAAACCATGAAGCAGGCATTAGATACGTTAAATAAGCTAAAAATAAACCTATTGAAATTCTTAACAAATATGAATAACTATTAGGTATGCCTATTTTTTTCATTATCACACTTTCTACAACTAAAGCATGACAAACTCCTAAATATACAGCTAATATATTCCATTGATGTACACTCATATCTAAAGGGGCAGCAAAAGCTACTGCTGCGTATAGATTCAAGAACATTCCACTTATTATTGCAAGAGAAGTTTCAGGTGGTAAACCTATTAATGCTGTAAAAGGCTCAACTAAAAAACTTACATAAGATAAAGCATTGTAAAAATATAAGATATCTGCAATTATATAAATTGGTATAACTAATTTTAGTATGATTAAAGCACTTTTTAGTGCTTTTTTTAATGTGATTTTATAATCCAATTAATGCTCTTTATGCTCATTTATCATTGAGTTTATTTTCTCATAAATTTGTGCTGCTTCTTCATCAGTAATTTTATCATCATCAACTGCTTTAATAATAGTCTCTAACTCTATTAAAAATGAATTTAAATCATTAATAACTTCTTTTTCATCTTCAGTTATAGTTTCATCTATCTCTTTTTTATTTAAATCTTCTAAATAAGCTTTTGATTCAGGAATAATTCCCTCAACAATAATATCTTTTAATTCACTTTTTACATTTGACATTTTTTCCCTTTTAATTAAAAATTTAAAATAAAAGTTGTTCCACTATTTTGTTTTGAGTCAACTTTTATATCTATATTATATTCATTGCATATACTTGAAACTATATTTAAACCTAAGCCAAACCCACCGTTTTGCTTTGTAGCTCTAAAGTATCTTTTATAAATATCATTAATATTATCTTTAGAAATTCCAATTCCTGTATCTTTTATAATTAAGCTATTATTTCTTAATTCTATTTCAATAGTACCATTAGAAACATTGTATTTTATTGCATTTGAAAATAAATTGTTAAACAATCTTTCAAAATCATTTTCATCAATTTTATATTTTACACTTGATAATTTTAATTTAACATCAATTCTTTTCTTAGTATATATTGGTTCATAATTTTCTACAAGTTTCTCGATTAAATCCTTTAAATCAAACTCCTTAATATCTTTTTGCTTATCTTCATTTTCTAAGAAAACATAAGTTAAGTCTTTGTATATTTCAGAAATTTTATTTGCACTTACTTTAATTCTTTTTATCTGTTTTGCAGTTAAGTTTTCAGTTTCAGTAGACATCATTATAGCACTTATAGGAGTATTTAACTCATGTGTAGTATCTTTAATAAAATTGTTTAATTTTTCTCTTTCATTTTTTAAAGGTTTTATAAATAGTTTTGCTAAGTAATATGCAAATATCGAAATAAGAAAATAAATAAATATAAATACTATAAATATATCTTTATATAATTGTGCTATTTTTTTATGTAAAACATCTTCTTTTATAGCTATATAATAGACTCCTAAGTGACCTAATGTAGAATCATTTATTAATATTATATTTTTCCCTTGATGAATTATTTTCCTATTAAAGTCTATTTTATCATCTAAATTTCCATACAATTTCTTTTTATTTTGATCATAAAAAGATATTTTATATTCACTATCACTTAAAGATTCTCCTCTATTAAATAGTGTATTACTCATATGTGCAAAAATGATTTTAGAAGATATTTCAGATGCTTTGTTTTCCATATTTGACTTAACTAAATCATAATATAGAGTTTTTTCTTTTTGAAAATATAAAACTGCAACAATCATTAACAACACAAAAGATGAACCTAAATATAGGAATAAAAACTTGAAAAATGTTGTTTTCTCACTTCTTGTTAAATCTATATCCGACTCCTCTAAGATTGGTAATTCTTCCTTCTCCAATATATTTTCTTATATTTTTTATATAAGTTCTAACTGTAGAATCACTTGGAGTATCTTCATAGCTCCATATATTATTTATCAGCTCTTCCATACTAATATTTCTATTCATATTTTTAATAAAATACCCTAAAACTTCACTCTCTTTTTTGGAAATTGAAATAGTTTTATTATCTATATTTATTTCTAGTTTTTCTTTGTCAAAAACTATATTATCATCTATTTTTACTATTTTTTCATCAATACTAAATATTCTTTTAATATTATTGATTCTAATATCAAGCTCTTTTAACTCAAATGGTTTTTTAATGTAATCATCACAACCACTATCAAATCCTTTTTGCATATCATCAGCCATATTAAGTGATGTAATAAATATAGTTGGTGTTTTTATATTTTGATTTCTTAACTCTTTTAAAAGTTCAAAACCATCAATATTAGGGACATTTACATCAAATAAAAATAAATCAAATTTTTGAGTATAAATAATATCTTGAGCTTCAATTCCATCAAAAACAGATATAACTTCATAATTATTTTCAAGTAAGTGTTCTTCAATGATTTCATTCAGTATTAAATCATCTTCTAAAAGTAATATTTTCATGAATAATTATATCTAAAAAGGTAATTTAGTACCAATAATGGTACTAAATTAAAGTATGTTATGCTTCTTTTCCGAAGTTAACTGCAATAGCAGCTTCAATTCTAGTTTTTACCTCATCAAAACCTAATACAGCTTCAATATCATATACAGATGGTGCTTGAGTTCCCCCTGTAAGTGCTATTCTAATTGGTTGAAATAACTGAGGGAATTTAAGTCCATTTTCTTCAATAAATGGTTTAGTAATAGCTTCATAATCAGGAGCTATATGTAAAGAGTCTTTGTTTGTTTCAAGTACTGATAAATAGTTTTGAAGCATCTCAATAGTTCCTTCTTTTACAAACTTTTTACTACCTTTTGCTTCGTATTCAGTTGGAGTATTTAAAATATTTTCAATTGCATCTTTTAATTCAATTAATGTTTGAGCTCTCTCTTTACATAAATCTAAAAGCATTTCTTTTTTATCATGTCCATGAATGATACAACCAAAATACTCTAATTCTTTTGCTAATCTATCATTTGATACATTTTTAATATAGTGAGCATTTAACCATAATAATTTTTCAGCATTATAAGCTGATGCTGATTTATTAATATTATTAGGATCAAACAATTCTAACATTTCATCCATTGAGAATATCTCTTGGTCACCATTTGACCAACCAAGTCTTACTAAGAAGTTTAATAATGCTTCTGGCAAATATCCATCTTCTTTATATTGCATAACATCCATAGCACCATCTCTTTTTGATAGCTTTTTACCCTGTGGATTATTTATCATTGGCATATGATAGAATTTTGGTACATCAAAACCTAAAGCATTATAAATTACTATTTGTTTTGGAGTATTTGATAAGTGATCATCACCTCTTAAAACATCTGTCATTCCCATTAAGTGGTCATCAATAGCAACAACAAAATTATAAATAGGCATTCCATTTGCTCTAGCAATTACAAAATCATCAACTTGATTTGCATCAAATTTCATAAGACCTTTTACACCATCTTCAAACTCAATTGTTCCCTCAAGTGGAGCTTTAATTCTAATAACTGGTTCAATACCTTCAGGAATAGGAGGTAAAGTTTTTCCATCTTCTGGTCTCCAAGTTCCATCATATCTAGGGTTTTGTTTAGCAGCTTCTTGAGAAGCTCTTAGTGCATCAAGTTCTTCTCTACTCATGTAACATTTATAAGCTTTACCCTCTTCTAAAAGTTGAGCAATATATTTTTTATAAATATCAGTTCTTTTTGATTGATACTCTATTTCACAGTCACTAGGCATTCCAACCCATTCAAAAGCTTCTAAAATAGCTCTAACAGCATCTTCATTGTTTCTTTGAGTATCTGTGTCTTCAATTCTAAGTTTAAATTCCCCGCCAGTTTTTTTAGCCCATAAATAACTATATAAAGCCGTTCTAAGACCTCCAATATGTAAATATCCAGTTGGACTTGGTGCAAACCTTGTAATTGCCATTAAATAAATTCTCCTTAAATTATTAATCTTCTTCTTTTTTGTTATAAATGTAAAATCCTACTCCAGATACGATTACTACCACTAGAATAAAAATATAAAGTGCTGTTTCAAGCATTTGTAGCTTCCTTTTCTTTTAGTTGTCCACAAGCAGCACTAATATCAAGACCTTTAGATTCTCTAATAGTACAAATTAGTCCTCTATCATTTAAAAAATCTTTGAATTTTATCATATCTTTTTCTTCAGGTCTCTGATATGTCGTTCCTGGATATGGATTAAAGTAAATTAGATTTACTTTTGCATGGATTCCATTTAATAGTGAAATTAATTTTCTAGCACTACTAATATCATCATTTTTCCCTTTTATAACTAAGTATTCAAACATTACTTTTTTTCTAGTATCTACAGGGAAGGCCTTAACTGCTTCAATAATAGAAGCAATATTATAAGCTTTATTCATAGGAATAAGTTCACTTCTTAGTTCATCATCAACTGCATGAAGTGAAATAGCTAATTGAATACCTAAATCTTTCTCACCAAGTTTTTTAATTTTTGTAGCAATACCTGAAGTTGAAACAGTTTGTCTTCTTCTATTAATTGCTAAGCCCTCTTCTTGAGAAAAAATTTCAACAGCTTTTGTAAAATTTTCAAAATTATCTAAAGGTTCACCCATTCCCATATAAACAATATTTAAAGACTTGTTTTCAGGAATGTCATTATCTCTTTTAATATTTACAATTTGAGCTATATACTCTCCAACTGTTAAGTTTCTTACAAATCCACCTTTTGCTGTTAAACAAAAAGTACATCCTACTTTACATCCTACTTGAGATGAAATACAAACAGTGTATTGTTCACTTCTTATGATATTTCCATCTTCATCTTTTTTCTTTTTCTTCATTAAAAGAAGTACCGCTTCAACAGTATGATTATCTCTTAGTTTAAAAAGATATTTAATACTTCCATCGCTACTTTGTTCTTTTTTAATTACTGTCATAATATCCATTGGGTATTCATCTTGTAATTGTTCTTTAATCTCTTTTGGAACATTTAACATATCATCATAAGAAGTTACATATTTTTTATATAACCAATCATAAATTTGTTTAGCTCTAAAAGATGGTTTTAGTTTCTCTTTTAATTCATCAAGTGTAAAATCATAAATTGATTTTGTTTGATTATTTGATTCATTTTTTGACATATTAATTTTTCTTTATCCTATTTTATAATCTGTTTATCTAGTAAATATTTAGTTAAACTCTCTTTTGCTTTTTCATGGTTTTTAATAAAATCTTCATGGGCATTTTCATTTGTATAGTTTGTAATTACAAATATTCCAGCAACAGGAACTTCAAATTCTTTAGCTACTTGTAATATTGAATAAAATTCCATATTTTCAATACCTACACCATATTCATTAAAATTTTTAGACAACTCTTCATTTGTCGTAATATAATTTGAAGAATTTACAATAGTATCATTTCTTACAAATTTATTCTCTGATTCTAATACATTATCAAGTGGAGTATAAGCATCACCACTTAAAAAAGCAAGTTCAATATTACTTGCTCTTTTTGATTCAACAATATCACCTATTTTATATTCACCATAAGACCCAGCACTTCCAATAAAAAGTAAATACTCAGGTTTATTAAATAAACATAATCTTGTAAGATTTATTGCTGAATTAATTAATCCAACACCTATTGGTGTTGCATATTTAAAAGTTTCATTATTTCCTGCACAAACTATCATCTACACTCCAAAATATAATTTACATTGTATTTAACATCTTTATCTGATTGTTCAAGTTTAGGCATAGTAGCAAAACTTGTTCCAACTTTAGAAACAGACATCATCTCCATTCTAGGAGCATATCTATCAAAACTAGTATTAAATGAAATATCTTTTACCTTACAAGAAGCACCTATTCTTTTTGATAAAGTCATTTTATAAGTGTTTATCCAAGAAATCCCTTCAATTCTTAATTCATCAAAAATTGAGTTTAATTCCTTTTCATCTATTTGCCATGATAAATTTCTAATTAATACTGATTCTTCAGCACCATCTTTTAAAAGCATTATTTGTTTTAACAATTCATTTAAAGATGCTTCATCTTTTGATTTGAATTGATACTCTAAATTTCCATTATATGATTTTAAAATAGCTTCACCATTTGTATAAACATATCTTGGATATATAGAGTACTTTGAATTTATTTTTTCCACATCACCTGTAAATGATGTAATATATTCAGCAAATTTCGAAATAGAACCATTTACATATACTTCATTTTCTTTTTTAACTTGAATAGAAACATTAGCCACTAATAAATCTTGCTTAATAGATTTTGAAAACTCTTTTGAAAATTTAATTTCATATGAAAAAAGTGAAGTTACAAAAAATGAACTTACTAATAAAATTTTAAAAATATTCTTCATATTAAATTCCTTTTTATAAATATTAAATTCTTACAGGAATATTGTTTTGCTTAAGATATCTTTTTAAATCCATAATATCTATTTCTTTAAAATGGAAAATAGAAGCCGCTAATGCAGCACTTGCTCCATGTTCAAAGGCTTCTTTCATATGTTCCATAGTTCCTGCTCCACCTGAAGCAATAACAGGAATATCTAAAGCATTTGAAATTTGCTCTGTGATATTTAGTTCAAATCCAGTTTTAGCACCATCTGTGTCCATAGAAGTAAGTAATATTTCACCTGCACCTCTATCATATACTTCTTTTGCCCATTCAACTGCATCTAAACCTGTATCTTCTCTACCGCCTTTTACAAAAACGTGATATGAACCATCTTCTACTTTTTTAACATCAATTGCTACAACAATACATTGAGAACCAAATCTTTGTGAACTTTCGTTGATTAAATTTGGGTTTGATACAGCTGATGAATTTATAGAAACCTTATCACAACCTACATTTAACAGATTATAAATATCATCTAGTTTTCTAATTCCTCCACCTACAGTTAAAGGAATAAAAACCTCTTTTGCTACTTGCTTTACTATATCAACTATAGTTCCTCTATTTTGGTGACTTGCTGTAATATCTAAAAAAGTTATCTCATCAGCACCTTCATTGTTATATCTTTTAGCCACTTCAACTGGATCTCCAGCATCCCTTAAACCTACGAAGTTTACGCCTTTTACTACTCTTCCATTATCAACATCTAAACATGGGATTATTCTCTTTGCAAAACTATCCAATAAAAATTCCTTGATTATATATGTAGATATGTTATCTAAATGTAAGTTAAAATAAGATAGAATGTATCCCTAATGGAAAAAGTTGTAGCAAAAAAGAAATATGGACAGAATTTTTTAAAAGATTCATCAGTACTAGATAAAATCATCCAATCGATGCCCCATAACAATAATCAAGTTGTAGAAATTGGGCCTGGATTAGGTGATTTGACAAACAAATTAGTCAAGTACAAAGATACAACGGCTTATGAGGTTGATACCGATTTGATTGCAAATTTGCAATCAACATTTGCGACGCAATTAGAGCAAGGAAGATTAAAACTGATTCACACAGATGTTTTATCTGCTTGGGATAAAAACCAAACTTTGCACGATGGTAAATATGATTTAATAGCAAACTTACCATACTATATTGCAACAAACATTATATTAAGAGCTTTAGAAGACGATAACTGTGAAAACATCATGGTAATGGTTCAAAAAGAAGTTGCTGTTAAATTTACTTCACAAGTAAATCAAAAAGAGTACTCTTCTTTAGGGATTATTGCCCAATTACTTTCACATGATAGAGGAATACATTTTGATGTTCCTCCTGAGGCATTTGAGCCTGCACCAAAAGTTATGTCTTCTATTTTTTATATCAAAAAAGATATGAGTAAAAGTATAGATAAGGGATTAAAAGATTTTTTAAAGGCAAGTTTTATTCAACCAAGAAAAAAACTATCGAAAAATCTTTCTTCTATTTGTAATAAAAATACTTTAATTGATATCTTTAAAGAACTAAATATTAATGAAAACGCAAGACCTCATGAAGTAAATGCATCTTTGTATAGCCAATTGTATACAAAGGTAAAAAATGGAAGAAATTAAAGAAGTAACAACTGTAACTGCTAACGTAGAAGTTGCACCAACTACTCAACCTAAGCAAGATGTTGATTCAAAAGTAGAATCAAAAACTAATGATGGTAAAAAACCATATAACAATAATAAAAAAAGACCAAACACAAAAAAACCTTCACAAAATAGAAAACCTCAAAACAATCAAGCAAAATTGCCTGCTAAAATAGATGGATTTATTACTGATTTAAAAAAGGCTTATGAAATAAATGAAAAAATTCATAAAGATAGATTAAATCCTCATTATAAATTAAATCTAAATACAAGTGCTAAAATGAGAATTACTCCACTTGGTGGATTAAATGAAATCGGTGGAAACATGATGGTATGTGAAACTGAAAATAGTGCAATTATTGTTGATGTTGGTATGAGTTTCCCTGATGAAGATATGCACGGTGTTGATATCTTAATTCCTGATTTCACTTATATTAGAGAAATCAAAGATAAAATCGCTGGAATTGTTATTACTCACGGACATGAAGATCATATTGGTGCTATGCCGTACTTATTTAAAGAAATGCAATTCCCTGTTTATGGAACATCTTTACCATTAGAAATGATTGGTTCAAAATTTGATGAGCATAAAATGAGAGAGCATAGAAGATTATTTAGACCAATTCAAAAAAGAACTCCTGTAAAAATTGGTGAATTTGAAGTTGAATGGATGCATATCACTCACTCAATTATTGATTCATCTGCAATTGCTGTTACAACAGAAGCAGGAACTTGGATTCATACAGGGGATTTCAAAATTGACCACACACCAGTAGATGGTTTCCCAACAGACTTACATAGATTAGCTCATCACGGTGAAAAAGGTGTTTTAGTTTTAACTTCTGATTCAACTAACTCACACTCACCAGGATTTACAAAATCTGAAAAAACTGTTTATCCTACATTTGAAAGAATTTTTGCATCATCAACTAAAGGTAGAGTAATTATGTCTACATTTAGTTCAAATATCCATAGAGTTTCTCAAGCTATTGAAGTTGGATTAAAACATGGAAGAAAAATCTGTGTAATTGGTAGATCTATGGAGAAAAACTTAGAACTAGCAATGAGTTTAGGTTATATTAAATTCCCAAGAGATCAATTTATTGATGCACATGAAGTTAATAAATATGATGATAAAGAAGTATTAATTGTAACAACTGGTTCACAAGGTGAGTCAATGTCTGCATTATACAGAATGGCTATCCATGAACATAGACACATTAAAATTAAACCAACTGATCAAATCATTTTATCAGCAAAAGCAATTCCTGGAAATGAAGCAAGTGTATCTGGTATCATCAACCACTTATTAAAAGCTGGTGCAAAAGTTGCATATCAAGATTTTGCAGATATCCACGTTTCAGGACACGCAGCACAAGAAGAACAAAAATTAATGTTAAGATTAGTTAAACCTAAATTCTTCTTACCTGTTCATGGTGAATATAATCACGCATTAAAACATGGAAGAACTGGTGTTGAATGTGGTGTTTTAGAAAGAAATGTACACATCATGAGTGATGGTGAACAAGTTGAAGTTTGTCCTAAATATGTTAAGAAAGTTAAAACAGTTAAAACAGGTAAAGTTTATATTGATAATCAACTTAACCATAAAATTGCTGATGATATTGTTCTTGACAGACAAACAATGGCAAATGAAGGTGTTGTTATGTTAGTGGCACAGATCAACGAAAGTGATAGAACTTTAGCTCAAAAACCTAAAGTAACTTCATTTGGTTTAGTTCCTCAAAGTAAAGATAAATTCTTCTCTAAAGAAATTGAAGATTTATTAGCAATATTCTTATCAAATGCAAAACCAGGTATTTTCAAAAACACTAGAATCTTTGAAGATGAAATTAGAAAAGTTGTTAGAAAACACTGTTTCAGAAAATACAAAAAATATCCAATGATTGTACCTACTGTTTTTGTTCAGTAATATTTATTAATCTTAACACTAGGAGCCAATATGGATTATAAACAAATAGTAAGTGATGTTTTACTTTTAGAAAGTGAAGAATTAAGAAAAGCATCACAGTCAATATCTTTTGATATTGACAAGGCTGTTGAACTTATTTCTAATGCCACAGGTAAACTTATTATCACAGGTGTTGGTAAATCTGGTTTAGTTGGTTCTAAAATTGCTGCAACTTTAGCAAGTACAGGAACAAGTTCATTTTTTCTTCATCCTACAGAAGCCATGCATGGTGACTTAGGAATGATTAGCAAAGGTGACGTGGTTCTTGGTATTTCTTACAGTGGGGAAAGTGATGAATTAATTCAAATCTTACCTCACTTAAAAAGATTTAATATCCCTTTAATTGCAATGGCAAAAAATTCTAAATCTACTTTAGCATCTTATTCAGATATTTTTATTGATATTAGTGTAGAAAAAGAGGCTTGTCCTTTAGATGCAGCGCCAACATCTTCAACTACATTAACTATGGCTATGGGCGATGCTTTAGCAATATGTTTAATGAAAAAAAGAGATTTTAAAAAAGAAGATTTTGCATCTTTTCACCCAGGTGGAAGTTTAGGAAAAAAACTTTTTGTTAAAGTTGATGATTTATTAAAAAAAGAA
>Ga0209955_1000585_pt1 | contig 12467 bp, 15 predicted proteins | sample SalPonA_A_H2O_MG_FD_185716 | JGI IMG/M metagenome (GOLD analysis project Ga0209955, IMG submission 185716) | Water microbial communities from South San Francisco under conditions of wetland restoration - Salt Pond MetaG R2A_A_H2O_MG (SPAdes)... | ecosystem: Environmental > Aquatic > Non-marine... | reverse complement strand
TTTTGCATTTTCAACTAACATATCTTTTAAATTGTCATATTTTGCTAAAAGATGGATTACACCTGCAAAACCACCAGCAATATCACAAGCTGGTCCAAAGTCTCTAATTACATCAAATGTAACTCTATTTTTAGACTCAATACCTTGATTTACAAAACCTTGAATTTGTGAGTCAAAGTCATCTTTATTTTTTTCTAAAGACTCAATTACGCTTAAACCTTTAAATCTATCAACAATAACTTTTGCAAAAAATTTACCTGCATTTTTTGCAAGTTGTGAATTATGAGTTAAAGAAATAAAATCATCAACATTTTGAACAAATTCTTGTTCTGTTTTACTTACTAAAAGTAAAGGAGCAATTCTTCCAACAATTGATAAATCAGATGATTGTGAACCACTTGGTTCTACATTATTTTTAATATTTTCTAATGTGTTTCTTGACGCTCCATCAATGTATCCATTATATGAAGCCATTTTTAATGCCCAGAATTCTAAAAATTCTTTTGCATCAAATTTATCATTTTCTGAAATATATTCATATAACCACTGAGTTTGATCACCATAATGAGTAAAATCTCCTGCACTTTTACCCTTGTGCCACATAGCCATAGGAGCATTTAGATTATTATAATCAACAGGAGCATTTTTTAATTGAGTTTCATCATATACCCAATGTGTACCTAAACAATATGAATCAGTAACAAGAGAACTTAATATAAGTTCATTTACTTTTTTTGAGTTAAACATTTTTTAATCCTTGAAATTATTATATAAAATTATAAATATTTATAAGTTTTTATAATTATTACTAAAATAGATTAAAAAATAGATTTAGAATAACTCTAAATCTTCTTCTTCAAGTTGAATTAAGCCAAGTTTACATTTAATTTGAATGATACTACTATCTAATGAATCAGCTAAGTAGTTTATATTTTCAGTAGTTTTATCTATAAATACTACTTCAAAGAAGTTCATAATATCATCATATAAGTACTCTAATAAATGTAATATTTCATCACTTGAAAATTTATGTTTATTTAAATCCAAATCTTCAAAAGTTATAGCACCATTTTTAAATACATCTGACATTCTACCCATATGAGGAATCAATTTTAAAGAATCACTATATTTTGATAAAATGAATGATAACTCATCTTTAGAAAACTTTGTAAGACCCTTTAGTGAAATATTATTGATAGTTTCTTCAAACTCAGTATTTAAATCAACAACATCTTCACTAATATATTTCCAATAATCATAATCAACTTTTGTTTCTTTACCAAAGTTTTCAATATATTTTTCTAATGAATTATTTTCTTCTTCTCTTAAAATAGTGTTTAAAGTAACTTTTGACTTAGCTAAAACAGGTTCTTCTATTTTTCTAGCCATTTCACTAATCAAACCTTTATATTTTTCCATTTCTTTTTTTAATTGGATATTTTCACAATGAACCAATAGTTTTTGAAAAAACTCTTCAGTTTTGAAAGGTTTTAGGAATAATCCTTGAATACCAATATCAATTAAATCAATCACATATTTGTCTATATATCCACTATTTACAAAAATTGTTTGTTCTTTTGATAATATTCTTATCTCTTTTGCTAATTCAACTCCACCCATTCTTGGCATTTCTAAATCAGTTAAAACTATATCACAAGTTTTTTTCTTATAAATTTCTAATGCTTCAATACCATTATGTGCAAGATAAACCTTCTTAAAAAACATCCCTAACATTTGTTGAATTTCTTCTGCAACAAATAAATCGTCTTCTGCTACTAAAACAGTTAAGTTTCTAGCATAATGTTTTAAATCTTTTGTTATTGATTTTAGCATGCTACTTTTTCCCCTTTTTTAATAGGTTGTAAAATTTCATCTAAACTAAATGGTTTACTTAAAAGTGAATCTACACCAATATTTTTAGTATATCTTTCAAGCTCTTTTGAAGGTGATTCTGTAATAGCTAAAACTTTTATATGTTTATACTTTTGTTTGATTCTATTTACTAATTGAAGTGTTTTTAAATCTTTCTTACTATTTACATTGCAGATTAAAAAATCATAATTTCTGAAGTCAGTTTTTTCATAAACTAAGTTTTTAAAGTTTGATAAAACTATTTCTTTTGAGAAGAAATGTTTTAAGACTCTTTTCATAGTATTACCAAGGACCTCATGGTCCTCGATAATTAGTACATTTTTAGCAAATTTATTCATGTTTAACACCTGTGATATATTTAATATACACAATTATAACATAAATAACTTGGTTTTAGTCACATTTTAGTTATTAATTTACATAAATAATTATTTAATATATTTAATTTTATAATTCAGACTCTATTAATTCTATTAAATTATCTAGACCAAATGTTTGCAATGGCTTACCATTTACTATATAACCAGGAGTTTTAGTCACATCTAAGGTTTTAGCATCTTCTAAATCTTGTTTAATAATGTAATTTTTTGATTCATCTTTCATAAATTCAGATAATTTGTTCATATCTAAACCTTTAATTTGACCTAACATTTGCCACAATATTTTAGGTTTTACAACATGATGTTGAACCCAATAATTTTGTGTAGCAAACATAAAATCTAAAACTTCCATAAACATACCTTGTTCTTTTGCTCCTAAAAGCATCTTAACAGCATGAATTGAGTTTTCATGAAATGGTGCATATCTTAAAACAAGTTTTACATCCCCATCATATTTTTCTAATATAGCCTTTACATATGGATGGAATAAAGCACATGTTTCACAAGCTGGGTCAAAAAATTCAACTAATTGTACCTTTGCATCTTTATTGCCAACTACAACTGAATAAGGTCTTTCAAACAACAAGGCTTTTTCTTTTGCAAGTGCAATAGATTTTTGTGTTTGAAGATTTTTATAGTACATTCCACCACCAATAAATAATCCCAATAAAACTAGAATTGAGACTATTACTAAACTCTTATTTTGCATTTTATTATCTCCGTTAATTCTTTTTTCTTCCAAGTATCATTAATATAAATATACTAATATAAGCTAAGAACGATAAAAATGGAATTGTTATAAATCCAAACCAGCTGATATATTTTGTAGAACAAGGGATACCATTTGTACAAGGAACAGCTGCTTCAGGTATTATTCCAAACATTAATAAATTATGATATATAGAAAAAATTAACCCTACCATAACAATAGGCATAGCATATTTAAAAACTTTATCATCTGGGTATAAAATACCCATTAAAAATATTAGTACTAAAGGATACATAAAAATTCTTTGGTACCAACACATATTACATGGAACAAAATCCATCACCTCACTAAAAAATAGACTTCCTAAAGTTGCAACACTTGCAATTAAGAAGCTTAAAAATAAGAATTTACTGTCAATCATTTATTTATACCAATTTTTATAATTTGTAAAAGCAGGAAATTGCTTTTTATATTCTTCTACATCAAAATTGTATGAGTAATTATCCATATATTTTGTAAGAATTTCATAATTCTTTTTCAACTCTTGAAACTTTTCAACACTACCTGTTGGTGTATCAGGATGATATTTCTTTGATAGTTTCAAATACTTTTGTTTTATTTCTTTTCTAGAAAGCCTTGTTAATATTCCAAACATATCAATGGCTTTTTCAAACTCTTCGTAATCCAAAATTGTCCTTTTTATCTTATGAATTAAATTTTACATTAAAATGTTTAACAGTAAGTTTTATATAATACATTAAAGGATTAATTATGATACATACTTTATATCACGTACATGACCCCATGTGTTCTTGGTGTTACGCGTTTAGACCAACATTAAATGAACTAAAAAAACATTTAGCTTCGAATATAAAAATTATAAACGTTGTTGGAGGTTTAGCAAAACATAGTGATGAAGTAATGCCCACAGAAATGCAAGAAAAAATTGAATCAATATGGTATGAAATAGAAAAAAGTGTTGGAACAAAATTTAATCACGATTTTTGGAAAAATTGCAAACCTAGAAGATCTACATATATAGCATGTCAAGCAACTATTTTAGCAAGATATCAAAACAAAGAAGAAGAGATGATAGAAGGTATTCAAAATGCTTATTATCTTGAAGCTAAAAATCCAAGTGATGCATCAACTTTAATTCAAATTGCCAAAAACATTGGTTTAGATGAGAAGAAATTTGAAGAAGATTTAAAATCTGAAAAGATTGAAGAAGACTTACAAAATGAATTAAACTTAAGAAGAAGTTTACATTGTAGATCATTTCCTTCATTAATATTAAAATATAAAAAAGAGATTTATCCTATTAATATTACTTACAATAATTATAAGCCTATGTTGAAACAAATTGAAGACCTAACAACAAATGTTTACTTTTAATTAATTTAATTTCAGTAATATTTCGTATCAGAAGGATTTAATTAATGGCAAATAATACAGTGATATATATGTTTAATAGAATATTAAAAATTGCTTTTTTAGCTTTTATACTCTATTTAATATTTACAAACTTTGGTACATTTTTACTTATAATTGCAGGATTTATATTAGTTGTGGTTGGATTAGCATACTATTTAAAAAGTAAACTAAAAACCAAAGGTTATCAATTTCAGTTTAACTCAAAAGATTTTGAACAACAATTTAGAAATGGTAACGCAAACTTTAATTTCAATGATTTTAATAACTTCAATAATTCTAATTTTAATGGTGGATTTAATCAATATCAAAATTTAAATGAGCATACAAGTGCAAAAGAATTTTTTGGATTTACTCACGAACCAACAAAAGAAGAAGTGAAAAAAAGATACAAAGAGCTAGCAAGAAAATATCATCCGGATATAAATAGTGGTGATGATACTAAAATGAAACAATTAAATCATTATAAAGATGTGTTATTAAGTAAATTCGCCTAGGCAATATCATGAAAAATATATACTCTATTTTTTTTACTATCACTGTAGTAGCTTCTATAGGTTTAGTATATATTTGGTGGAATGATTATCAGTTCGATAAAAATCCTCTTAATCAAGAACTTCAAACTAAAATAGATAAAAAAGTAAAAGAGCTTAGAATAAAAGCATATCAAAAGTTTGGTGTTGTTAGAAAAATTCCTGTAATAGTTACAGATGAATTAAGTTCTAGACATTATGGTATGGCTGTTTATACTAAAAATGATGAAATCATCATCTACTTAAATAAAAAAAGATTTAAAGAAAATGAACAATATATGATTGATGATGTAATTCCACATGAATATGCACACGCAATAACTTTTGCAATTGGTCATTTCTCAAATAAAAATAGAGGTCATGATGAAGTTTGGCAAGATATTTGTAGAAAACTAGATGGTAAAAGATGTGGAAGATTTGTAAATCATGATGATATTCTAATAGAAAAAACAAATTTGTTTTAAATTTAATACAGATTTAAACAAACTACTACTATAATCCACTTTCTTTAAAAGTTCGGGGCGTAGCGCAGTCTGGTTAGCGCACCTGGTTTGGGACCAGGGGGCCGGAGGTTCGAATCCTCTCGCCCCGACCACTTCAAAACAAAATCAACAATCAATTCTATTTTTAAGACTCTTAACTTACGATATTTAACTATTAATAAACTATAATATATTTTATAATACATACAGATCGAAAAGGAATATTTATGAAAAAATTATTAGGACTAATTATTATGATTATAACAGCAACAAATTTAAATGCGCAGTCTATATACGATTTTAAAGTTAAAGATATTGATGGAAAAGAAGTTTCAATGTCTAAATATGAAGGAAAAGTTTTACTTATTGTAAATGTAGCTAGTAAATGTGGATTTACAGGTCAATATAAAGGTTTAGAAAAACTTTATGATGATTTTAAAGACAAGGACTTTATGGTTTTAGGTTTTCCATGTAACCAATTTTCAAACCAAGAACCAGGTACAAATAAAGAGATTAAAGAGTTTTGTGATTTAACATTTAAAGTTGAATTTGATATGTTCTCAAAAATTGATGTAAATGGTGACACAGCACATCCATTGTATAAATACTTAAAAAAAGAGGCTCCAGGTGCTTTTGGATCTGAAAGTATTAAATGGAATTTCACAAAATTTCTAATCAATAAAGAAGGAAAAGTTGTAACTAGATACTCAACTATGACAAGACCTGAAAGCATTAGAAAAGATATTGAAAACTTACTATAATACACCCTCAAAATTAACTTACAGCAAATGATATTTTTGATATCATTTGCACCATGAATTTAGAAGAAAAATTAAAACTACTTCCCACTAGTCCCGGTGTTTATCAATACTTTGATAAAAACGGAAACTTACTTTATATTGGTAAAGCCAAAGTATTAAAAAATAGAGTTAAATCTTATTTTAATTTTACACCAAAACTAAGACCTTCAGATAGATTAAGTGCTCGTATATTTAAAATGATAAGTGAAGTACAATCCTTAGAATGGATTGTAGTTCCTAGTGAAAATGATGCTTTAATTTTAGAAAATTCATTAATTAAACAATTAAAACCAAAATATAATATCTTATTAAGAGATGATAAAACCTTCCCTTATATTTATATTGATTATAGTGAAGACTTTCCAAGACTTGAAATTACAAGAAAAATATTCAACAATAAAAAAATAAAATATTTCGGCCCTTATTCAAGTGGTGCTAGAGATATGCTTGATTCCATTTATGAAATCATTCCTTTAGTTCAAAAAAAAGCATGTATAAAAGGAAAAGAAGCTTGTTTATTTCATCAAATAAAAAGATGTAAAGCACCTTGTGTTGGAAAAATTACAAAAGAAGATTATGCATTAATAGTAGAAGATGCTTTAGAATATATTTACAATAAAAATAAACTTATTACAAAATTAAAAGAAAAAATGCTTGAGTACTCTGAAGACTTTAGATTTGAAGATGCCATGAAACTTAGAGATAGAATTACAACTATTGAAAAATCTCAATTAAAAACTGGACTTGATTTTGCTAGTAATGATGATTTTGATTTATTTTGTGTTACCAATAACTCTAATAAAGCTGTTATTGTTAAAATGTTTATAAGAGAAGGTAAACTAGTTTCTTCTTCTCATGATTATGTAAAGATTGATGCAAATGAAGAAAATCAGGACATTGACTTAAATGAAATCTATGAAAGAGCTATAGTAAATTATTATAATAGTGAAATACCACTTCTGCCAAAAGAGATATTAACAGCTATTGAACTTAGTGATAAAAGTGATTTAGAAGAGTTTTTACAAAATAAATTTGATAAAAAAATTAAATTTTCAACTCCTAAAATAAATAAGAAAAAAGAGCTTATTAATATAGCTATGAATAATTGTATAGAGTTATTAAGACTAGATTCAAATAGAAATAATACTACTATTTATCATGAATTAAAAAAGCTATTTGAGTTAGATGCCCTACCCCTTAGAATTGAAAGTTTCGATAACTCACACATGATGGGTCAAGCTACAGTAGGAAGTATGATAGTTTGGGATGATAAAAACAATGGTTATGATAAATCTAGTTTTAGGCACTACAACTTAGAATCAAAAGATGAATACTCTCAAATGCAAGAGATGCTTATAAGAAGAGTTGAAAGCTTTGAAAAAACTTCACCCCCTGATTTATGGATTATTGATGGTGGGAAAACTCTTTTAAAACTAGCATATGATGTTATAAACTCTTGTGGAGCAAATTTAAAAGCTGTAGCAATAGCAAAAGAGAAAATTGATGCTAAAGCACATAGAGCTAGAGGTAAAGCAAAGGATATTATTCATTATAAAACTGCTCAAGGTGAATATAAAGAACTAAAACTTCCAACAAGTGACCAAAGACTTCAATTTATTCAAAGACAAAGAGATGAAGCCCATAGATTTGCAATTACGTTCCATAAAAAACAAAAAAGACGTGAAGACAAACAAGTATCATTACTTCAAATTAAAGGTATTGGTGAAGCAAAAGTAAAAAAACTACTTTTATATTTTGGAGAATTTGAAAAAATTAAAAATGCAAATTTAGAAGAATTAAAAGATGTTTTAAACGAAAAAGATGCTAAATTAATAAGACAATATTTTGATGAAAGTGAAAATTAAAGACTTGCCAACTATAAAAATAAACAAAAATAATCTTTTCGAAAACCTTACAATAATTTCTAAAAAAGCCAAAGATATAAATAAAATTGCAGTAGTTCTTAAAGACAATGCATATGGTCATGGTTTAGAAGAAATGGCAAAGTTAACTAGTGAGTATGGAATAAAAAAAGCAGTAGTAAGAGACCTAAGAGAAGCCCATATAATCAAAGATTATTTCAGTGAAATACTTGTGCTTGCACAAACTGATTTCAAGGAACTTATTCACAGTTATTCACATACTTTTCACATCGTACTAAATAGTGTTGAACACATAGAAAAGCTACCACAAAACATCAAAGTTCATATTAAGGTAAACAGTGGTATGAACAGAAATGGAATAGAACAAAATGAGCTTGAAAGCTGTATTTATGGGCTTTTAAAGAAGAATATACAAATTTGTGGTGTAATGACTCACTATAAAAACGCTGACACTTTAGGAAGTGAATACTATGTTCAAAAACAACATTTTAATCACACTAAATTTATAACTAATAAATTATGTGAAGAACTTTCAATACCTACACCAATGTTCCATTCTTGTAACTCAGCAGGTCTATTTAGATGTGAAAACTTTGATGAAGATATGGCTAGAGTTGGTATTGCAAGCTATGGATATTTAGATGATAACAATGTATTTGATTTTCCTAAATTAAAACCTGTTTTATCTTTATGGGCGAGTAGAATTTCCACAAGAGAATTAAAAGAAAATGAAAGTGTTGGTTATGGTGGAACATATACAACTGATAAAAAAATAACAATTTCAACCTATGACCTTGGATATGGAAATGGCTTCCAAAGAATCAATGAGAATCAAGAGTATTTTACTAGAGATGGATACCGAGTTTTAGGTAGAGTTTCTATGGATAACCTTAGTTTAAATACAAATGATAATGAAGTATGTATATTTGATGATGCTAGAAATTTAGCCAAAATACACAATACAATTTCCTATGAAATTGTAACTTCCCTAAGTCCCTTTATAAAAAAAGTTATAGAGTGATTAAAAATGAGATTTTTAATAATTCTACTATTGATTTTTAATTCACTGTTTGCTTTTGATATTAACTACAAGTATGCTTTAGAATTAATGAATAAAAAAGAATACAAAAAAGCTTATAATCTTTTTTTAGAAGATGCAAACAACGGAAATCCTAAATCACAAGTTATGATAGGTAGGTTTTTTCTACAAGGTAATAAGCTTATTGAAAAAGATTATATTAAAGCTAAATACTATTTTGAATTAGCTTCAAAACAAAAATATACAAAAGCTGATTGTTTTTTAGCATATATGTATGCAAATGGCAAAGGAGCTATGACAAATTTTGGAAGAGCTGCTGTATTTGCAAAAAAAGAAAAAGAAGCTGGAAATAAACTTTGTATAAAAGTCTGGAATGATTTTAATTTAGACAATTATCCAAAAGATAATAGTTGGAAATTTGGATATTATAAACCTATAGACTAATATCTTTTAAAATATATTCCACCCTATTATTTTCTAAATATTCAATAAACATATTAAAATTCTTATCAACGCTTTCTTTATTTTCTTCAATTGAAGATATATTTATAACTGCTTTTCTCTTTCCATCAATTAACTTTGGTAGGGAAGATAATTCTACATCATCACTTACTTTTTTCATAGTATCAATTAAATCATTTTCACCACAAAAAGCAGTAAGTACCTTTGAATACTTTTTGATTCCTTTTGGAAAATGTTTATCTAAAGCTTCTATTACCATAGATTGACTCATTGAAGGAAATCCTGGCGTAAAAAAGAATCTATCTTCTAAACTAAATCCAGGAACATTATTTACTATATTTTTAAGAAGTTTTGCGTTTATTGGTAAATATGCCATATTTATTCTATGGGGATAAGCTTCATCACCAAATTGATTTAAAATCAATTCTTTTGCTTTAGGATTGTATTCCATTTTACCATCTGTAAAGGCATGTGCAGCTGTTTGTCTTGTATAATCATCGGGAGTTGAACCTATTCCACCATAACAAAACATTACAGAATTTTCATCATTTTTTATTAGATTAAATATATCAAACATAAGTTTTGTGTCATCTTCAATAACAAAAGATGCTTTATGTTCCCAATTTCTTTTTAAAAGTTCTTCATTTAAAAATGAAAAATGGGCATCTTTTCTACGCCCATTTAATAACTCAGTTCCTATAATTACAGAATAAAAATTTATTTTTTTATTGTTCATTTTGTACTTTTAATTAAATTTTTGATTGAATAAACTCATCCATCTCAGAAACTATTTCTTCAATAGTACCTTCACCACTTATAGTTTTAAGTAAATTTTTATTCGAGTAAAACTCTTTTATTTCTTCCAAAGGTTCTGTGTATAAATTCATTCTATTTAAAAATACTTCTTCATTATCATCAGATCTTGTAATTTCAGCATCTGCTGCTCTTCCTAATACTCTTTGAAATGCAGTATCTCTAGATACTTCAACTTCAATACAACTAACAAGTTCTACTTCATTTTCATTATCTAAGTATTTATCTAACTCTGTCATTTGCTCAACGCTTCTTGGATAACCATCAATTACAACTATATCTGTAGAAGCTCTCTTAATAGCCCCTAAAATAGCTTCAATAGCAATATCAATAGGAACAATATGACCTTTTGAAATGTATGAATCAATAATTTTACCCCTTTGGCTACCACTTGAAACCTCAGCTCTAAACATATCTCCAGTTGAATAATGTGTAATATTTTCGTGTTTTTGTGCAATTAATTCCGCATCAGTAGTTTTACCACTACCTGGTGCACCAATTATTAAAAATAGTTTTTTCATTTATACCCTTAATTGATTTAAGTAGAAAGATTGTATCAAAAGTAATTTAAATTCTTTATGTAAATATTTGACCTTATGTACTATTAAATGCTTTTTGAATACAATACGAAAAAACTTAAGGAAATAAAGTATGAATTTAATGCTATTTGGAGCGCCAGGTGCAGGTAAGGGAACACAAGCAAAGTTTTTAATTGAAAAATATAGTATTCCTCAAATCTCTACAGGTGATATCTTAAGAGCTGCAATTGCAGACAAAACAGATATGGGAATGGAAGCTAAGAAATTTATGGATGCTGGACAATTAGTTCCAGATTCAACAATTATTGGTATTATCAAAGATAGACTTGCCCAAGATGATTGTAAAAAAGGTTTCATTTTAGATGGTTTTCCAAGAACACTAGCACAAGCAGAAGCTTTGAATGAATTAATGGCTACTATGGAAATTTCTTTAGACAAAGTTATTTCTTTAAATGTTCCTGATGAATTAATTGTTGGAAGAATTACAGGAAGAAGAGTATGTCCTGATTGTGGAGCATCATTCCACGTTGAATTTAACCCTTCAAAAGAAGATGGAGTATGTGACTACTGTGGTGGTGAATTAGTTACTAGAAAAGATGATAATGCAGAAACTGTAAAAAGCAGACTTGGTGCATACCATGATCAAACTGCTCCACTAATTGATTTCTATTCAAATATGGGTGTATTTATGGAACTTGATGGTACTAAAGATGTATCAGAAGTTACAGCTGATATGCTTAATGCTTTAGCATAGTATTCAGTAATTTTTTAAAATAAAAAAGGGTAACTACAATTGTAGTTACCCTTTTTTTATGTTTATCAAAACTTTAGCCTTGCATACCTGCACTTGATGGCTTTTTATTATGATGAAATTTTTTCTTTTCTATTACAATTTCTTTTTGCTTTTCTTTCTTTCTTAAATCTTTTTCAACAAATATTTTTTTCTTTGTAAATGGATCAAGACCTGTATAGTACATAACAGCTGACCATGTTCCTGGTGTTGGTGTGAAAATTTGAGCTTGTTCTGGATTCATTTTTAATTCATTTGTAGTGAAATCTTTTAAATCTTTCATATGCTTTTCTTCACAACCTGGATGCGCTGCAATTAAATAATATGTTAAGAATTGTTTTTTACCTGATTCTTTATTTAATTCATCATACATCTTTTTAAAGTCAATAAGTGTTTGCTTACCTGGTTTTCCCATATGATGAAGAACTTCATCATTTGTATGCTCAGGAGCAACTTTCATTTGACCTGAGATATGATGGTCAACCATTTCTTTTAAATACTCTTTACCATGCTTCTTATCAGCTGTAATTAAATCATACCTAACACCTGAAGCTACAAAGGCTTTTTTAATACCTGGTACTTCTCTAATATCTTTAAGTAATTGAATATTTCTTGAGTGGTCAACTTTCATAGCCTTACAAAGTCTATGGGCATCTACACATCTATAATTATCTGTACATGTACCTTTTTTAAGTTTTTTCTTACACTCATAACCGTACATATTTGCAGTTGGT
>Ga0209955_1000583_pt1 | contig 12493 bp, 12 predicted proteins | sample SalPonA_A_H2O_MG_FD_185716 | JGI IMG/M metagenome (GOLD analysis project Ga0209955, IMG submission 185716) | Water microbial communities from South San Francisco under conditions of wetland restoration - Salt Pond MetaG R2A_A_H2O_MG (SPAdes)... | ecosystem: Environmental > Aquatic > Non-marine... | reverse complement strand
TGAGAATTAAACTGGCTGAAAGGCTACTTATGCGGGAAATCACGTGTTGAAAGAAGCAGACATTCGCGTTTTGGCGAGCAACTTCAAGCGCTTGCCCAAAGCCGTCACTCAGCACCCTGCTGCTTTAGCAGCTCGAGACCCTCAAATATCGCCTCGATAGCCAAAGGTAAGAAGGTTGGATTCAGCGGCTTTTCAATGAAGTAGAGAACCCCAAGGTCTTTGGCTCGCTGTTTGGTCTCATCGCTGGTAAGTGCCGACATCACAATAAATGGCATCTTGTCATCAGCCGCTTCGCGGTACGCCTCGATAAACTCAAAGCCATCAAGCTTGGGCATCTTCAGATCAATCAGAATCAGATCGGGCTGGTGCCGTAAGGCTAAATTTAGCCCCGTGCGCGACTCAATTGCGAATAGGAGCTTATAGTACGGCTCCAGCATTTCACGCGCTGCCTCAACAGTGATTTGGTCATCATCGATAATTAGGACGGTTCGCTTCATGCGGGATTTCCTGTTTGCTCAAGCACGGCGACCGTGCGTTTCATCTCGTTGATATCCAGCGGCTTGTTCAGCACTGCATCGGCTCCAGCTTCCAGCAAGGTATCAGTCTCCTTGCCAATAATGGCGGCGGTCAACGCCACAATCTGACCCGTAAATCCATCCGCCCTTATGTGGCGAATCAACTCGTCACCGCTCATCTCTGGCATCATCAGGTCGGTAAGCACGATATCGAACGCTCCTGCACGGAAGGCATCCAGCGCTTGCTTGCCGTTGTCACAGACCACCACTTCAGCGCCTGCGCTAAGCAGCAGCCTAGCGGTCAGCATTTGCAAAGTTTTCTGATCTTCGGCAAAGAGAATACGTTTGCCCTGGAGGGCTACAGGAATGGTATTCGCGACCTGATCCTGCTCTTGTGCATCGAGGTGCAAATCAAGCGTGAATTCGACTTTGAAGCCAGCGCCCCCCTTCTCGCTCTCAAAGTAGGTAACTGTACCGCCTAGCTTCTCAGCCAATTCGCGGGTGATGTACAACCCCAATCGCGTGCCCTCTGCCTGAGAATCGCCGCGGCTGAATGCGCCAAACACAGCCTCGCGCAGCCCTTCAGAGATACCCTTGCCGTTGTCTTCGACAATAAGAGTGATATCGATCTTTTCCTCTGAACGCGGCTGTGCCTGCAAGTCGACCCAGATCCTATCAGCTTCAGCGTGGATCGCAGCATTCTTAGTGAGGTTGGTGATCTTCTGACGCAGTGCTTGGGCGTTGAACTTACACAGTGAGTGGGCCAACTGGTTCGAGGCAACGTGTACTTCCACGCCCTGCTGGTCGTACAAGCCCTCAAGCGATTTCATGGTTCGACTTAAAACATCAAACGGACTGTCCACAACCACTCGGGCCTCGTGCGCTCTATCAGGATTGACCACGGTTCTTAAATCATCCACGATATTCAGCACCGAATCGGTCGAGTCGCAAATATTTGCGCCATATTCACCGATATTTCTCAGCCCCATCGCATCTTCCATCATCTTCATCGAGGAGAGAGGGGTGCGAAGTTCATGACCAATGATCGAGAATAATTGAGCCTGCTGCTGAGATTGAGCTATCAACTTAGATTCACTTTCAGCCAACTCCGCAACGAAGTTCTCCAATGTTTGTACTAGCCATGCAACGATTGCAGCAATAACAATAATTGTGACGATTGCTCGTAACCACAGATCAAAGTTCAAATCTTCGATAAATAAATATGAGCAAATCGCCTGCACGACCATCAAAAGACTTAGAACTTTCCCAACGCGCCCACCAATTAGAATGATGGGAAAAACAACGAACACAGGAATCGTTAATAGAGGCATCATTCCATTATTGATGTAGGCTGGAATGCCCATAGCCGTAAGTATTAACGAGAGAAAAATGTAGATATTGCGCGAGTAATTCTGTGATCTCAGTGCCAAAACAGCTAGCAAAAGCAGCGTCAGCGTGGGTACAAGCCCATACATAATCTTGTCAGGCGGGGATACAAGAACCAACAGCAAGGAGCCGATTGAGCCAAAAGCAATCAGAACAAAACTAGCAGAGCGCCTGAGCTTTGCGCGAAACTCGACAAGCTGTCTGGGAGGACTCTTCGTTAATGCATCAATACTGGCTTTTTGGGCGGCCGGTTGGATAGCCACATCAGCAAAGCGATTCAGGCGGGATATTATTCTTTGACTAATGCTCACACCAGTTTCAACTCCTCACACCTCTATACTATCGGCATACACAAGCTTTACCGAACGATACAAAAACTGTCCCAGCATGATTCATGCCACTATTGCTGATCTATTCGGATCCAATTCACAGCGTCTTCCGACTTGTGAACTCTATGAAATCACACTGAGCTAACCGATAACTCACTCAAGTCACTAAAGCAACACCAGTTCAGAACGCGACTCCATATTTATTGCAAAATGCTAAGAGGGGATTTTGCGCGAACGACCGCTTTTGCGGGAAGTTAGCCTTTCAGCCCAAAGAGGTAAAGGCCATCTTCGAAAAGAAGATGACCTTTACAGTACTACGATTTGAGGCTTAGAAATAACTCCGCCACCTCATCGAATGCCGCAGATGAAGCACAGTTTGTGTCATGCACAAACTGATCAGCCCAATCCACTGACTTTCGATCGCCCAAAGGCAACTTAGGCATCACAATCTCTGCAGATATACCCAGCTCAGCCAGATTATCCTTGAGTTTACGAGCACCCAAGCTTCCTGCACGTGTCCGATCATTGTCCGCAAAGATCAGTACTTTTTCGATACCCTTAGGTGGACGAAACGATGGCATATGTGAAGCCGATAATACCGACCAACACGGTAAACCACCTGTACCTTTCATAACGGATAGTGCCGTTTCCAAACCCTCAGCGATGCCGATAACTTTCAGTTTTCGAGCATCATCAAGAGACTGCTGACCCATCGAGACAATCAAGCCCTTCACAGGGGTGTTGACCGATGGAGTCTGCTTACGCGCGGGAACACGATCACCCAAGTCCAGCTTCTTACCTTCTGCAGTGAGAAAGGTTCGATGCAGAGCAATAGGATGACCGGCGTTGTTTCGAACAACTGCCAACAGAGCTGGAAAGTGTCCTAGCAACTTGCCGTTAAGCTTGTAAGCTAACTTCGGGTAGAATTTGAAGCAGTCATTAAGATACGCTTGATCCAGAATACCTCGGCTATCGAGATAGATCTGAGCAGGCATCGCCAACATATGATCGATTGTCAGAGACTGATCCCAGAGACTGGTCAGCCAACGACGTAAATCGGTGTCATCGAAGGTTTTGCTCTGCGAGACAGCTTGAGCCGAGATAGTCATATCTCGAAGGTAGAGGCCTTGATCCTTTTTAGCATCATAGCCTGCCACCCACTCAGCCAACTCATCAAAGATTTCGATAAACGACTTCTTCGTAACGGCCATTAACAGAGAGATACCATCGGGCAAAGAGCCTTCTGATCCCCAGTTCTGTTTCCAACCGCCGCCTGTCTGATCGACGTCTTTAAAGACTCGAAAGCCATCAGTATCGCCATCAATCGGACAGACTACGTTATTACCCGGTTGCTTTAACGCCGGTGCCAGTTCAGGAGCGAGAGCGTAAAGCGCATCACTCCAACGACCAGAAATTCGGCGTTTTAACGCTGCCGAGTCGCGTTTTTGAATACCCATAGCAGCCTCCTTAAGACGTTGGGTTTAAATCCTCGATCTTGCTTAGAGGTGGTTAGGTATTGCACGTCGCATGAATAAGACCCATGTGCCAAACGCAAACTGATATTTACGGATGATCAGACGGTCTTTTTCAATAACGCTTTCAACGCGAACAACAGTGTTGTGCTTAGTGGTAGTGTAAGTAGTCATAGTGCGTCTCCAAAGAGGGCATACAACTACTCCCAGAGGGCATCGTTATATGCCCTACAGGGTGGGATCCATCATGGATCGTGTGTGTGAAGTTAGTTACAACCGCAACATAAAAATCTTGCGGGTAGTGACGCGAGGCGTCGAGAAAAGAGCAGAGGCGAACCCCTGCCCAACGAATCAAGCAGCTTTACGCTTCTTGATCGTATGCACTTTGCCATCACGAGTCGTGATAACAGAAACCGCGACGGTTTGTTTGGCTTGAGCTTTAGGTTCAGGCATATGCCAACCTATTGCTAAAGCAGAGGCGACAGAGCCGACTCCTATCAAAACACCAATAACTGCGTATGCAGTCGTAGAGGCTCCTGCGAACCCATACGACAGCATAAATGCCCCAAAGATCATCAACAATGCGATGAGCGTGTGACAAACATCAGTAGCTGCTTTATTCATAGCGGTGCCCTCCAAAGGCTTGGTTAAAGTGTGTACAACAGTGTGGTTATTGTGTGTGCCGTAAAGGCGCGAAGGCGAGTCAACGACTCTGTTCAGTGATCAAAGAAGATCGAGATGTGGTCAGTGACGCATAAAGGCGCAGGTTTCAGCGTCGAGTCCTGCTTTTCATCATTGCTTCAATAAGAAGACAACGAAGAAACTTGTTTGAAGATATATCCAGTGTAGTAGCTTGTTAGATGTTAGATATATGTTCAAAAAAGCTACGATGCCCCATAGGGGCACCGCGTCTTTGGTTAAGCAAGACCCCAATGGGCTCGCTCGAATTGAAGCTGCTCACGCAACTCCTCAGGATCGACACCTGCTGCTTTACAGCAGTTGATGAATGAGAACGGATAAACTTCATCACTGAGCGGGTCGTCAGTTAAGATCCACTTCCAAGCCATCTGACTGGCTTTAGAGGTGACCTTGTACTCCGCACCGCCGCGTGATTTGCCAAAGGCCTCACGGATCGTACTGCATAGCAGCTCATCCGCAATACCGCGCCACTCCGTTTCCGAAATGTCGCTCGGTAGCACCAGTCGATCTCCCTCGCTAAGCTCAGGGGTACTACTGAATACCGATTCGGCAGCCAACTCATTTTCATCAATCAGCTCAAGAGATAACATCTCCTCAGCGTGAGCATCACCGCGCTCAGCGGCATCAAACAAAGCAAACATATCGTTTTGCATGGTCTTCTCCTTGGAGATAGACCCACCCCCAGAAGGGAGTGAGTAATCTCCCTTCGTGGGTGTGTGTAAAACAACGTGTTACGAGGCTTTCAAAAACTGCTTGGCCAAGGCAAATAGCGAACCGTTAAGATCCTCTACCTGCTGAATGACTTCAGCATTCTTAAAATACCGTTGGACAGCATAAGATCGTATGCCGATGGCATAGATCTCGATGTCAGCGCGATCGCAAAGCCGGCTAACATACTGAACGACCTCCCCATCACTGGGGGAACCGTCAGTAATGACCACCATCACCCTACGCTCTCGCCTAGACTCGGAAGCAAGCTCCCGTAGTCCGTACATCATCGCTTGTCCCATTGGCGTTCCTCCACTTGCATGAACTGCAAAGCGTTTGAGGTTAGGGCGAACAGACTGGCCTCTCCGTAAAATCGGATTGACCGCATCTCTAAACCCAAACACGCTAACCGCGACATCCGCTTGCGGAATCGAGGCTATCGCTAACGCCAAACTGACGCAGGCAGCATTGGCAGTACCTTGATCGCCGGACATAGAACCACTGGCATCCAGCAGAATATGTACCGATGTATCAATGCGCTTACCCTTCTCCTTGTGGCGGAAGATATTTCTATCCCCTGCCATCGCACGACCTAAACGGCGAGAGTCCATACGTCGGCCTTCCTCTCTTAACGAGCGGACAGCCTTCGTTTCAGCCTGCAGCAGTGCAGTGATTTGTGATCGAAGTTTGGTGGATGCTACAAGCCCTTTATTCAAAGACTCTTCGCTTCCCATTCCCCAATCACTACCACTGATTTGCTTGCCAGCAGATAGATCAGAGTGCATATAGCGCTCATCACCGGTCTGCTCCTCCGCGGCCTGTGCTGACAGTTCCTCGGCGACTTGCTGCATGACATCCTCGGGCAAACTTGTCTCAGAAAAAATTTGCTGAATGCGTTCATGCGCGCTAGCCCCACTGCCACCAGAAGTGCTACTTGGTGCTTCGTCTGATGATTGCTCACCATCCTTTTTCTGGTTGCCGGGCTGTTCCTGTTGGTCAGAATTCGAGTCATCGCCGTCTGAATCCGTAGTGGATTGAGAGTTTGAATCGCCATCTTCCTGGCCAGCGTCGCCAGCTCCATTTGAACCACTGTTACCGTCTGCATCTGCGTCGCAAGCCGGATCCTGAGAATCTGATCCGTCGCCGGTTGAGTCGCCAGCACCTTCTCCATCCGTATCGGATTGAGAGCTACCTTGAACTTCACCGTGCTCATCTCCATGAGCATCCTCACCCTCACCATTAGGTGATGAGTTTGGCTGCTCGTTTTCGATCTCTTCCTGCAGCACTTTAAGAATCGCTTTCGCAAGTCTTAAAGCGTCCAACGTGTTTTGCATGTCATCGAAGTACAGGTTTAAAAGGCCGTCGAAACGAACAAAGAAACCTGCTGGAAATACCTCTTCTGCCATGCGTAAACAGTCTTCATACATCGGTTGTGACTCAACCAAATCCCACTGGCGCTGCCTGACCGAAGCCAGAACAAAGTTCAGTAGGCGACCTGCTTCATTAAGTTCAGCTGGTGGTGTCTCGTGTTTCTCGGCTACGTAAGACCAGAGTGATCTGAGCTTACGCGCGGTGCCGGGGAACTCTTTCACCATAGCCATCTCAATGCGCGGGTCCTCAAGGATGTTAGTCAATCCTCGTGTCACGCCATCTGATATAGAGTTGAACACTCCAAAATCAGTAAACCTAATGTGAGCTGACTCATGAATTAAATATCCATAAACCAGCACGTACAGCACGTCTCCTGTCACCTCGTCCAAAAACGGGATGTAGATTGTGTGTCCGTCAGTACATGCAGTTGAGCCGCTACAAACGACTTTCACTCCAAAACTGTCACCATAGGCGCCCGCCACGATCGGTAGCGAGCCTCTTAGTGCTTTATCCATAATGGATCTCCTTAGAAGCTACTACGACCGCGAGCGCGTGACGTAATTACAATGTGATCCTCCTCAGCGACCTCGGCAATTAACTTGCCGTGAGCACCTTGAAGCATCGTTTTAACTGAAGTCTCTCCGTTTAGGATCGATTCCAGTCGGCGTTCACTACCGCATGTTGATAAGAACGAGACGACGTGCCCAATAATGGGATCGTCTTTCTTGATCACGCCATCCGAAGGGATAGCATTTTCAAGCTCCTCGAACTGATCGAGCAGGCGGACCAGGCGACCGTTGTTAAAACGCATCGCGTTTAACTTGGCCATCATTGGCTCTAGCTTTGCGACCAACGAAGCGGGCAGTATGTCGTTCTTACGACCAACAAGACCGTCTGCTGCTTGGTTACAAAGCACCCCTACTTCATGCAGTACGCTCGATGAGATTGCCTCTTCATCGAACTCATGCCCAGGTTTAGGTGATATCTCAAGAAGGTCATACCCGAAGTCAAATTTGGCTCCGATGTAGTCCTTATCAAGAATTTGTCGAATAACACGCTCATGCTCGGCATTTTCAGCCAGCCAGTTATCGAGGTTTGAATCAAACTCCATCAGGAATTTAGTTTTAGCCTCAGCAAACTCGCCCTCGATCTGCCTAAGCAGCTCAAGCGCATCCTCAAGGTAGTCGTTTGCCACCAAAAAACTGCCGGCAAAACGCGTTCCTTTAGAGAGCAACACACGCTCAGCCTTACGGCGGAGTGTGTCGAACGTGGTGAGTGCAGAGGGTGGAAAAACCGCCTTCTGACCTCGTTTCAACAATTTTGCTGGTGGTAGCTCACCATCAGCTAGGTAGTCAGAGTCGAGAGCTTTCGCCTCGCCTCCCCATTTGCGCACGCGCAGATGCACGAGCGTACAGCCGTTATGGAATTCCATAGGCCTTCTCCTAAAAGTGTGACGCTACGCGTCGGTGTGTGTGAAAGTGTGTAATCCGTCTCAGAAAGAGACGGATCTGGCTATTTTGCGACGCTGTTCAAGCGTTGCTCCTGCCGGGCGGTCCAAACAACCAAAGGTCATCGCAAGTTCTTTGACAACTGCTTTGTCACTCTCGTAACTCATATCCTTCCAGTGCCAGCACCATTGGATATAAGCCTCTAACTCGCTGTAGCGAGTCGGAAGAGCGTCATTACTATCATCAACAACTTGGGCATTGAGCCGACGCTTCAAAGTGCTTACAAAGAAGAGTCCTAAGACCCCCTCTGAATACTCTGAACCGCCAGATTCTTTGCCATCTCTGATCTGCTGCACAACAGACAGAGACTCGAACTCCTGAGCGAAAGGCTTGATATCGCAATCTTCGTGACCTGTAAGATTGTTAGAGATCTCAACAACGAGTTGTCGAGCCTCTTCAATCGAAAACAGTCGCGTATCAATGCGATACCAAAAACGTGGAGGCAAATCGGGTTCAGGTGGGCTTGATTGAGCAGAGTTGTATACACAACCCGTTGCTTCATCAAATGCCTTCCCTTTCCAAAACAAATAGCCTTTACGTTGTTTCTCACGCAGCTTGTTGTAAAGGTTTCCCTTACAAGTGCGTGCCGTTAGATTGCCTTCGAGTGCGGCCTTTGTAGGGCCGTACCAGCAGTCATAATGACCTCTGGTTGCACTGTCTCTGGCAATCCAGACCTTATCGCTCGTACCTTCGGTACAACGCAGTATTTCGAATGCACTCATAGTTCGTTACCTCCCCATGAATCACCCCAAATACCTTCAGCAATCTCGTGGATTGCCATACGTTGCTCAGGTTTGAGACTGTCGGTGTAGGCCTCTTCAAGACCTTCTCGTAGCGGATTATCTGTATCAGCATAATCAACCACGAGGCCTGCCCACTTACGGAGTGATCGCGTTGTCAGAGGCATACTGATCGGCTGATCAATATCCGAACCTGACAGGAAACGGTCACGCGTAATGTTGGCAAGCTTCACCATCTTCTCTACGACATCAGCACCTTCTGACTGCTCCAAATCGGGCTCGGAAGCTCGCAGGATTTTATGCTCTATCTCCTTGTCCAAATAGGGAACGCGGATCAATCGCTTGCGGTCATTCAGTGCCATTTCAAGTGCAAAAACACCTGAGTAGAGGCCTGTGTCATCACCGTTGCCGGTGGAATTTCCTGTTGCTACAAAACGGAAATTCTTGTGCGGCTTAATCACTTCTCCGCCGTTGTCATCAAGTACTAATGGCAAGCCATCGAGTACATCATGCAAGACGGTTAGGCGACCTGGAGGAATACGATCCATCTCGTTGAGGAGAAAGATGTAGCCGTATTTCATAGCCTTGGCCAAAGCGCCATAACTGTAAACAGTTGTGCCGTTGACCAAATCGGTTTTGCCCAGAAAGTCTGAGACCATCGTATCCTCACTACCATTGGTAGCAACGACGGGATAGTTCAGCTTATGAGCGATGTTGAGAATGGAAGAAGTTTTACCAGCGCCCGCATCCCCAGCCAGCCACAAAAAGTCTTTTCGTGGGTTGTCTAGGAAGTTGTTCACTTTGCGTAAAATTCGACGATCAAACACGTAGTTAGGATCCCCATCAGGGACAGGTAACTGCGGGTTATGTTCAAAACCAGCTAAATAAACGTCTGATTTTGCATCCTCAATACCAAAGCCTTTACGGACGTTAATGGCTTTGGTGCGGTCGGTAGTTTCAATACTCATGGTACGTCTCCTAAGCCCGTCAAGACGTACCAATCCCAAAGGACTGATTCGCCCTTCTGGGTGTGTGTGTTAAAAGTGTGTGATCCATAACGGATCGAAATGGGGTCAGTGACATAGGCGGGTATTTCCAACCTCGTAGCTCTCAATGCCGTGTGCTACTTACTTTGAACTGTCGGAATAACCGAACAGTGTCAAAAACTGCTTCTGCAAAATACACAGGTGCTATGCATTTTGAAGAAGGAGCTGCGATACGGTGACCCGTATCGCATTCCTACTATTAGAAGCTTCCTACCTTCGCTGCTTTCACCTCGTTGCCAATGACATCCTCATTGATCACTTGGTTCTTGCTTAACGTCAGTCTTGCTTCCATCCGATCCGGCTTACGGAATTCTTCTACCTTGTCCTGTGGGATCTCCATCGCTTTTTGCAACTTCGACCAGTCCACTGAACCTTTCTTGTAGAAGCGAGTGATTTTCACGCCAGCATAATCTGCCGCAAGGTAATCACCCATCTCATTCTGAAGCGCCTCAGATAACTCTGACTGCTCCTTCTTGAGCGCCTTTACGCGATCTTCCAGTGCCTTCAACTCCTCTTGGTTTTCAACCCAAGATTCGGCGAGTGCCCTGAATTTAAACTCACCTTGCCCGGAGGCAGGGATGAATAGATCACGCTCAGGATCCAGCTCGGGTGCTGTATCGGTTTGGATCAAGTCCCAAAACGCTTTAGCCGCTTTGAGAATCGCTTCCTTATCACTGTCAGTCACTTCGATGCGAAACTCTCTGACGAGCGGTTCTTCACTGTCACCCTGAGGCTCCATGTAAAAGAACAGCCGACCAGCAGATGCTCCGACTACCGTGGCTTGCACCTTCACCTGCATTTCGTACATACGATATGTAGGTGACTCAATGCCGTTTGCCAGCACTTCATCAAACACCTTCTGAGACGGCGCTTTAAACTCAAAAGGTTCGCCTTCTGAGCTATAGCCATCCAGAGAAGCACGCAGAATTGGCCAGTCTGAGCATTCAGCACAAATCGGAAGTAGAACTTCGTCATAGGCTGATTCTGCAAACTGACGTGCCGCGTCCTCCAAACGGTGTCCACGCTGGATATTAGGATTTCCAGAAAGATCCGGCGGATTTTGTCGACCCGTCTTCTCCATCCAAAGCTCCCGTGCGGTCTTATAAGGCGAAAGCCCTAAGATGACCGGAATATCCGTTGCTGAAATGCCCTGTGCGCGCCATTCCAACCATGCAGGTTCGCCCTGCTTTACTTTTACGATGTGCATAATGTTTCTCCAACGAGTGTGTGCTGGGGAACAAAGACATCTCCCCCTGGGAGAGCTTGTCCCCCAGGGATTAAGGTAAAACAGTAGATCCGCGATGGATCTATTACGCGGCGTTACCTTCCAAACCCAAATCAGCTTGCGCTTTTTCAAGTTCAGAGCGTGCATACGCCAACTCAGGTAGATGATTCGCGAAACGCGCTTCTACTACCTCAAAGGCTGCTTCGAAGTTCGCAAGCTCGATGCTTCGGTCAACGACCTTGGCAACAAACTTCACGACTTTCTCAGGCAACTCCTGTGCTTTGGGAACGGCAACTTCACCTTCGATGACCGCTTTGCGATCATCTGCGGGTAAGCCTTCGCCGTTATCCTCGTTGATGATGCGAATCGCTTCACCAAACGCAGCAGACGTTTTAGGCCACCATTTAGCGGCTTTCTTGACGATTGTTTTCGCAATCATCTCGTCTTCCCAATTTTTCCAAGGACCAGAGACACCATGCTTCTTCACCATCTCTGACGAATCTCTACATTTGTGAATGTATTCGAGGTTCACCGGATAGTACTGAAACGTGCCATCAACCAGCTTGGTTGTGCAGTACCCACCAACGACAGCACCACGCTCACTGCTCGACGCAAATACATTGCGAGGATGAGTGGGAGCGGTGTACTCGCCGTTCCAAACAAAACCAGCGACTTCGTTCTCGTACACCAGTGTGGGTACACAAGAGCTGATCGCGCCTGCTTGGGCAGCGAGCTGAATCAAACCTTGATACTGGATATCGAGGATGATCTTGCCATTACGGGGTATCAGATTGGCCAGTTTGAGCACTGGGTTCAGAGTCAGACCCACTTTCGCGCACTGGTACATAGCCAACTGCAACGAAGTGGGATTACTGGTCGCAATTTTCGCAGTAAACGAATTACCGGAAATTTGCTGAACAGCAAAGACTTTCTCTTTATCGAACTCAAGGATCGACTGGTCAAACTGAGCAACCGACTTGTCGATTGCGCTCACGAGCACAGGTGCCAAAGCGCCTGCATTGTTGTTACGGTTTGCCATAGGAATTCTCCAGACAGTGTGTGTAAAAGTGTAAAAAAAACCCATCAAGCATCGCTTGTGGGTTTCTTTTCAAACAAAAGATTGGTGAACTTTAGAAGCCGATGTCGTCATCTAAATCCCAATCATCACCTGCAGCTACCGCTTCGGGTTGTTGCTGATGAGTCTCTTGCGGGGCGGCATGACTGGAAGACTTACCATCGATAAACTCAAAAGAGCTTACGGTGATGGATGTCGAGGTGTGTTTCTCACCTGACTTCGACTCCCAAGAACGAACGTTCAACTCACCTTCCAGATAAATGCGATCGCCCTTAGCAAAGTACTGAGAGATAGTCTCTGCAGTTTTGCCAAACGCTACACAGTTCATCCAAGTGGTGACTTCCTGTTTGTCCTTACGACGCTTATTAGTAGCGACGCTGAATTCGCAAATAGACATACCTTGTGGGGTAGCTTTCGAT
>Ga0209955_1000582_pt1 | contig 12502 bp, 5 predicted proteins | sample SalPonA_A_H2O_MG_FD_185716 | JGI IMG/M metagenome (GOLD analysis project Ga0209955, IMG submission 185716) | Water microbial communities from South San Francisco under conditions of wetland restoration - Salt Pond MetaG R2A_A_H2O_MG (SPAdes)... | ecosystem: Environmental > Aquatic > Non-marine... | reverse complement strand
GGATGGTGAGAAGCAGGTAACGTTGTACCTTAGCCCTGGCACTCCTGTGATGGCGTTTGTTTGGGCGTTTGCGGCTCTTAATTTCCCATCTCTAAAAAAACGTTTAATCGCATCATCTCAACCTGGAAAGCCACCGGAAAATATCGTTCTACCCGCGGAATGGCTGGAGTGGTACGGGAGAAAAATCCCTCAACTAAAAAGGGCTACGAATCAGTACGACGTGATTTTTCATCTTTTCGGTGAACAACGTATGCCAAGCCTATTAGGCATTAATCAGTTTGAAAGTAACGTTCACATTTTCATAACATCAGAACAATTTTCTTCAGACTCCATGAAACAGTTTATTGGAGACGCCGATTATTTCGAAGTTGTGATAAATCCATACGATCCAGAAGATGTAAGGAAAAAAATTGTCGATCTCTTGGAAAAGCTGCCACCAACGATAAATATTGCATTCAACCTCACAGGTGGAACAAAACTAATGTACGCTGGCGCTTTGTCAGCTTGCCGAAAGCACAATGGGACACCATTCTATTTTGAAAATAAAAGCAATCGTGTAATTAATCTAAATAATTTTGAATCAACTATTATAGAACCAATTACATCTGTTGAAACGTTCATCAACTTAAATGGTGATGATCTTTGGATATCAAACCCAGGATATTTCAAAAATCCAACTGATACTCAACCCGAAGATAGAGACACGCTTACAAAAGAAATTTGGCTTGCCCGGTCCAGCATTTCTAGCCTTTATAAGAAAATTATTCCGTACAATGATTCAAACGAACCTTTTGAAGCCACAAACGGAAAGATCAGCATTCGGTTTAATTCTGATGAAAGTGCTTACATTCATATTAATGGAAACGAATACACCTTCTCGAAATGGCCAAACTTTGCACGATACATTACTGGCGGATGGTTTGAGGAATATACATATAAACAGTTACTGCCATTGCTGGAAGAAAATAAAATTTTTGATTTACGTATTGGATTGGAAGTATCTATCGATGACGCATCAGGATATGACTATTTAACCAACCAACAGCATTACCAAGAGCTAGATGTAGTTTTTACCGATGGAAAGTCACTTTACATTATCGAGTGCAAAGCGGGTACTGTGAAAAGTGACCATATAATGAAGCTGCAAAACATCGTAAGGCATTTTGGTGGAGTGCACGGAAAAGGCATATTAAACTCTTGCTTTAAAATACAGAACAAGACTTTAAACAAAAAAATTCAAGATTCAAAAAATATCAAAATCTCTATGGGAGATTCGATATCAAATACAGTTTTGTCACTTCTGGATTAGTCACGGACGCATATGGAAATAACAGTTGATGTAATAGCAGATACGTCCGGTAGCATGGAAGAAATGGGAAAGCGGCATATTTCGAAGGGACTGCTGCGATACGTAAATCAACTACGCCAACTTACGCCAACTACGACAGATAATATCCAATATAGATTTTTCACTTGGTCGGACACATTAGACCGATTTTATTTTGATGAAAGCGGGGTTTTTTCAGTTTCGACAACAAATGGAAACTCAAATTTAGAAGCCCTATCAAGTCATGTTAACAACGCTAACTCGAATTACTGTTGGATTGTTCTATCTGACGGTTGTTTCTCTTCTACCCAAATAAATACTTTCATTAGTAACGTGGACTCTGATCTTAGAGATCGGTTATTTACTGTTGCCATAGGCGCCGATGCGGAAATTTACAAACTTACGAAACTGTCTTCGAAGGGACAATGTTTTCTGCCGGAGAACATTGCGACAGCTGTATCTTTGGCGCTTCATAGTTTCAATAAAAGTTCATCACCAATCCCAGAATACAATTCAGATGTATCCCTAAGTAGCGATATAGGTAGCGATATAGGTAGCAAGGATGATTGGGATGCCTAAACAGATCTGGGAATATATGGGAGCTAGCGTCATTGGACCTGCCCACCTAATTAATGGCATGCCCAATCAAGATGCATGGATTGCAAAACGGTTTAAATGGGGCAACGTCATTGCAGTTGCTGATGGATTAGGGAGCAAGCGTTACTCAGATATTGGCGCAAAAGCAGCTTGCAACGCGATCGTCGATGCAGCCAAGTGGTTCCAAAAAAGAGCAAATCGAAATCACGAAGAATTGTCTCGAACGATTCACCGTAACTGGTTGAATCGACTCGGCAGTTTAGAGTCGACTGATTGTGCTACGACATGCCTTTTCGCAATCCAGATTGGACAAAGTATAACGTTAGGCCGATTGGGCGACGGTATGCTAATTGCTGTTGATGGCAATCACGAACACGAGGTTATCTTGAGCGATGACAAAGGCGAATCATTCTCAAATTTTACTCTCTGCTTAGGTAGAGAATTTAGACCAGAGCATTGGGAATTAGCGACGCTAGACAGTAACTCCTATAACGCAGTACTGATCTGTAGCGATGGCATAGCAGATGACTTAGTTGTGGAGCAAAGGGGATCTTTTGCACACGAATTCTATCAGGCCTACTCCACACAAAGTCATTCCGAAAGATCCTTGGATCTTCTACGTTGGCTGAACAACTGGCCAGTACCAGGTCACACTGATGATAAAACGGTAGCATGCTTAGTTAAGCGAGGTCCAAGATTTGAATAGGGTTGCAAACGACTTCGTTGATGAGTATTTCAACATTCACTACGAGGACAAAGAGATTGGGAAAGGTGGCCAAGGAAAGGTATTTCGAACCAAAGATCCGGATATCGCGATCAAATTGGTTACGGATGCAGCAGGAAACCCCATAACCGACGCTGAAACACTGAAAACTTATTCCCAGCGCTTTAAGCGCGTGCGATTACTACCTTTGCCTCAACAGATCAACATATCGACACCTGTCGCTACTCTGAGAGGTCAAGCAGGTTACGTCATGAACCTGTTGAGCCAAATGGTCCCTTTGGAACACTATTGGGCAGATGGAGTTTCAAGTTCATCCATTAGTGATGATGAAATTCCAAGCTGGCTCAATCAGATACCTACAAATGATGCCAAGAAGTTAGTTCACTACTACAAAACAGGTGGCCTGAGACGCAGGTTACATCTGCTTTATAAATGTTCAGCTCTACTATCAAGACTACATGGAAGCGGCTTGGTCTACGGCGATCTTTCACCGAGTAATATTTTTGTATCTGAGGACATTGAAGATTACTCAGTCTGGCTTATCGATGCAGACAATATTAGGTTCGAAGTTGATGGCGGGGGCGGTGCTGTTTACACGCCAAAGTATGGCGCTCCTGAGATTGTTCAGGGTTTAGATGGCGTCCGGCCCAGTAGTGACTGCTATTCCTTTGCCATAATTGCTTTTTATTTGCTTTCACTCATCCATCCTTTCGTTGGAAAAGCTGTGGACGGGACAGGAGATAGCGATTGGGCTGATCAAGCCCTAGATGAAGATGACCCAGTCGAGCTTGCATACTCTGGTGGCCTTCCTTGGGTCGATGACGAACAAGACGATTCAAATAGCTCCAACTCGGGGCTACCTCGCTCCCTGCTGTTAACCGAAACACTCAAAATACTTTTCGAAGAAACACTTGGTAAAGGGCGTTCAAATCCGTCACTGCGGCCGGTCATTTATCATTGGCCTGAAGTTTTAGCACAGGCGGCTGATCGTACAATCAAGTGTAATAACTGCAGCATGAGCTACTATTTCGATTTCATCTCGCCGGATTCTAATCAACACAATTGCCCTTACTGTGGGTCAGCGCGCCCGCCCTTTATAAAAATTGAGTCCTATCGATGGTCTTCAATTGGAACTCCCGATACGAAAGCTTGCTGGCTTTTCGTACATGAAATTTCTGAAGGTTGCTCAATAGATATTCCGGAACGAGTTTTGAAAGAGTTCTCAATGACAAGCTCTGACAACCCCGAACTGAATTTGAAATTTACCCGTGGAGCGTTTCATATTCATCGAACAGAATCATCAAAGATTGATGTATCGGTTGCTTTGGATACACCTACTCCCTCTAAGTTTCAACAAATCTACAACCAATTGAAGATTGATCTGGAGAACTCGCAAACCTCGTTATGGTTCCTGGCGCAAACTCACGAGCCAGTACTCTTGAAGCTAAATGTACTTAGAGGTTGATTGACTGTGAAGCTCAGCGATATATCAGCAAGAATCTCATTTGAAGTCTGGCTCGAACCCGTCTTCTCTTTTTCTGTAGCTAATAACAGCATTGGCTTTTTGTCTCAGGATAGCTTGCCTAAAACATACAAGCTTCGAATAGATAACACCTCGATACCACTAAAATTGCACAGTGTCAGTGCCCCATTGGAGAATGATCTCAACTTCCATTTACAGAGAGGCTTCGCCCATTTAGCCGAGATAGCAGAAGCAGCCAAAGATGGAAGGATATTACTTAGAATTTTATTTTTCAGTGGCGAATTGGTTGAACTCGGCGATATCGAAGTTGGCCTAGACGAACGAATAGTCGACACTGCAAAGAGAAATGGTTTGCGTTTCAACAGCGTTGAACGATTGAATCCCCTACTCCAGGAAAAATGCAAAATCACGGCAAATGGAGATGATTATTTTGTCTTCTTGACGGCAGTGTCCGCGAAGTCTGAGTTCGATTATGAAGAGTCTAATTCAAGTCAAGTTAGTATGGCAAAAGCTGTAAACACGCAAGAGCATCGTGAATTTTCGATTCAAGGCGACCGCATTCGGATCCCCGTAGGTAAGCGAAAGATCGATAACGCCAATGAAATTTATTTCGCAACCAAGCTGATATTTAAAGACCGTCAAAGCAGAGAAGGGGCTCTGCGCTTGGCTCGTGGAAGTCTGTCATTTTCTGATTTCACAAAGACTGGACGAATTAGAGCGCTTGCCGCTGGAGCAATGAGCCAACTCACAAAAGAAACTGGAAGTTATCTGAAAAAATGGGACGAGTACGGCGCAACTGAAGGCAGCCTCCTACTGGAACAAGCTAGAGCGATTGGAAGGATTGATTTTCACGCCGTTGAAGTCACTTACAAAGGCATCAAAGTCTTCTCTAACTCAATCCCAGAAGGACTTAGCGAAGGTGATGAGCTAGAGGTAACTTCAGAGGAGCCTTCTTTTATCCGTGATCCAGAGCTTACATGGGAAGAGTTCAATCGCGAGTTACAAAACGAGTTCGAATCCAAGAAAAGCAATACATACCCTTCTAATGAAGCACAAGATGACTCAGAAAAAGAGCAATCTGAGCAACACACAAGTATCGCAAAAGTACTTAGCATTTCGAAAACCAGCATAGAGCTCAATCTACCTTCTGCTCCTCCCGAGAAGTCTTTCCTAGTTCCTTCTATAAATGGTGACAAAGTTCAAATAGAACGCAGAATGAGAGCGCGTACGGCAATTTTGGAAGGTAAAAGTGCAAATCCACTTCTTGGTCTTCTAATTGAGGAAGGCGGCAAACTCCCTAACACGCAACGTCAGAGCAAACTAAAGCCGCTTACTCCATTCGTTAAATCTAAGATATTTAAACACGAGCCAACCGATAAACAGGTAGAAGCGATCGAGGTCGCATTGAATACGCCAGATATTGCTCTCATACAAGGACCTCCGGGCACAGGAAAGACAACCGTTATAACCGCCATCTTAGAGCGACTGAATGAAGAATTCGACAAGTCTAAGTCGATCAAGGGCCAAATATTGATATCTGGTTTTCAACATGATGCAGTTGAGAACATAGTGTCCAGACTAAGTGTTAATTCTCTCCCCGCAGTGAAATTTGGAAAGAGATCTGGAGAATCAGAATTTACTGAGGACGCCGTAACTCAAAAGATCGATCAGTGGTGCTCCGCTGTTGCTGAAAAAATACGCTCGAATAACCCACAAATATCGAACACCGAAGAACAAGTTAGGCTAGCATCACTTTTTGCGACCTACACCGCAAATCCATCTACTCAGAATACTGAGGTATTGTTAAGAGCAATCTTAGCCCTTCCAAGAACTGTCCTTGACGAGAAGATGGCCAAACATGCCGCGAGCATTCTTGAAAACTTAAACACTGAACGAGCACCAACAGATAATGAGGTGCTTAGACTTATTCGGGCTTTGAGGGTAACCGAAACCGGATTTCTCGATGACGGCAAGCTACGCGCGCTTGAACTCTTGGATCGATTGGAGGAAATCGACTCTGACATAGATTTAACAGTCCTCGAAACAGCTGCACGCTGGAAGTCAGGCAAAGAACTATCGTTTCTCGAGGCTCTGAATACTTTCAAAGATACGTTACTGTATCGATATATACCCACTCCAGAGTTTCACATAGAAAAGCCGCGAGAGGACGTACTCAAACTTGTCGCGAACATATCTCAATTACTATCAAGGGACCTAAAGTCCGCAAGCAAACGCGATTCGATACTTGCAGAATTTCTTCATGAACTTGAGGACAATCCAGACGGCGTCCGGGAAGCAATAGCGGACTATAACTTTATATTTGCGGCGACAACTCAGCAGGCTGATGGGAAAGCGATCAAAGCGTCAAAGAATAAAGGAATTCGGTTTGAAGATCGTGACAAGTTAGTCACCTACGATACCGTTATCATTGACGAAGCAGCTCGCACCAGCCCTCGTGACCTTTTGATTCCGATGTCACAGGCAGAGAAAAGGATAATCTTAGTCGGAGACCACCGCCAGTTACCTCATTTGATTGATGAAACAGTCGCTCGTGCCATGGAATCAGAACAAGCATCTGAAACTACCGATGAGGACAGCTTCATAAAGAAAAGTATGTTTGAGTATCTTTTCCATAGACTCAAAAAGCTTGAAGCTGATGACGGTATCAAAAGAACGGTTACGCTAGACGCTCAATATAGAACGCACCCTCTTCTCGGCAATTTCGCGAGCGAAAACTTTTACCAGAAGTACGACGAGGGTTACAGATCTCCGCTACCAGAAAAGTACTTCCTACAGGCACTGCCAGGAATTGAGAACCGAGCTGCAGTTTGGATCGATGTCCCGAATTCGCAAGGAAAAGAGGAATTACTGGCCACTAAAAGCCGAAGACGCAAAGCTGAGGCTAGAGTCATAGCCGAGCGGCTAAAGCATTGGATCGATAGTGACGAAGGCTCTAATTTAAGCTTTGGTGTCATTAGTTTTTACAAAGGCCAAGTTTATGCAGTGTTTGAGGAACTTGAACGCTATGGAATTTCAGAGCGTTCATCAGACGGAGCATGGCAAATAGTCCACGCATACCGTTTTCTACCAAATGGTGAGGAACGGCTTCGTTTGGGCACTGTCGATGCCTTTCAAGGGATGGAGTTTGATATCGTTTTCTTGTCTATCGTTCGGTCTCAAGACATGGGCGCGTTACCAGAAAAGCTAAAATCAGTAGCTGATCCGAGTAAAAGATCACAAAAGCTTTTCGGGCACCTAGTTTCAGAAAATCGACTATGCGTGAGCATGAGCCGTCAAAAAAGAGTCTTAGCGATTGTTGGAGACGCTGCGTTTTCAAATAGTGGTGACTGTAAATCTGCGGTTCCTGCGCTGAGTAATTTTTACTCGATGTGTGCTAGCAAGGGGGTGATTCTATGAACGAAAAATCTCTTGATCGCAGGCCCAAAATTCTAAGCTACCGTAATACGTTGGATGGTCTTAACATTGCCGCGCGGGATGGCATTCTGTGGCCCTGCCATGCTTTTAATTTCTCATTGCCCTACAGGAAAGGTCGCCGATTAAACATATTCGAGGAAACTGTATTCAAGCTCACTGCCTGTGAAACAAGCGAGACGGACAAAATAGCTCAGCTTATGGGCATAGAGAAAGAACTCGCTCTCTTTATACAAAGTAAGCTCCGACATTTTGGGTTACTAGACCACCGGCATATATTAACAGAAGATGGCGAAAAGCTAATCGCTGCATGGGACGCCACCGAGACCGATAACTACGTTGTTGCGACCATCTTTCTAGATCTACTTTCTGGGCAACTCTTGCCTTTTATCACAATAGATCCACTGAGTTTCAAACAGGTTCAAACCACAAACGCGCAGGGCAGAGTTGGTTTTCAATTACACGTAACATCTGAACGCCCAATATATGCGCAGCAAATTTTCCCTACAAGAGATGCCTACTGGAACAAAACTCCCGAGCCTCGCGAGATAATAAAGTGCATCAAAGAGTTCAAAAGGCGTTTCAAGCGATACGTCATGCTGAATCCCGATCTGAAGGAGGACCTCCCTTCGATACCAAACGCTGAAGCGATTTCGATCACATCAAAGCCTGATTTGGTTTTTTTGCATTGCGAAGCGCTTATCCAAAGAGGAAATGACGATCTATTGGTCACCGATGGATTTGGATTCGGGTTTTCAGAGATTTTTAGTGACTACATCTCGAGCAAAGATTGGGAATGGATAAATAAACTGAAACAAAAAGGCGTAGAGGAATACCTCAGGACTGAAGGTAGCTCTTCTCCTGATAGCTCAGCCTGTACTCCGCCTAATCTTAAGAGGTATCCAAAAATTCAGTCTGCACTGTTGAAGGCAACTCAGTCCGTCTCAAACTCGTTGGAAACAAAGATCGTATCGACAAACTCTGAGAATGAAACCTATCAACAAGTAGCAAAAGCACTCGTATCACTCTATGAGGCGATTGAGTGGACATTGAGATTAATAGTATCAGAGTACTCGGCCGGCTATTGGGATGAGCTATTAACCAGTCAATCACATCGTGACAATGGAAATGTCCTCAGCGCATTGGCAACAAAAATTGGCTTCAATATTTCAAAGAAAGAAATCAGGGCTCTTGAAGTTGCGCCTGGGAAAATTAAGAGAGCGCTACTTGGCGATACCGAAATGCAACCGTTGCTTGCGCTTGGGCTGGCATCGGCGTCTGGAAACGACCGTCACCCTTTCTACACGCTTGCGAAAGAAGACCCCGATAGTCTCTGCTTTATTTTCGCTTTGAAAGAAGCAAGGGATCCAGCGAGCCATGGCAATACACTCGATTTGAACCTGAACGCTCAGCATTTGCCTTCGTATCTCGATCGTACATCAAGAATCATTCAGCTTCTTCTCCCCGACATTTCAATCGATTTCGCCGGTCAAGAAAGCGTGATTCAAAGAGACCAAAACCAACTACACCTAGTTTCCAGGCTCGAACTTGAACGCAAAATTGGGCATGGGTTTGTCAACTCGCTCTCACCAACCTTAAGAGAAGAACTCATCAAAATGCTGATGCTTTCGGCCGAGGATTCATCAGACCCAGACGACATTAAGCGAATGGTAATTGCACTCGCAGCCACCTTACAGCTAACTTTTTTTGAAATTACTAAAAATTTGACGCCGGTTTCGGAATTAAAATCAGATATCAAACAATCGGCTCTACAGGCCATTGTTACCGCAGGTTATTGTCCGCAAATCAACGCGATTCCCAAAGAGATCAGTACTGTTAACCCTGTACGACTCGAGCGCGCCTATCGAGGCCTATCTGTGACCCTTGGAGCAAACTTGTTAAGCCTGTTCCTGCTTGCAGATCATGCTGACTTAAAAGCACTAAGAGACAAAGCCCCTCAGTTAATTGACTTCACCTCTGAGGTAATAAAAAAGCGGGGACATGGTAACGGTCACGACCAATCGATCAGCCGAGCTGATGTTTTAGTTCTTCAAGACAAATTATTGAATTTAATAAAATTAACAATGGACACATTCTAATGGCATTTTTTGGTAAAGACGAAGGCGAACTGAAAGTTTGGCAAAACGAACTAGAGAAGCGCGAAAAAGAACTCAATGAGTTAAAAGCTACCCTTGAGAGCGCCAGCTCGGACTTGGAGAATCGAAAGAACCTCCTCAAAACTAAAAGTGAAAAGCTAGCAGAACTAGATGCTGAAATATGCGCTCGAGAGGAAGATCTCGCTCAGCGTGAACTCAATGCAAAGAATTCTTTTGTGTCTCAACAACGTGCAGCGTTTAAAGAGGCAATAGAAGTTCAAATTAAGGAGTTAGATTTACGGGCGCAAGAGCTAACAGATATAGAAGCCAACCTTGATAAAAGAATGGAATCTGTACAAAAAATAGAGGGGGAACTGGCCAACCGCGCTCGAGCACTTAAGGAAAAGGAGCTATCAGCAGAAAACGGATTTGCTGAGAAAAATCTCGCTGCTCTTAAAGAAATTGAGGTCCGGGAGCAGCTATGCGTAGACAGAGAAACGGCACTAGAGAAGCGAGAACAAGAGCTTGTAAATAAAACGAGAGAATTTCAGAAACAGTCAGAGACCCTTCGCAGCCGTGAAAATTCTATCCGAGAGTCAGAGTTTGCAAGAGACGAAGGTTATGCCGATGAGCGGTCTAAGCTAGAAAGTGAACTAACAGAGAAACGGGAAAATTTTGCGGCAGAGCAAAGAAAGCTGAAAGAACAGAAACTCGCAGAACTTTCTCAAGAACTAGCTAACGAGAGGAAGACAAAATTACATCAGCTTGAAAGTGACTTAGCTAAGATCCGCGAGGAGAGTCTTGAGAAGATCAGTAGTGCTGAAAAAGACGCTAAGCTAGCTCGTGAACAGCTTATGAAGGATCAAGCTGAGCTAGAGGACGAAAAAGAAGGATTTCAGTTCACTAAGGATAGACTTCAATCTCGTATCGAACGACTCGCTGAGCGTGAAGACAATCTGGAACAAGAAGTTGATCAGCGTGTGCAAGAGAGACAAAAATCGTTTGAAAAAGAAAAAGCTGGCCTCCTTGAAGAAATCTCGCGTCTACGTGAATCGATCACGGCAAGTAACAAACTCGTTTCGAACTTTGAGCAGTTAAGTAGAAAGCTCAACGACGATGATCCTGCGGCAGTTCTTCTGCGCCTTAAAACCTACGAAGAGGAAATCAGACGTCTCCGCGATGATCTAGCCAGCCGTCCAACAATGGAAATGCAAGATGCATTCGACCGCTTAAAAAGCCAGGAAGATGATCTTCGTGCATCTCTGAACCAGCAAGAACAGGAAAATATCAAGCTTCGCCGGTCAGTTAAGTCGCAATCATCTCTTGAAAACCAAATTGAGGAACTCGTTGATAAAAACCGTTCGCTTCAACTCAGATACGAAGCGGTTGATGCTGACAATAGTCGGTTACAGGATGAACTCCGCAGGATGCAAGCGTCATACGAGCGTGAACAGGACAGGGAACAGCGCATCCAAGATATTGAAGCCCCCTACTTTGCTGAGCTACAACCTAGAGCAGCTATACTCGAATCCGAGATAAAACATTTCAGAACACTAATTGGCTCGAAAGAGAGAGGTGACGAACTAGCACCGCATCAGTTAGACGAGTTATCTCGTCTTGGGAAAGATGTGACTTCAGCCGAAATCGAATGGCTGAACAAAATTAGCGACTCTTGTCTGGAATACGGACTTAGATTCCCAAAACGGATCTTGTATGCGTTCCATACGGCGTTGAAAACATCGGAGTGGTCTCCCGTTACTGTATTAGCAGGCGTCAGCGGGACTGGTAAATCAGAGCTTCCTCGGCTTTACTCACACTTCGGTGGCGTTAACTTCCTAAGCTTGTCAGTACAGCCGAATTGGGATAGCCAAGAATCCATGCTGGGCTTCTTCAACTCGATTGACAATAAGTTTGACGCTCAACCTGTTCTGCAATTACTCGCCCAGAGCCAAAAGCCCATCTCGGATGACTATCCGCTTGGCTTACAAGATACCGTTTGCTTAGTTTTGATGGATGAAATGAACCTAGCCCACGTAGAACTGTATTTCGCTGAGTTCCTTAGCAAACTTGAACTGCGCCGCGGATGCAAGGGCAATGAAGTACCAAACTTAGAGGTCAAGCTTGGAGCAGGTATTAAGCATTATCCATTACCTCTCGGTCGAAATGTTCTGTGGGTCGGCACGATGAACCAGGACGAAACTACCAAATCCCTATCTGACAAAGTGTTAGACAGGGGTACAGTTATCAACTTCCCTCGCCCAACAACATTAGAACGCAGAAGGCAGCTCAAGCCTTTAGGAGATAAGTCCCCGCTACTATCTCGTAAGCTATGGGAAAGCTGGTGGTGCCGAGAGAGTCAGTTCACCGATTCACAAATAGCACCATACAAACGATTTATCGAAGAGATGAATGAGGCCTTGTCAAAAGTGGGCCGAGCATTAGGTCATAGGGTATGGCAGTCTATTGAGTACTATATGGCCAATTATCCTGACGTACTTATTGCTCAGCGAAACCTCGATGATGCGGCGCTGTCCAGAGCAATGAAAATTGCCTTTGAAGATCAGCTAGTGCAGAAGGTTATGCCGAAGTTAAGGGGAATAGAGACTCGAGGAAAATCTAAAACAGAGTGTTTAGATAGGATTAGAGAACAGCTTGAAAGAGATGACTATTCGATCCTTGAAGATTTCGACTGGGCTTGTAGTGAAATCAATTATGGCCAATTTATTTGGAGCAGTGCTAATTATCTGAGAGACGACGAGCCTACCGTCGCTGAACAAAACGCGCCGGAGGAACACTCAGATGAATCCATAGCAGAAAACACTGAGAAAACGGAGAGCGTCGAC
>Ga0209955_1000580_pt1 | contig 12537 bp, 10 predicted proteins | sample SalPonA_A_H2O_MG_FD_185716 | JGI IMG/M metagenome (GOLD analysis project Ga0209955, IMG submission 185716) | Water microbial communities from South San Francisco under conditions of wetland restoration - Salt Pond MetaG R2A_A_H2O_MG (SPAdes)... | ecosystem: Environmental > Aquatic > Non-marine... | reverse complement strand
GATCTACTGGTCGACATTAGCTTTACCTAGCTCCAGATATCACGCAAGCGCGCACCAGACTCAAAATGGTGATGCACTTGTGCTTGCAGCAGCTCAGCAGTTGCCAGTGCGTCTATATGCGCACTGTGCAGCTGGTAACGCGGCAAAGAGTAGCGCTCGCGGCTATCGGCCAACCTAACTGACTCCTTACGACCGCGCAAAAGCTGCTTGAAACGCGTACCGAAAGCTTGGCGATGGTAGCGATCCTCAATCTCCATGGTATCGATCATCGGGAACATCAACTGCTCTCCTGTTAGCCGCTCGACTGCGTTAAAGAGAAAGTCACGTTCTATGTATCTAAAGTGGACTACAGCAATCCGCCCGTTTAGCGCCTCCAATAGAGGCCCAAGCACCTCGCTGAGGTCAGGCGCTGACTGAAGCTGACTGTGGGTGATTCGGTGTATCGCTACGGAGTCATGTGTTAGCTGTCTCTTGGGCTGAACAAACCACTCCTGTGTTTGGCGCAGATAGATGCGGTGCAGGTCAAAGGGTACGAGACCGATACTGATGATCTCATGTTCATCCGGATTCAGCCCTGTGGTTTCAAAATCCATCGCCACAAAAGGCACCTCCTCAAGCGGGGTATCGGGATCGAGTTTTTGCGATTCATAGAAGGCGCGAATCCTAGGGTCACTGACCTCCCGAGCCTTGCGCGCAATGAACTCTGGCCAATTTATCTTAGAAGTCACGCTAAGCCCCGCTCAATTCCGTCCCGAGGGGTAGCGAAACTTCAGGAAGCGCTGTGCATTACTGATCACATTGAACGCCTCTTTGAGGTTACGGCGCTCAAAGCTGGAGAGCTTATCAGGTTCGATCGTATTGACCGGCTCTTCACCCGCTTCAATATCTTCCACCTGATGGCGAATACGTACCATCATCAGATACTCCATTGCGTCTTTAAGATCAGTTGAACGACCGTCCGGTAGAATACCCGCTTTGGTTACATCTGAAATACGGTCAAACGAGTTTCGGCAAGTTGAACCGCTAGCCAAAGCATGAACCCGAATGAGGTCAACCAACGGAGCGGTCCCTCTGCGTTTAAGGTTTATCGTACCGCGATGTTCGCCATCCTGCTCCATCACAAACCCCTTAAAAAAGCCCAGGGGTGGTGTTCTTAACAGAGCGTTGCGCGCCATGCTTGAGAGAAATTTAGGTGACTTCTGGGTCCTATCTACAATAAATGTATTGAGCTCTTCGGCCCAACTTGTTTCACCATGAACACCCTCGAGGTCAAAAAAGATCGAACAGTTGAGCAACGCTTGCGGATCAGGATTATCTATCCAATCAGCGAAACACTCTCGCCACTGTGCAAAGGTTTTTCGCCACTTAGGGTTTGTTGCCATAATCTGCCCGCTACAGAGCTTGTAACCGCAGGCAGCCAAACCTTCACAGACCTCTTTAGAGAGCGCTTCAAAATAGTCTGCATGAAGCTTAGGCTGATACTCATTGGCCAAAATCAACGCGTTATCTTGGTCAGTTACCAGCAGTTGCTCGTCTCGAGCCATGGAGCCCAGTGCTAAAAAACAGTATGCGACTGGCGGTTTCCCAAGGCGCATTTCAGCGAGTTCTAGCAGGCGTTGCTTAAAGCTAATACCGATGGTAGCCATAGCGCTACCAATCATCTCTGAGTTGGCATCATCCTGAACCATCCGCACAAAGCAGGGTTCTACCTCTTTCGAGAGCTGTACTAGCTCTTCTAAAGTCTGCGCCCGATGAATCTCACTGACAATATGTAAGCTGTTCTTGGACTCATAACGCACCAGGTCAGAGATAGCAACAACCCCAAATGGACGCTGATTCTGCAGCACGGGTAGATGGTGCAGATTGAGCCTCAGCATCGTTAGCATCGCCTCGAATAGGTAAGTATCGGCACTAACCGTTACGGGAGAGGCGGTCATCACCTCCGAGATCGGTCGATCGATATCATAACCAGCCGCAACAACTCGACTGCGTAGATCTCGGTCGGTGACTATGCCAGCCAGATGCGGTATCGCGAACCCGGTGTCTTCGATAGGGGTCGTCTCTTCAACGATCAGAAGCGAGGAGACACCCTCCGCTGCCATCTTGGTTGCTGCGCTACGAATACTCTCGTCACGCGAAACCATCACAGGTTGGCGCGAGAGAATATCGCTCAGGCGTGCGCCAGAGAGCGGATTACTCTGCTTCTGCTCGGTAACGACACGGTTGAGCTGCTCGCGATTATCGACCTCCACAAACAGAGCAAACGTCTCGAAGCGCTCGGACAGGTCAGTGAAGATATCCTCTGGAATGAAGTAGATCAGCGAGTCCTCTATCGCACGCGAAGGGAGGCGAATCTTGTTGGACATTAGCAACCCCAACTGTCCAAACACATCGCCTTCGCTCAGGCGGTTATAGAGCTCACCATTGCGACGGTAGATCTCGACGGATCCTGTGCGAACAACGCAGAGTTCACGTATCTCATCACCGAAACGAAAGATATCGGTTCCCGCTCGGTAATAACTGATCTCAATATTAGTCGCTAAACGCTGCAACTCCTGTGCTGGGAGCTGATCAAAGGGCTGAAAGCGCCCAAGAAACTCCGCAATTTCGAAATGCTCTGCTTCCATGGGCGCCCTTAAGAGTCAAAAGGGGAGAGGTAGGGTTTAGAAGTCCACTACCACATCAGATTCGGCGACTGTACAGCATGATAGAACGTAGCCCTCCGCTACATCCTCATCAGTGATACCACCATTATGCTCCATTGTCGTCTGCCCCTCTTTAATCATCACCTTGCAGGTACCACAAATACCCATACCACAGGCTCTGGGGATATGAAGTCCAAGCTGAGAAGCAGCCGAATGAAGCGTTTCACCCGGAGCGATCTGAATACTCTTACCCGAGGCGTCGAATGAAATGGCGAGTAGATCTTCACGCGAGATTGCCTCAGCCTCTTCAACCGCAACTTCGGCATCCAATACCGCCTGCTCCTCAACGCGCTCCGGCGTCGCTCCAAAGGACTCCTCATGGTAGCGGGACATATCAAAGCCCTGCCCCTCGAGAAGCTTACGCACGGCGTTCATGTAAGGTGTTGGACCACAACAGAAAACTTCGCGCTCCAAGAAGTCGGGCGCAATCATCTCCAACTTCGTCAGGTCTAGAAAGCCGCGGTAACCATGCCACGCCTGACCAGACGTCTGACGTTCACAAATCAGGTGCAGCTGGAAGTTAGAGACTCGCGAGGACATGTTGTCGAGCTCACGATGGAAAATAATATCCGATGGAGTGCGAGCACTGTGCACAAACACTACATCGGTATCCATGTTGGTATCATAGGCCCAACGAGCCATCGACATCACTGGGGTGATGCCCACGCCGCCAGACAGCAAGAGAACCTTCTCGGCAGGGAAGTCGATTGAGTTGAACTGACCAACCGGACCATGAACCGCCAGCATCGCGCCCTCTTCGAGGTTATCGTGCAACCAGTTGGACACCAACCCGCCCGGCACGCGCTTCACGGTAATTGAGAAGCTGTAAGGCACAGAGGGCGAACTTGAGATAGTGTAGGAGCGAAATATCTGCTCCCCCTCGATCTCAAGTTCCAGGGTGACGAACTGCCCCGGTTTGAAGAAGAACATCACCGGCTGCTCTGCCATAAAACAGTAGGTTCGTACGTCCCAAGTCTCCTGAATCGCTTTGACACAGCGAACAACATGTCGGCCATTGGCCCAGGTCTGCGTTGTGACCGGTGCAAATGAGTCGGTGTTGGTTACAGTTAGATTAGGGCTGGCCATAGCGGGTATTCCTGTTTATTGATCGCATACGCATACCCGAAGGGCTGCATGATTTTGAGTGCATTTTCAGTTCATCGAACATACCGCATTTATCTAATCGCGACAAAGTTATGTCTAAAACCCCCAACACCTAGTAAAACCGTATATCAGGGGTCTCAAACGATATATATTCGTGTCGCGCTCAGAACATTTTTTGCGCCTGATCAGGCGCAGGATGCACCACAGACTAACCCGCAAGGTTTCAGGGGTTATGTGGCGCCAATCATGGCCCCTGTCGCAAAGGGAGAGTCGCTTAGACTCTCAGGAAAAACTACTGATTTGTTGAGACGTTCTAACCATGAATCAGACTGATCTGCTAAACGCCAGCTGCTCCTCTGTAGAGCAGGCACGTGACAAGATGTACAAACTGCTCAGCGAGCGCAACCCGGACTATTCACTCCCACAACCTCTGTACAACGACCCCTACATGTTCCGCGCGGACATGGAAGAGATCTTTGAGAAGGAGTGGCTGTTTGTTGGTATGACCAGCGAGATCCCCACCAAAGGTGAGTACTTCACCGTGGAGATTGGCAAAAACCCTGTTCTGATCGTGCGTGGAGCGGACGGTGCAGTAAACGCCTTCCACAATAGCTGTCGCCATCGCGGTTCTCGCGTCTGTACAGCCCATCGCGGCAAGGCGGCAAATCTAGTTTGTCCTTACCATCAGTGGACCTACGACACCTCTGGCAAGCTGCTGTTTGCAGGCACTGAGATGGGTGCTGATTTTGATCTCAAAGACCATGGCCTCAAGCGCGCGCACTGCAAGACTGGCGGCGGCTTCATCTTCATATGCCTCGGTGAAGAGGCTCCAGATGATGGCTTCTACGATTTCCTTGAGACACTGGAAACATACATGGAGCCGTACGATGTCGAGAACACCAAGCTCGCCTGCGAATCAAACATGTATGAGAAGGCGAACTGGAAGCTCGTATTAGAGAACAACCGCGAGTGTTACCACTGTAACGGTAGCCACCCGGAGCTGCTCAACTCTCTTTTGGAGTGGGACGATACCAACGATCCGCGTGCCCCGCAGAGCTTTCTGGACCACTACGCGCGTCAAGCAGCAGCCTGGGACGCTGAGGGCATTCCCCACGAGCATAAAAGCTATGGCGTAGGTAAGCGTAACCGTATCGTGCGTATGCCTCTCAAAGAGGGTGTAGACGTCATGACGATTGACGGCGGCAAAGCCTGTGAGAAACTGCTGGGCCGCGTTAAGAATCGTCAGCTGGGCTCTATGCGCATACTGCATCTGCCCAACTCATGGAACCACATGCAGAGCGATCACTTTATCGTATTCCGTGTCATCCCGATATCAGCTCAGGAGTCGATGGTTACTACGAAGTGGTTCGTCCACAAAGACGCTGTTGAAGGCGTCGACTACGACCTCGATAGACTGCGTCTAGTTTGGGATGCAACCAACGACCAGGATCGAATTTTGGGTGAAGAGAACCAGCGCGGCATTAACTCAGTTGCCTACCGCCCTGGCCCTTACTCAAAAACTTACGAGTTTGGGGTAATCAACTTCCTCGAGTGGTACAGCGAAACCACCAAGAAAAACTTAGCAAAGTAAGTTGCGCTAGCGCGTGTTTTTAGAGAAAAAGGGGAGTCATCGGCTTCCCTTTTTTTGTTCCAGAAAGAGTGCTGATTAAATAACAATAAAAACGGTAGATTGTTCGCTATGGACCCTATACTCCAACCCTACAAGTTGAAACATCTTGAACTTCGCAACCGCATAATTACCACCTCGCATGAGCCTGCTTATCCCGAAGATGGTATGCCTAAAAGCCGTTATATCGCTTACCACGTCGAGCGCGCTAGAGGCGGGATCGGTATGACAATGACTGCCGGATCGGCCGCTGTTTCCAAAGATAGTCCTCCGGCTTTCAGCAATCTGCTGGTCTATAAAGATGAGGTTGTACCGCACATCCGTAATCTGACCGATGCTGTGCATGAACAGGGTGCAGCCATCATGATCCAGCTCACACATTTGGGTCGCAGAACACGCTGGGATACTGGCGACTGGCTACCGGTCGTATCACCTTCTCACAAGCGAGAGCCCGCCCATCGAGCCTTTCCGAAGCAGATCGAAGACTGGGATATAGCGCGCATTATCAATGACTATGCAGATGCGGCTGAGCGAATGCAGGCAGGCGGCATGGATGGTATTGAGCTCGAAGCCTATGGCCACCTTATGGACCAGTTCTGGTCACCGCTCACCAATACGCTCGATGGCCCATATGGTGGAGACCTGCAGCAGCGTCTCAAATTCACACTCGATGTGCTGGCTGCGATTCGTCAACGTGTGGGGCCTGACTTTATTGTTGGCCTGCGCTACACCGCTGATGAGCTTCTTGCTCGAGGGTTGAGCAAAGAGGATGGCCTAGAAATTTCGCAAATTCTCAAAGCTAGCGGCCAAGTCGATTTCCTTAACATCATTCGCGGCCACATAGATACGGATGCTGCGCTTACCGATGTGATCCCTATTCAGGGAATGCGCAATAACCCTCACCTTGAGTTTGCTGGAGAGATTCGTGCCGCAACACAGATGCCGGTACTCCATGCTGCAAAAATCCCTGACCTCGCAACTGCGCGCTATGCGATCGCCGAAGGTAAGCTCGACCTAGTGGGTATGACCCGAGCCCACATGGCAGACCCTCACCTAATCCGCAAACTAATCGCGGGCGAAGAGGCGCGGATCCGTCCCTGTGTTGGTGCCAACTACTGCTTGGATCGAATCTATCAAGGCGGAGCTGCTTACTGTATCCACAATCCATCTACCGGACGTGAAGAGGAGTTACCACACCTGATAACTCCAGCCAAAGAGCAGAAGCGCATCGTTGTAATTGGCGCAGGTCCCGGCGGACTTGAGGCCGCTCGTGTGGCAGCTGAGCGTGGTCATAAGGTGGACGTGTACGAAGCAGCCAACTCGGCAGGTGGTCAGGTGGCCCTGAGCGCCCGGAGCGAACGCCGACGCGAAATGCAGTCGATCATTGATTGGCGGGTATCAGAGTGCGAACGTCTTGGCGTGCAATTCCACTACAACACTTGGGCAGAGGCCGATGATATTCTGGCGACCGACGCGCAGGTTGTCATTGTTGCAACAGGAGGATACCCACAGACAGAGATTCTTGAACAGGGCAATCAGCACCTCACCTCCTGCTGGGATGTTATAGCCGGTGACATCAAACCAGCTAAGCGTGTGCTTATATTCGATGATGCCGGCGATCATGTCGGCCTCCAAGCTGCCGAGATACTCGCGGCTAGAGGCGTACATGTGGAGATCATGACGCCAGATCGCAGCTTTGCTCCTGAGGTGATGGGGATGAATCTCGTGCCTTACATGCGCTCGCTGCAAAAGCTTGATACCCAGTTTACCCTTACCTATCGCCTACTTAGCGTGGAGAAACAGGCTGATGGACTCCACGCCCGTATAGGCAGCGACTATTGCAGTGATGAGCGGGTTAAAGTCTATGATCAGATACTGGTTAATCACGGTACTCTGCCAATGGATGAGCTCTATTTCGAGCTCAAGCCGCACTCAACCAATCTTGGTGAAGTTAACTACGATGAGCTCATTAACACCAAGCCGCAGACGGTCAACAACAATCCTGCCGGTCGTTTCCAGCTCTTCCGGATTGGCGATGCCATCTCTTCAAGAAATACTCACGCGGCAATCTATGATGCTAACCGTTTGATGCGCGAGCTCTAAAGCTTGCGAGCTGACCCTAGACTAGGGGTCAGCTCTTCAACGCTTTCTCAACCTCAGCGCAGGCGTCTACCCAAAGGTCGAAAGCGCCTTGGGACTCCAGCATATCAAGGCCCAGCTTGGTGTAAGTACCCTCTGTCGCGATGCTATCGCTGATCTCCACCATACTCTTGTCAGTGGAAGCGTCGGCTAGCGCAACTGCCCCGCTAAAGGCGTGTAAGACTAGCGCCTTTGCAGCCTCTGGTGCCAGCCCCTGAGCCGCGTACCACTCTGTGAGTTGGGCAAAGAACTTAAACATCCAACCATTCATACAGGCGGCTACACTTGCGAGTTCAAACTGTGCTTCACTTTCCAGCAACACAAGTTCACCAAGCTGAGACAGCAGCGCCCTAGCTTCCGGGTGTTCAGGGAAGAGAGGCACAGCCCCCTCACCCACTTCAGCGCAGGCTAGCGGTAAGGTGCGTACCACTTGAGCGTCCCCAACGAGCGACCGCAGGTGTTCTAAACTTACACCTGCCACACAAGAGATAAGTAGATGATCAGCTTTAAATTCTAAGGGTTCTAGCAAGGATTCAAGCTGATGTGGACGCACACTCAAGAGTATTATCCTAGCGCGTTCGACCACTGCCTGATTGGAGCGCTCCTGGACACAGCGATGCTCTCTAACCAACGCTTGCGCTCGCTGCGCATTGCGAGGCGAGAGCAGGATTTCACGCTGGTCGCCAGCGCGACGCAGCCCAGCGATTACATACGTCGCTAGATGCCCGACACCTAGAATACCGAGACTGCTATTCATAGTGAAAGCTCCGAAATTTAATCCAAATAAAAACGGCGCACTCTCTGGAGTGCGCCGTCTCGACGTTTCATTGGCATCTGTTTAGAGCTGCAGTTAGCGCGATCTAAGCTCATCTAATAGCGTATCGAGCACATCTTTAGCAGCCGGTAATATCAAACCCTGGGACGCCTGCTGGAACGCTTCAAGGCTCTCCAGCAAGGCTTTCACTTGCTCAGTAGTCGCACTGAGTAGCCACTCTTCAGTCGCCTGGTTAATCTCACCGGGATCGGCATCAATATTCAGGTTGATACCGAACTCCCTAAGCTGACCTGTTAGATCGACAAGATCTACGAGATCGGCAAACATCATAGCCATCTTACTCCGCTATCAATTACACCATTTACTTGTACAGGTGTGTCTCAGACGCAAGCCCTTTAAACAAGCTCACACACATTAGCACCAGTACCACAGTAAACGGAAGACCTGTGGTAATCGCACCCGCCTGCAGGGCAGATAGCGCTTCTGAGCCACCACCGACAAGCAGCGTACCGGCAATCAGACCCACTAGGGTTGCCCAGAAGAGACGCTGAGGCATCGGTGCGTCGATCTTACCACCCGCAGTGATACTGTCGATAACAAGCGAACCCGAGTCTGCCGAAGTGATGAAGAAGCAGAGCACAAGAATAATACCCAGAACCGACATCAGTGCGGTCAGTGGTAGGTTTTCAAACATCTGGAACATCGCCTGAGCCACATCACCCAGACCACCTGCGAGTGAACCTACACCATTAGATACCTGATCAATCGCAGAACCACCCATTACTGCCATCCAGACTACCGTCACTAGGGTCGGTGTTAGCAGCACTGCTGTAATAAACTCACGCACTGTGCGGCCTCGAGAAACACGCGCAATGAACATGCCCACGAATGGTGACCAGCTCACCCACCAAGCCCAGTAAAATACAGTCCAGTCATGGAAGAAGGTCTGGTCTTCGCGGCCAATCCAGTTAGACAGCGGAATGATGTTCTCAGCATAGCTAGTCAGAATCGTGCCGATCGTACCGAAGATCGCGCCAGTTGAACCCACAACAATCACAATACCGATGAGCGCTGCAGCGAGGAGCATGTTGATGTTACTAAGCAGTTTCACACCACCATCTAGGCCGCGAGCAACAGAGATCAAAGCTATTACTGTAACCAGAACAATCACAGCGATCTGCGTACTCAGGCCACCGTCGATGCCAAACAAGTAGTTAAGACCGCCCGCTGCCTGCTGCGCACCAAGACCCAGCGAGGTAGCCAGACCAAAAATAGTCGCCAAAACAGCCAAAATATCAATGAGGTTACCGATTGGACCCCAGCAGCGCTCACCCAATAGCGGGTAGAAAGCGGAGCGGATAGTCAGTGGCAGACCCTTATTATATGAGAAGAATGCCAATGCTAGTGCTACAACACCGTAGATCGCCCAAGGGTGCAGACCCCAGTGGAACATGGTGGCGCCCAGAGCCAATTCAGCACCCTCTGGTGTGCGGGCCTCCACATTCAATGGTGTACCCCACCAGGCGGTGTAGTAAGCCACTGGCTCAGCCACCGACCAGAACATCAGACCGATACCCATACCCGCTGCGAACAGCATAGAGAACCATGAGAGCGTGGAGAACTCAGGTTTTGCGTCAGTCCCCCCAAGGCGGATCTTGCCAACCGGCAGGACTATCAGCACAAGACAGAAAATTACAAACAGATTACAACCGATGATAAACAACCAGTCGAAATTAGCGATTGACCAGCCACGCGCGCCAACCAACATCTCCTTTGCATCGGCTGGAAACATTAGTGCCCCAACAATGAATGCAATTATCAGAAAGGCACTCGTGCCAAAAACTGGATTGTGAACATCGAGTCCTAGGATATTGACGTTATCCTGACCCGCTGTGTAGTCGGTATCGTACTTCAGAGACCCAGCACGGGCGCCTGAATTACCCTTACCTCTGTTGCCAGAAGAGTTCATTAGTTGCTCCTTCATATACGACGCCAGGCTAGGCAGTCGAACGAATTATTATGGTGCGCTGATCTGTTTCCCCGCGAGTCCGTACTCACGCAGCTCAGCCAATCCGATAATACGGTTAAATAGGAAGACGATTGTTCCCTAAACGACAGCTTCACATTAAATGAGACGCAAAACCGACCTGCCCAAATAGCCATATCCATTCGCGACACCAAATGTCGGTCGCTATTTGCGAGCGACTGCCACGTAAGATGTGATAAAAAGGAAAGGTAATAAAAAAGGAGAGCTATTGCTCTCCCCGACCGTCTTACCGTGCCGCACCCTAACGCAAGACACCCTCTTCTACAAGTAGATCGAAGATCGCTTGGGCTTTTTCGGCGGCTGTCTCGTTCCGCATTACTGTGCCACCGTCGCCGGTCGCTTTTGCGGTAGCAGCTTTGAACCGGTCTGCAGCAGTCTTGGCTTTAACGACCTTTAGCCTCTTAGGTCGCTTACGAGCGGGAGACTCTTGCCATAGGCTCCGCACAGCATCCGGGATCTTGATACCACGCTCTTCTGGCTGCAGCTTTGCACGCATGCCGGGCCCATAAGCGCTTTGCCTTGGAGCTGCTGCAGCGCTATCCACTGAAGCGATAAATGGCAAGCAGACGCGCACGGCTCGACGCTGTCCGCGCGGCAGTGCCTGTAGCACTTCAGCATGTCCATTAGCGACAGACCTGATCTCGGCAACACGGCTAACAACAGGCAAGCCTAGCTTCTCACCGAGCAGATAGGCCATCATTCCCGATGACTCGCCGCTCTCAGCGCGCACGCCGGTCAGGATGATATCGGGCGTCTCCTCGCTTAGATACTCGCTCAGAGCTGGAACAGCGTCGAGTTCAGCTGATTGCTGAATCACCTTCAATGCTGCCAACCCCATACCCGCGTAGTCGCGCAGTACAGCTTCATCAGAGCTGCCTGCGTGAACAACCTCTAGCCCCTGCGGTGCGATCCTTAGCCCCATCTCAACGGCTCTTGCATCCTGATCAGCGCGGCGTGCGCGGCCTGAGCTTGGGTGCTTGCCCACGGAAACCAGTGCCGTTATACGCAGGCCCGCATCTATATTAGGCTGCATCGGTCACCTCCTGCTGGCGATACTCTTCTACCAGTTTCATCAGTTCCGTAAGAACTTCATTACTATCATCGATAACGCTCAGCGCGGCGCGCTTCACCATGTCACAACTAACGTCGGTGTTTACGGCAATAACTTTGTCACACTGACCGATACCCTGCAGATGCTGCACAGCGCCAGAGATACCTACAGCGATATAAACACGTGCCGTAACCCAAGTACCCGATGCGCCAACCTGACGAAAACGTGGCATGTGGCCATCATCGACGACAACACGACTGCCCCCCTCTGTCGCACCCAAAAGGGTCGCAGCACGATGGAAGTTATCCCAATCATGCACACCATTGCCGGCAGAGAGAATAAATTCAGCCTCGGCAAGTGCGATGGAGTTTGGATCGACAGATACCTGACCCAGGTCTTCCAATCTAGCGGTAGCAGTAGTCACCTCTACTGCCTCAAGTGGAAGCACCTCATGACGTGTCTCATCAATAGGATTGGCACACTCTTGCGCTAACAGCAGAATTCGCTCCGTAGCACGGGTTATATCGCTGCTACCGCCGGCACCACGGCATATAGTGCTCTCTAAGCCGACCTGCCAAGCCTGGGTCAACGGACGCTCGTCCAGGCGCGCAGCCAAACGACAGCCGATCTCAAAGCCGCCAGCAATACTATCTGGGAAGAGCCAGAATTTAGGCGAGAGACTCTTGTCAACGTTCTGTAGTGCAGTGACACGTGCTTCCGGCGAATACCCATCGAAGCTCGCATCAGAGAACTGCATCAAACGGTCGACACCCGCTTTATCGAAACTATCCTCACGACTCTCACCGAAGCAGATGGCCACAACAGCACCTGCGCCACCCAACTGAGCAATCAACTGATGCGCCTGCCCAAGCACATCTTTGTCATGTGCAGTCAGTCGACCACCGATCAAATCAGGCACTACAGCGATGTAGTAATCAGGCGTCTCAACGCGATGCAGCGGCAGTTCGACCGTCTTAGCAGCAGCTCGACGTCCAGCGGTGGTTTGCGCATTGCCGTTAAGACGATCAATCCGTTTGATTCCGTTCGGGCCAATAAAACCGACAGCATGAGGGTTGCGCCGGATCAGCC